>ULKP01004435.1_pt1 | contig 61297 bp, 44 predicted proteins | sample 1951191 | NCBI WGS metagenome assembly ULKP01 (sample SAMEA4835504, study PRJEB28245) | human gut metagenome | biome: gut microbiome; material: fecal sample | place: Denmark | collected 2008
TGCACTCAGGACTGATGTGTCTGGATTTTGATCATGTGGAAAATATTATGGAACTAAAGCAAAAGTTACTCAACCATGAGTATTTCGATACGGAACTGTTATTTGTCAGTCCATCCGGTAATGGATTAAAATGGATAATACCTGTTGACTTGAAAGGCTGGGAACATTCCCGGTACTTTAAGGCTGTTACCAACTGTATCAAAGCAACAGGCTTGCCGTTGGTAGATATGTCCGGAAGTGATGTTGCTCGTTCATGTTTTTTGCCACATGATCCGCAAGCATATATTAACCCTAAATACAAAGATGATGTCGAAGAAAATATTTTTCGCCCAAGATTGGGAGAATGTCCCTTCTGAAATACAGCAAACAGATATGCCAAGTATCATTCCATTATATAATAAGGTGGAAGAGGATGTGGAACATGTTGTGTGGGAAATAGAGCAGCGTGCCATTGATATAACACCCAATTATAAAGATTGGGTAGAATTGGGCTTTGCGCTTGTGGACGGATTGGGAGAAAATGGACGGGAGTATTATCACCGCATTAGCAGGTTTTACCCTAACTATCAAAGGGAAGAAACCGACAAACAATATACACATTGTCTGCAATCCAAAGGACAAGGTATTACCATTCGTTCTTTCTTCCATCTTGCAAACCAAGCTGGAATCTCGCTGGCTCCATTCAACAAAGAACATTTATCCATTTTGCCAAATATCCAAAATGGAAAAACGGGTAAATGGATAAAGTCAGAGGAAGAACTTCCGGCATTTCCCGAGTGTATATTTGAGCATCTTCCCTCTTTTCTAAATGAGGTTGTCAACAATTCTATATCGCTGGATGACCGTGATACAATATTGATTGGGGCGATTGTGTGTTTGTCTGTCTGCTTTCACAATATTTGTGGAGTGTACGATGAACGCATCGTTTATCCGAACCTTTATCTGTTTGTAGTGGCAGATGCTGGTATGGGGAAAGGTGCGTTGACTTTATGCCGGAAACTTGTAGCACCTATTAATCGTAATTTGCATGAACTTTCCAAACGATTGGAGCAGGAGTACAAGGAAGCAATGAACGCTTACATCAAAGGCAAGAAAGATGGTGGAATGACCATGCCAACTGAACCGCCTATGCGAATGCTTGTCATTCCTGCCAACAGTAGCGCAAGTTCTTTCCTGAAGATACTGGGAGATAATGACGGAATCGGACTACTATTTGAATCGGAAGGTGACACATTAAGCCAAACTTTGAAGTCGGACTATGGTAATTATTCAGATGTATTACGAAAGGCATTTCACCATGAGTTAGTCAGTTTAAGCCGCCGCAAGGACAGGGAATATTGCGAAGTCAGCAATCCAAGAGTGTCAGTCGCTTTGGCTGGAACTCCCGAACAGGTAAGGAAATTGATACCTGATGCGGAAAACGGTCTGATGAGCCGTTTCTGTTTTTATATCATTCGTTTCAAAAGAGGTATAAGAAACGTGTTTGCTACAAATGATATTTCCCAATCCAAGAATGCCATGTTCAAACTGTTGGGAGATAAATTCTGCCATCTGCATGAAGAATTTGTCAGACAAGGTAATTATTCCTTTTCTCTTCCCTCTGATTTGCAGGAACACTTTATAGAATATCTCAGTCGGGTGAATGAAGAATGTTGCGATGAAGTAGATAACAAGATGCAGGGTGTAGTCCGACGGATGGGGCTGATTGCCTATCGTATAATGATGGTGTTGACTGTTGTCCGATATTTGGAGAATATGCCTCACGAATCATCTTCCTCTAACAAGACTATACAATTGATTTGCCATAAATATGACTATTCCATAGCCATGAGTATCTGCGAGACCTTGCTTTGCCATGCAGTGTTCATCTATCGAAACTTGTCAGGAAATCAGTCCAAACGTTTACAATCCCTTTCACAAGAAACGGGCATTTACGCACGAAGGAATACCCTTTATAATATGTTGCCAGAAACATTCACCAAAAAAGATTATGACGCAACTGTTTTAGCTTTAGGTGAAAATGGAAGTACGGCAAACAAATGGATAGAAGCCTTTATCAAAGATGGCAGACTAAGCCGAATAGAACAAGGTAAATATAGGAAGATTTTTTGAGTGGCAAGTTTGTGTTTTAGTGTCACTAAAACCTATGTGGCAAGCGGATAGAACTGCCACTCTCAAAAAATCAATTTATGCACATCAAAATTTATATAAGTATGAAGGAAAAGAAACTTGGTGGTCGCCCAAAGTTGGCGAGTTACCAGAAACGCACGAAATGTTTCCGGGTAATGTTTACCGAGAACGACTATATCTATATACAATCCAAAGCCCAACAGGCTGGATTGTCTGTCAATGAATTTTGCCACCAGGCTGCAATGGGCTGTGAAGTTGGTCAGCGCATCAGTCCGGAAATGGTGTCGGCAATCCGTGACCTTTCCGGTATAGCCAATAATGTCAACCAGATCGCCCATCAGATGCACATCTATGGTTTGGAAGCAGTGAAACAACAATGCTTTTCTATTATATCAGAAGTCAGCAGAATTATCACCCAAGTAAAAAATAACAATCATGATAGCGAAGATTAAAACAAGAGCCGATTTTGGAGGAATAGTAAATTATGCCAATGACCAAAAGAACAAGAAAAAGAGTGCTATACTTTTGGCACATGAAGGTGTTTGTGCTATCAACAATAAAACCATAGCAGATTCTTTTCAGGTACAAGCCTCTATGCGCCCGAAAGTAAAAAGTCCGGTGAAACACGTATCACTTGCTTTCTCTCCGCAAGATACCATCCATTTTCCCAACGACGAAAAAGGAAATGCGCTTATGGTGGAGATTGCTAAGAAATGGATGGAACAAATGGGGATTCGCAATACCCAATATATCATAGCCAGGCATCATGATACGGAACATCCACATTGCCATATCGTATTCAACCGGATAGACAATGACGGTAATCTCATTTCTGATAGCAACGAACGGATACGAAATGCAAAAGTCTGTCGTGCTCTAACAAAAGAGTATAAACTTTACTTTGCTACTAAAAACAGCAAAGCGAGAAATAAAAGCCGTTTGCGCCCTCATCAATTACGTAAATATAATCTTCGTTCCTCAACTCTTGATGCGTTGGCGGCATCTCGCTCATGGCATGACTTCTTCCATATGCTCAAAGAGAAGGGAATAGATGTACGTTTTAATCGTGCAGAAAACTCTGATAAAATTCGTGGTATATCCTTTTGTATGGATGAATTTAGCATTGCCGGTTCTAAACTTGATTCAGATCTAAGTTTTAACCGTCTTTGCGCAACATTGGGTAATGTGGCAAAAGAACTTATGGTGCAACCTCATCAAGCAATTGTTCCTAGTGCTGGCGGAGGAACCAATAACGAACAGGGATGGCGGGATGATAAAGATAAGGATAAACAAAGAAACGAATCTTTTTATAAACCCTCAAAACGTAGAAGATAATGAAAGAAGATGTAGTAGCAGCAAATCTCGCAAATTTGCGTCAAAGTATCAATGAATTGAAGGAATGCGTTAATAGGCAGAATGTAACTCCAAACCAACCGGAGCAACATATAAAGGTGGATTTGGATGAAAAGACCATTTATAATGGAGTTGCCAAAAGCTTCTGTACTTGCTGGAACGATGCACTGTCAGTAGTGAAGAAACACATTTGGAATCAACAGCCGGATACATTGCCATTTTCACTATGGTTTCCAAAACTTGTTGACATATTCAAGCAAAAATCAAGGTTTCTTGAGTACATATATAGCCACGTTTGTGATTACAATCTCAATCGCATGACTATTGAGGCTAATACAGAAAACATATTAAAACGGCAGGATGAAATACTTGCAAAAATTAATGAACTGAAACATCCAATAACCGTTATCCCACCCAATATCAATGGGATGTTTATACAGGGACATCATATAAAACTTCGATATGTTGTGACTATTGTAGCCATTATTTTGACGTGGGCTGTTGCCGCCTCTGTTAGTAGTCTGAAATATAAGGAAGAATCCTTTGCACATTATTCCATGTATCGGGCGGTGAAGGAACAAAGTCAATCTTTTATTGAAAAAATGGACAACGACAAAAGGAAATGATTAGGATATGATTAAATATTTCTTACTCTAGTGTTTGCTTTAATATCCTTTAAACTTCTGATAGGTCGCAAAGTATTATATGTTACAGAAAATGAAAAATAGACTACCAAATGCCTTCATAATTTTGGAGGCATTTGGCTCTTATCTAAAAGTATACGTTTTGTATGACTACGCAAGTAACTTTATGAGTAATAAGAACTAGTATTACCATGTAATGACCTTATCGACAATCTCCTGCTGTTCGGCACTGCTACGTCGCAAATAAATACGAGTAGTTTCTATACTTTCATGCCCCATCAGGTCGGCAAGCAAAGAAATGTCATTGAACTTCTCTAAAAAATTCTTGGCAAAGCGATGGCGGAACGAATGAGGATAAACCACTTTCTCATTCAATCCGTATTTAATAGCATAATTTTTTAATTGTTGCGCAATTCCTCTGGTGGTGATGCGCTCGCCAAAGCGATTGAGGAAAAGATAACCGCTTGTACGCTTAGTTTTACCAAACCATTCTGTGGCTTCCTTACGTAAAGTCTTCGGAATATAGATGCGGCGAATTTTACCACCTTTGGTGTAAATGTCAAAATATCCTATTTGTACGTGTTCTACCTTCAGTTGAATAAGTTCGCTAACTCGTGCACCTGTAGCAGCGAGAAAGCGAACAACGAAATACCATTCTTGATTTTCTTCCTTTTTCAGTTTGTTCTTTAGGAAAACATAGTCGGCATTGCTGATTACATTTTCTAAATAACTACGCTGTTGAACTTTGACGGATTTTAATCTTAAACGAGATTTCCCCATACAATCAAGATACTTGTTCATCGCCTGAATGCGAAGATTTACTGTTTTAGGCTTGAATTTCTCAATGAGATAGGTTTTATAAACAAGCAGATTGCGTTTGTTTAATTCCTTGTGTCGGGAATAATACTCTTTTACGGCGTAGAGATAAGCCGCAATCGTGTTCTCCGCCATATTTCCTTGACGAAGATACGTTTCAAAAATTTCAATGTTCATGTCTGATACATTATTAGTTAAACAATTCGTTATCATAATAATGTATGGTATTACCAAATTCATTGAGTTCTATTCTTCTGCTTTAGGATTAATTACAATACGCCAATAGCCACCATGATCTGCTCCCTCTCTGACAAGCAACCCTTTGGCTTTTAGATTTGCGATCTGCATTTCAATGGCTCGTTTACTGACTCCTATTTTTTCCGCCATCTTATCTTGAGATATAGAACCATCTGATATTACAAGGTCAAGAATGCTTTGTGCAGTCCGTCCCAATCGCTTTTGTTTCACCGAAGAATTTTGCAAATCACCGAAGGTTTTCACCGAAGATTTCTGTAAATCACCGAAAGTTTTCACCGAAGATTCTTCATCGATAGAGTACTTTTCGAGGCTACTATTTACTCTGTTGGCGACTTCCTCTATAGGTATCCTTCCGTTCTCTCCCCAATTCAAATTATAGAATGTGGTATAGAAAGAAATTGCTTCCGTTTGATATTGTGGTTCTTTGCCCGGCATGAAATTAGGCAGTTTCTCCGTAAGTTCCCGCATTTTCCTTAAGCCCGAACCACGTTTCTCCATATAGTCCAATTGAGTAAACATATCCGCTATAACAGGATTCCGGCGCATGGACGGTACTTTGTATATGTCTCGGTCTTGAATCTGTGTACCGTCGAGCATCGCACCAGGCGATACCAATTCCACACGGTCATCGTAGATGTCTATATGTACTTCACCGCCCATTACCGTGTAATCCCGATGGATAAGGTGGTTGACTAGTCCTTCAAAGATAGCCCGGTCGGAATAGTCAGGCAGATTGAGGCGGTAGTTGGGCATCTTGACCCAACCGCTCATGGTGTAGTTTTTGATGAAATCCATGCCATACTTTAAAAGTAGGACAAGGTTTGCCCTGTGTTCTACCGAGCTGATGGCATCGTCTTTATAAAGCCCTGTCCAACGGGTGCAGAATATGCGCGACTGGAATACGGTGCAGTTGTCCACAAACAGCAATCCGGCATTGGTCAGCTTACCATCAGGAGTAACCAGCCCGAACGACTCCAGATATTTGTCGTTCCATTCTTGATGCGTCTGTTCGCGGAACGTATTGGCAAGAATGATGAAAGAGTGCTTGCTGGCGTCCACTTGCGTAGGAAGCGAATCCCATGTCATGTGCGTACCTTTCAGCACCAGCGAGAGGAGTTGCTGCGCATTGCACTCCACACTCTCATTGCCGACCCGTACAAAAGCCGTGCGTGTTCCGTCTTGATAATAGTAATAGGGTGTCAGCACTCCGGCCTTGACTTTCACTTCAAGCAGGGTGCGTCCTCCGTGTTCTATCGGTATGAGCTGAACTTCCGGTACAGGGTCAAGCCGCGCTTTTATCATTTCGCTGATAAAGTCGGCATCCGCCTGTGCGTTCTCCAATCCCACAACTTCACCTTCATCGTTTACACCATAAAACAAGCTGCCGCCCTCCGTATTGGCAAAGGCCGACACGGATTTCAGCCACGACTTCACTTTCTTGCGTTCCAGCATCTCCTTGAAATCGTAAGACGTACATTCTGCTATAAGTCTGTTATCGTGTATCTGCATGATTTTCTCGTTGTTATAAGGGTGTAATACCCCAATATCGTTTACAAACATACGGAAAAAAGTCCGTTTTCCGTTCAATTAGAATGGGAAAAAACGGATTAGGGAGAAGAAATCTTCGTAAAATCCATTCCTAAATGTGATTATATGATAGATTTTCCTAAGATTTTCTATACCTTTGTATTTGTGATAATTAATAACCAAAGGAGTCGTGGCAAAGAATTTTGAAATACGGAACAGTACGGCAGAGTTTCTTACCTTTATTGCCGAGGGTAAGGAGAATGGTGTTCAAGTGTTGTATAAGGATGAAACAATTTGGGCAACACAAAAAGCAATGGCGACATTATTTGATGTAGGTGTTCCGGCCATCAGCAAACATTTGAAAAATATCTTTGAGAGTGGAGAGCTTGATAAGAATACGACTATTTCCAAAATGGAAACAGTCGTGAATAGGGGCTTCCGTGGAGAATCAAAAGAAGAAGTTGAGTTCTACAATCTTGATGCCATTATATCCGTAGGCTATCGTGTCAATTCTGTTCGTGCCACGCAATTCCGCCAATGGTGTACATACGTTCTACGTCAGTTTGCCATCCGTGGATATGTCATAGATAAAAAGCGGATGGAAAACGGCTCATTTATCGGAGAGGATTATTTTGAGCATCTGCTTGCCGAAATTCGTGAGATACGACTGAGTGAACGGCGTTTTTACCAGAAACTTACAGATATATATGCCACGGCCATAGATTATAACAAGAGTGCGCCCACAACACGACTGTTTTACAAAAAGGTGCAGAACAAAATGCACTATGCGGTACATGGGCATACCGCTGCGGAATTGATAGTTGACCGTGCAGATGCACAGAAAGAGCACATGGGCTTGACCACATGGGAGAAGGCTCCGGACGGAAAAATAGTAAAACCGGATGTAAGCGTTGCCAAGAATTACCTTAAAGAAAATGAACTGGAGGCAATGGGACGTATTGTCAACAGTTTTCTTGATATAGCGGAAGATATGGCGAAACGCCATATCCCGATGACGATGGAGGATTGGGCGAAACGTATTGACAAATTTCTGGATATAACGGACAGACCTATTCTTTCCGATGCAGGAAAGGTCACGGCTGAATACGCCAAAGAGTTTGCCGAAACGGAGTTTGAAAAGTATCGTATCATTCAAGACCGCCTGTTTAAGTCCGACTTTGATAAACTGGATGACAAAGATTTGCCCTCACTTGATTTTACACCAGACAACCCATAACCAAGTCATGAAGAAATCGCAACTGTTACTGAAAAAAGACTTAGTGATGCAGTTTTTGTTGTCATTTAACATTGATATTCTCTGCGTTTTCCTTTCGTTATTTTCGGTAGAAAATCGTACTTTTGCAGTAAAGAGCTGTGGTTGCTTATGGATGCTTATTTTCGGGTTTGCACTATATTTGCAACACGTTCGCGCAAGTTGCTCATACAGAGATGCTGTTGATTTTGAGGAAGTCAAATGATTCCGATAAGTAAACAAATAATAAACAATAAGCAAAAGCGTGCAGCTCAATGAGTTGCACGCTTTTTGCGTTTATAGATTACAATCAGCTCTACAGATACTATACACGTAATGCAGGTTCCGGCTGATAAAGGTTTCAACAGGTAAAGGATGAGCTGTCAATACCTCTTTCACGTTGTCTGAAAGGCCGAAACCAGACTGCTTCAATACAGCTTCCTTTCTTGTCCACAAGCAGGCAAATTCGACATCCGGCCGCGAAGACGATTTTATCTGTCTCAGTTCTTCCTGATTCATGGCATAGCGCGCTACCTGTTCATCGAAACTACTGACCAGTTCAATATCCACACCGACCGGATTATCGTCAAGCACACAAATGACAGCTTCCGGACAATGGCTGATGCTGAAATGAATATCCGGATAACCTACCAGCATCGGTTTGCCATATTTTCCGAACTCAAACAGTGGCACAGAAGTGATACCATATCCTTTACGTAACCCTTCGCAAAGCAGAAGATACGCCCTGACACACAAACGTCTGTCCAACTCAGTCCTGTACTTTAAAGCATATTCCCGACGCTGCCCGGAAATTTCCTGCCAGGCAGCATCGAGATTAAAACTCCAGATATCTTCTGTCAACAATACCATATCATTCTACAGGCTCAGCCTGGCATGTGTCAGCTTATGCAGGACAAAAATGGCTACAATCTCCAACAGATAGGCTACCAGATAGCTATACCAAAGGTACTGCGGAGCATAATGGAAAAACAACAGAAGTACCGGAATGACGGTAAGCGAGAGCGCAAAGGATATGAAAAGGGCCATGCAGTCCTGCTTATACAGTTTATACACAATCATGATGAGATAGATGTAACAGAACGGTATGAAACTGACGGCAAAAATCCGGAACACATGATTGCACTCGGCTATCACTTCCGGACTGTCTGCCCCGAAAGCCCGGGAAATCACTCCCGGGAAAAGACAGATAAGCAGACAGGTCACTGCCATAGAAACCGTAATAAAGAGGAAAGACTTCCTCAGAATCAAGCTGAAAGCATGATCATCGTTCTTTCCTATCTGAACAGCCCCCAATGACTGGAGTGTCCGGCAGGTTCCCGAAATATACATGTTGTATATCTGCAAAAGATTCATACATACGGCAAACACAAAGATGCCGTTCTGTCCCTTGGCAGAAAGAAAGACATGATTGGCCGAAACCAATAACAACGTCAGACATACCGAAGCAATGGCCAAAGGCGCTCCCTGTAGGACAATATTGAGGAATTCGGGCTTATCATGAGTCAATGAGAAAGTCAAGCTGTTCCCTTTTCCCTTGAAATGACGAAGCATAATAAGGATTCCTACCAGATGTCCTACCACAGTTGCGGCAGCAGAACCGGCTATTCCCCATCCGACATATTCGATGAAGACAATATCCAAGCACAGGTTGACCAGATTATCTACAATGATGGCCAAAGAAGCCAGACGCGGACTACCGTCCACGCCTATCACCGCCGATATTTCCCAAAGCATCATGAAAGATGGAGCACCTATCAGAATCACTTTCAGGTAATCATGAGTATATGTGAACAAATAGTCATCATGACAGAATGCCCGGGTAATGCTGTCGCTGAAATAAAATCCGGCACCCGTAAACAGCACTCCAACCAACAGACTCGCCACCATGGAAAGCGTAAAGATGTAACGGACACGTCTGCCGTCTTTTTGCCCCAAGGCAAAACCAATCAGCATACCTGCCCCCGAAGCCACCACCAGACTGATGGTAAACAGCAGCTGTATCATCGGAGAAGAAAGATTGACAGCACTGACTCCGTCTTCCCCGATCAGGTTACCCACAATAATTCCATCTACAACGGTTCCTACACTTGCAGATAAAGATATGAGGATAGATGACCACAGGTATCGCCAGAATACCACGGACAATTCCCGGTCTTTTTCGTTTGTTTCTTTCATCAATTACTCATTTTATAGATATACGTCAGCAAAGCATCCAGATTCAGTTCAAAGTCGGTCATCCGACCATTATCAGTCACCATCAACAAGGTTTTCTTCCCAATTGCAGGAAAGTCGGTCAACGTATGTTCCGATACTGTTGCTTTCATAATCATCCGCCGTTTAAATATCAAAGAAACCTAATCCACAGATTGCATGAAGCATGCGTTCTATATAATCCCACGATGTAGCAGACCAGTTGAATCCTAACCGGAAAAGAACCTGAGTCGTATAACTGTTATCCCGGTTCACATCGCTTGTCTTCTGCCCGTGAGCCATATCCTGATAAGCCAGCAGACTGGAAAGGATCTTGGCCTTGGTCGGGTCGCTCTTGGCCTTTTCCATCACCTCTTCGAATTGTTCCATTTCCACGAAATCGATACCTCCGGTAACAGATTTCAAGACCTCCAACACATCACCCAGAAACTGGGTATGGATATTGAACGGATGGAATACACAACATTCCTTTGGAGTGGAAGCCAGCAACAGAATCGCCTTCGAGACTTCGTTGATAGGAGAAAATTCCACCCTGGAAGTCCGCATCTCGTGAGGACAGCATCCCAGCATGTTGTATACCTTGATACGTCCCATAAACGAGTTAGTCAGGAAGTTTATCTGGAATTCTCCGTCCGTAGAACGTGCTGCCAGATTACCCACACGCATAATCTTGGCAGAAAGCCCTTGGGTAGCTATCGCTTCGAGTATCAGCCTTTCGGCCATGAACTTGGAATAGATGTATTTATTGCCCAAGTATTGTCCCATGTACAGTTTCTGCTCCGTAAACACTTCCTGACTGTCAGGTATACCATTGACACTCAATCCACGGGTACTTGCCGTAGAGATATGGACAAGGCGTGCATTCTTCTTCAGACAGAAATCCACGCAATGCTGGGCACCTCCTATGTTCACATCTTCGATGAAGGTACCTTCTGAGAAATGTTTCACGACAGCGGCACAATTGAATACAGTATCGACAGGAAGCGTTTCGTCGATAGTCTGTGTCACATCTCCCAATACCAGATGGATCCGATTGCCGAACAAAGACGAAAATTCATCGTCATGATAATAGAACAGCAATGTCTTCAAACGACGTTCAGCGGCTTCCAGATTCTTGTCACGCACCAGACAATAAATATGGGCTATATCGGAACCGATGAGTTCTTTCAGGATATGGATACCGAGATAACCAGTTGCACCCGTCAGCAAGACATTGCCCAACGACAGTCTCTCTCCTTTTTTGAATGCTTCCAATGTATTGGATTTCAAGAGGCTGTTGATTATTCCATAATCATAATCGGCAACTTCGTCCTGTCCGTCTGTTTCCTTATCTCCGTTCACCAAACGGGCCAACTGCCGCGGAGTAGGATGAGCGAAGACATCTCCGTAAGTAATACGCAAACCCGCCTTATCCGCTTCAATGATTACCCGGGTAACGACAAGCGATGTACCTCCGGACTCAAAGAAATTATCGGTTGCTCCCACCTTGTCTATTTGCAGGACAGACGCAAAGATGTCGCAGAAAATATGTTCCGTCGGATTGGCCGGAGCTTCATAAGCAGAACTGACAGCCAGCACCGGTTCCGGCAATGCCTTGACATCAGTCTTCCCGCTAGGTGTCATCGGCATCTTATCAACTTGCAGATAGGCTGTCGGAACCATGTATTGGGTCAGACTCTTCGAGATTTCCGCCTTTAAAGCATCCGGAGCAATGGGACGGTCGGCTGTATAATAGGCACACAAGTGTTCCTTGTCGTTCAGTTTCCGGATAAGGATGACAACCTTTTCCAGACCTTCCACTTTCAGCATGACATTCTCAATCTCACCCAGTTCGATACGCAGTCCCCGCAGTTTGATCTGGTTATCTGTTCTTCCAAGAATGACAATATCTCCGTCAGCATTCCATTTGGCATAATCACCAGATTTGTATACACGCTCACCCTGATAGGCAATGAAACGTTCGCGGGTCATATCATCCAGATTATTATAACCCCGTGCTACCCCACGGCCCCCGATATACAATTCACCGACTACTCCTACCGGCAATTCGTTGCCATCCTGGTCTACCACAAACTCTTTGACATTCAGCTGAGGTTTACCTACAGTCACCGAAACGGCATGAGTCAGTTCCTTGTTATTGGAAGCGACCGTCGTCTCTGTCGGACCGTAACAATTGAAAATACGTGCCGAAGTTTTTGCCTTCAGCAGTTCAAGCAACTGACCGGAGAATTTTTCTCCACCTGCACGTGCTATCCGGATATACCGGATAGCCTCTGCGAAATCCCCACTGGTAAGCCAAGTCAGCCAACGTGACGGAGTTCCAGACACCATATCGATACGCTGACCGCTGATGAGCCGAGCCAGTTCTATCGGATTGTTGGCCTGTTCTTCGGTGGCCAGAACCAATGTCTTTCCGTTGAAGAAAGCAGTCCCGATGTCCTGCAGTGCCGCATCGAAAGAAATGGTCGTCACACTCAGAATCCGCTCCGTATCTGCCTGAACAGCATGAGCAAGAACATTGGCCGGATGCGCAGTAAGGTAATTACATATTCCTTCGTGACGAAGCATCACTCCCTTAGGCTTACCGGTAGAACCACTGGTATAGATGATGTAAGCCAAATCATCCGAAGTAATGGAAGGTGCCCACCTTTCTATCGGATGCTTTACCAATCCTTCCACATCGATTACCTTATCTTTTGGCAAACCCTTCGCATGATTGCCGTCGGTAATGATATAAGCGGAACCGGAATCCTCGAGGATATATTTTACACGGTCCGCCGGATATTCAGGATCGCAAGGGATGTAGGAGGCCTCAGCCTTCAAGACTCCGAAAAGAGACAGTATCAACCGGCTGCTTCGAGGCAACAGAAGAGCGACACGATCCCGAGGCAATACTCCTCTGGCCCGCAATCCCGATGCGATACGGTCCGTAAGCTCATCCATTTCTGCATAGGTAAATGTAGCGTCGCAAGCCACCAATGCTTCCCTGTCAGGTGCCACGACAGCATAATGATGAATACATTCGTGGAAAAGTCTGAACGGCGATTCACCGCTACCCGTTGTCCGAACTTTATCCAATGCTGTAGCCTGTTTCCGGCTGACGATGGAAAGCGACCGGATTCGTTCAGACGGCATCTGCATCATCCTCTCGACAACCGCAACAATGCTTTCAGCCAACGCCTCCCCTACGGAACGACTATATAACGCATCGTCATATTCAACCACTACTCCCTGAGACTGGATTTGAATATTTATTTTAAACTTAGGCACATCCAGTTCCAACACTTCCTGGCCGATAGATTGTCCCTTCAAGCTGTATGCCGAAAGCACACCCACCTGATAGGCATACGCAATGGCCGGCTGGAAACCATAATCGGATGCGATACGGGCAAACGGATAATTCTCGTTCTCCAACGTCTCCGTAAAAGTCCGGCTGGCTGTCTGCAGAAAGTCTTCCACGGTAACATCATCGACAGAAAGTCCCAATGCCAACGTATTGACAAACATACCGACAGTCTCACTCACTTTCAGGTTACTTCGTCCACCGCTGACCGTACACAAATAGACATCCCGATTATTGGTATACCTGGAAACGACATACGTCACTGCCGCATAGAACAGATGAGCCGGAGTAATATCATGGCTCCGGCAGAAACGGGCCACTTCCTCGTGATTGACCGGACAACAAGCCTCCCCTATCCTGCTTTCCTTATCGGTTTTCTGAAGGTCTGCAGGAACCTCACTGGCTCCTTCGCATGCCTGGAGCTTTTCGGCAAAGAACTTTTCAGCTTTCCGGAAAGATTCGGTCTGCTCTGCCTGCATCTGGTCGTGGACAAAATCCAGGAAAGTATAGGTCTCCTTACTGACAGTCTGCCCTTCCAATGCCTCACTGACCTGACGGATAAACAAATCCACCGAACCACCGTCGAATATCAGGTGATGGACATCCATCAGCAGATGAACAGCCGAAGGTGTCTCTATCACTTCAAAACGCCAGAGCGGTGCCTTCTGAAGATTAAACGGTCTGACAAACTCCTCCTTATAGAGTGTGAGCTCCTCTTCCGTCATGGCCTTTACCGGCACCTGTATGGCAAGATCTGCATCCAAGTATTGTCTGACTCCCTCGCCCTGTGTTTCAAAACGGATGTTCATGGCAGTATGAGCGTGAATCACCGTTTTGACGGCATCTGCCAGTTGACAGGCATCAGTCCCCGACGGGTAAGTCAGCAGACAGGGTATGTTATAGACCGTAGAGAACGGATTCTTCATACATTCAAAATAAACGCCGGTCTGTGCATACGACAAAGGAGCTGAAGTAACAATTTCCTTTTTTACGGCTTCTTCCTGTCGTCCATCCGCAGAAGCATCATGAAGCATCTTACGGAGGATTTCGTTTTCAATGGATTGCAAGGTTCCATTCTTCACCAGCGACTTGGCATCGACAACCACTCCATAACGCTTGTTTATCTGAACAGCCAATTTGATGGCTGTAATGGAAGTAAGCCCGGCATAACCCAACACGGTAGTAACTCCAAAATTCTCGTGGTTAACGATGGCGGCAATCAACTGATGCAGCTCAGTTTCCAATACATTCATCGGAACATTCCCTTCCGCTACCGATACCGGTTTCTTTTCCGGCTTCGGCAACACCCGTTTGTTCACCTTCTGATTCTGGTTCAACGGAATACTGTCTATCTGCATCGTGACAGCCGGTACCATATAAGGCGGCTTCTCTTCCAGAATAAACCGATTCAGGGCTTCAATATCTATCTGTTCATCACTGACGATATAGGCGGCAATGAACTTACCTCCTCCTTCCTCATCAAATGCCTGGACAGTCGCATCCTTGATGCCAGGAAACTCACGGATAATACCTTCCACTTCTTTCAGTTCGATACGGAAACCACGGATTTTCACCTGGCCATCCCGACGCCCTACGAACTGAATATCGCCGGACGGCAAGTAGCGGACGACATCGCCCGAACGATAAATACGTGCATATTTCTCATTGTCCGTAAACGGGTTGGCGATATAGACTTCCTGCGTCTTTTCAGGACGGTTCAAATACCCACGGCTGACCTGGGGACCGGAAATCCATAACTCTCCGGCTGCTCCTACCGGCAACCGGTGTCCATGATTATCCACAATGTACAGTTTCATATTATCCAATGGCTTACCAATCGGAATTTCCTTCAGTTTCTGCGTAATCCGATAGGCTGTGACAAGGATAGTGGTCTCAGTAGGCCCATAGACATTATAGAAGTTATATTCCTGAGGAGGAGCGAGCGAAACCAGTTTCTCACCACCGGTAGACAAATGTCTGAGCGAACGATTCTCGATACTGGTAGCAAACTGGTAACCTACCTGGGTAGTCATGAACGAATGTGTAACCCCATTCTGCTCCAGGTATTCATTCAGCGCCATCAAGTCCAGACGGATTTCTTCAGGAATGATGCAGACCGTCGCTCCACATGTCAAAGCCGGATACATATCCATCATGCTGGCATCGAATCCGAAACTGGCGTATGCTGCCACCTTATCACCGGCATGCAAGCCATAATAGGACTGGTACCAATGACAGAAAGCCACCAGATTGCCGTGCTCCAATTGGCAACCTTTCGGTATTCCGGTAGAGCCACTGGTATAAAGCAGAATGAACAGGCTGGATGGTGACGGCGCAACAGGCTGGACTTCCGCCCGAGGCAAATCCATCAGTTCACCGGTAAACAATGTCTCCCCCTGGAACTCATCGGCCAACGGACGTAGGCCTTCATCTGCAATCAGTAGACTTACACCGGCATCTTTCATCATGAAATTCAGACGTTCCTTCGGATAAGTCGGGTCCAGCGGCTGATACGCACATCCCGCCTTCAGGACTCCCATCGGAATGATACCCATCCATTCGCAACGTGAAATCAGGATTGAAACCACATCTTCAGCTCCTAAACCCATCGACGCGATGCGGGCAGCAATCCGGTCGCTGATTTCATCTATCTGTGAATAAGTAAAGCGTTTATCCTTATAAATCAATGCCACGTTATCGGGAGTCGCTTCCGCCTGTCTGCGGAACAACGAGACGATGGTCTGGGTATCATCGTATTCACAGTCTGTCCGGTTGAAAGAATCCAATACAGTTGTCTGACTTTCAGTAACGATGCTGATGTCACGCAAAAACTCCTGCGACAGGAAACCGTTCACTACTGCCTCATAGCTTTCCATGAACTGACAGACAAGCTCTTGCGAATAGGCCTTGGCGTTGTATTCAGCAACAATCTGACACTTTCCGTTTTCGATGAAGGCCTTCAGGTACAACTGAATGTCCAGCGGACTATCCATCAGCCAAGTTCTTTTCATGGGTTTCCCCATCATCTGCTCATTGTCAAAAAGTTCCCCATGCCAGGCAAACATGTTGTCATATTGAGGGGCGATGTCCTGCATGAAATCTACAAACGAATAGGCTTCGTGTTTCCGACAGCCGCCCATCTGTTCCTGCCCGTTCCGAAGAAGTTCCATGACAGAGGTATCAGAAGTAAATTTCGTAAAGACCGGAACAGACTTGACAAACATACCTATCGTTCGTGCCAGACGCTTGTCCGAACGACCGTTATAGACCATAGTAAAAAAGGATTCCTGTTCATTGTTGTATTTGGCCAGCAAGAAAGCATACGCCATGGTAAAGAAGTTGCTCTTAAAAATGCCGTGTTCTTTACAGAAAGCATCCACAGCCTCCAGATTAACCGCCAATGTACGTCTGAGTGTCCCTTCTTCCCGTCCCTCTTCTTCCAAATCGGGTGTAAGTCCGGTAAACGTATCGGCACAGTCAAAATTCCGGGCATACCATTGCTTCCCCTCCTCAAATTCAGCCGTAGCACGCAATCCGACTTCCTCTGTAGCCTGTTCGCACAGCGTGATACATTCAGGAGCAATCGGTTCCCCGTTATAAGCCGTTTCTATATCCTGGAGAAAGATGGCCTGCGAAGTCCCGTCATTGACAATGTGGTGAATATCTACAAATAAGTGGAAATATTCGGCATCCTTGAACAGACGTATCCGGAACAAGCGGTCTTTATGAAGGTCGAACGGCTGAATCAGGCCGGAAAGAGCCTGGTCAATGTCCTCAACCGGTTCAACATCCAACGACCACGTTTCTTCGGACAGGCCAACACTCTGCACCGGTTCGTTGTCATCGTTCAATGCAATTCTCGTGAACAAGGCCGGATGTGCCATTACTGTCGCTTCAACTGCCTTACACAGTTTCTGACCGTCCAGGCTACCATCCAAACGAAAAACAAATGCCGTATTATAATAAATTTCACCCACATGGTTCATGCACTCCACATAGATGCCATATTGTGATTTCGATAAAGGTGCTGTCTGTTTCATAATACAAGATTATTAGATAGGATTCATATTATTCCAATGTCAGAATCTGTGAAAAACCTGTCATATCAAAAACAGATTTCACCTCCGGATTCAGATGACGGAGTATAAATTTACCTTTTTTTGAAACAATGGATTTATGTAACATCAACAAGATACGGAGCCCCGCACTGCTGATATATTCCAACCCGGAACAGTCCAACACAAGATTTATCTGGGGAGTGCATGTATATGCCGACAGTGAATCCCCCAATTCTGTGGCAGAAAGTGTATCCAGACGTCCGTCAACCTTAGCGACGGTTTCTTCTCCATTCTGTATAATAGCTACATTCATAGTAATATATTCTTTAATGTCCAATAAAAAGCTGTTTAAATCTTCCTGAAGACCGATTTACCCGATGTCATGAACCTCTTTCAATCCAATGGCTTCTGTCGGACAAACCAAGGTACACAGGCCACAACCCACACACTTTGTCTCTTCTACCTGCGGACGATGGCCGTCCCAACGGATAGCCTGATGTCCTCCGTCCTGACATGACAGATAGCACCTTCCACACCCGATACAGGACTGACGGTCTATCTCACAGACAAGCCGACGATTCCGGTTCAGTTGTTCAGGCAAAACGATATGTGGCAATGCCTTCCCACGGAATTCCTCCACCCGGTTATATCCCTTCTCCTGCATATAGATGGAAAGGCCTTCTTTCAGATGATCGATAATCCGGTATCCATATTCCATGACAGAAGTACAGACCTGTACGGTATCACATCCCAGCAACAGAAAATCCATGGCATCACGCCAGGTTGTAATTCCTCCTATTCCGCACAAGGACACGCCGGCCAAGGGTGGATAAACTGCCAGATCGCGGATGAACCGCAGTGCAATCGGTTTTACAGCCCGTCCTGAATAACCACCTACGGCAGATTTTCCCTCAATATCCGGAAAAGAAGAATAGTTCTCCGGATGAATGCGGGTGATACTCTTGATGGTATTGATGGCAGCTACAGAATCAGCCCCGCTAGTTACGGCAGCCACAGCCAACGGCTCCATGTTCCCCGCATTAGGAGTCATCTTTGCTATAATAGGCAGACCACATCCTTTACGGGTAGTCTGTGTATAAAGTGAAATCAACTCCGGAGACTGTCCGATGTCACTGCCCAACCCTTGCTTGGCCATCTGCGGACAGGAGAAGTTACACTCCACCATATCAGCTCCTGCCTCTTCCGCCATACGCGCGAGAGTGGTCCATTCCTCAGTAGTCTGTCCCATGATGGAAGCAATGATTACCTTCTCAGGATATTTTTCTTTCAACCGACAGAGAATATCGAAATTTTCTTCGGCAGTATAAGGTGAAAGCTGTTCCAGATTCTTGAACCCTTGAAATGAGGATGAACTTCTGGGCGGCAAACAGTCGAAACGGGGGGAAACCTCCCGGGTCTGATAAAAACTGATGGTCTTATAAGCCACCCCAGCCCATCCCTGATCAAAAGCACGGCAACACATTTCATACGAGGAAGCTACAGGTGAGGATGCCAGCAGGAAAGGATTCTCACACCGCACTCCGCAGAAATCCACCGACAAGTCGGCCTTTCCGTTCACCTGTTTTTTCTCCTGACCGGACAAGGCCCGACAGATATCCCGTATCTGTATAGCATGGTCTATACGCCCACGGGCACAAGCTTTTTCACATTTCGGATCATTACAGTTCAAGCAAGCAGTACCATCCCCCAACCGTAATCCAGCTCCTGATTCATTGTCTAAATGTAGCGCTTGTATGACAGCTGCCGGACGTACGTCAGCCGGACATACCAAATCACAAACGGGACGGAAGCACATAAGACATCTGTCGGCATCCGCCATAACTGTTCTATCCTTTTTCATAAAAGTCTGTGTTTCATAGAAAGCTATGTCACTATCCGATGAATGGACAGCATGCAGCTTTACTGAGGTTATTATTCATTTGCATCTTTCAAATGTAATGATTAATCTTCAGCCTGTCAAAATAATCTAAAAAAAATTATGATTTTATCCATCTTCTGCCTTGCTACGACTGAAAGTCTTACAAATCAGACACAAACAAGGCTTATACATCAACGCATATCGGAAGTTCAACAAAAAAACGGTAAAGCCCTCCGGACAAGATAAGTTTTTCGACTATTTTATATAGCTTTGTACCATAATGAACCTATAAAAAGACCGATCGATATGAGAACACACTATCTGACACTGACTCTCGCCGCCCCGATAGCTACCCTGCAAGCCGTTGCTGCAACCTCGAACGGGAACCAGCCGACTGCTTCTAAAGACAAACCGAACGTCATCCTTATCTATGCCGACGATTTAGGCTACGGCGATTTGGAATGTTACGGAGCCAAGAACGTACAAACACCCCATATAAACCGTTTAGCTCAAGAAGGTATCCGGTTTACCGACGCACATGCTGTCGCAGCTACCAGTACTCCTTCCAGATATTCCCTATTGACCGGAGAATACGCCTGGAGAAAACCGGGAACCGATGTAGCCGCCGGAAATGCCGGAATGATTATCAGTCCGGGACAATTCACCCTGGCCGATATGTTCAAGAGTGTAGGATATGCCACAGGAGCTATCGGAAAATGGCATCTCGGACTGGGAGAAAAAACCGGAGAACAGGACTGGAATGCCCCTCTCTCATCTACACCCGCCGACTTAGGTTTCGACTATCATTACATCATGGCTGCTACCGCCGACCGCGTGCCCTGTGTCTTCATCGAAGATTCTCAAATAGCCAATTATGACCCTTCGGCCCCTATCGAAGTATCTTACAGACAGAATTTCCCGGGAGAACCTACCGGAAAGGACAATCCCGAACTGCTTTACAACCTGAAGCCGAGCCACGGGCACGACATGTCCATCGTAAACGGTATCAGTCGGATAGGCTATATGAAAGGAGGAGGAAAAGCATTATGGAAAGATGAAAATATCGCCGATTCCATCACCACACATGCCATACAGTTCATTGAAAGCCACAAAGACGAACCTTTCTTCCTCTATTTCGCCACGAACGATGTCCATGTCCCCCGTTTTCCGCACGACCGCTTCCGTGGGAAGAACCCCATGGGTCTGCGCGGAGATGCCATCGCACAGTTTGACTGGTCAGTAGGAGAACTGTTGAACACGCTGGACCGTTTAGGACTGACTGAAAACACGCTGGTGATATTATCCAGCGACAACGGTCCGGTAGTAGACGACGGTTATGCAGACGAAGCGGAAGAACGGTTGAACGGGCATCGTCCGTCCGGTCCGTGGCGTGGTAACAAGTACAGTGCTTTCGAAGGAGGAACTGCCGTACCAGCCATTGTTCGTTGGCCAGCTCGGATTCAATCAGGGAAAGAATCCGGAGCACTCATCTCGCAGATAGACTGGATGGCATCGTTGGGAACACTGATAGGTGCCCAGCTTCCGAAAGAATCAGCTCCCGACAGTTGGAATCGTTTAAGCACCTTATTAGGAGATGACGAAACAGACCGCCCTTGGGTCATGGAGTATTCTTCCAACCATGTCTTATCTGTCAGATCCGGAAAATGGAAATACATCGACCCGAGTGATGGTCCTGCCATGATTCCGTGGGGACCTAAAATAGAAACCGGTAACCTGAGTACGCCTCAACTGTACTTATTGGATGAGAATGTATACGAACAGGAAAATGTAGCTGAAAAATATCCTGCCAAGGTATTCGAGCTGCAAAAGATAGCACGCAGGGTACGTATCAGTTCCATCTACCATGAAAACAAATAATAGATTCTTCTGTGCAGACAGCCCATCTAACAGGCAACAGTAATGATGTGCGTCTGCAAGTTATAGGTATATTTTCAGCCATCCATCAGCTTGGAATTGTTTATTGCTGTGTACCTAATCAATTATAGAATTTCCTATCAGTGTATTACTATACAGTCTATTCAATACCACCTCATACATTGAAACAATACATACTGACAACGCATAGACATTCGATGTAACAGATATGGAGCATGAACAGTGAGAGTGTGTTGGAGGTAAAGGAATAACCACAATGATTTCAGCCAAATGTCTAGAAAAAAGAACTCACGATGTTTAATATTTGAAAACAGAGAACAGAAAACAGAATAACTTTTATCCCCGTGACAATACCAGCTCGGGTAACAAGACGGCAATTTCAGGTTCCTCCTTCGGAGCATTTTGGGGTTTCCAAGCCACAACAAAACATACAGAAGCAGACCTCACTTCGTACCCTTTCTTTCTCCATTCCGACATTGTTGCCTGCATGTTTGCCGATAATTTGGCTACCGGTTTGCCATCCGATGCATTGTAGAGTGTAAAATTCCTATACTTCAGGCAGTCTCCGCTTCTCAGTGCCAGTACTTCCCGTTTGAGGTCTTTGAAATATCCTAAAAAGACGTCCTTATGCGAGAGTTGCAGCATGATCTCTTCGGGCATATTATAATGTTGTGGGTCAATGAGGTACCGGTCGGCAGGCAGCTGACTAAAGCAATCGCCGTCGGTGTGGATAAACAATCTGTTCCGGGCACGGGTCATGCCAACGTAATACCGCCGCATTAACTGGTCGTCTTTCTGAAAATTATCAGCTATCAGCATATAGACATCGTCAAACTCACGTCCTTTTGCCTTATGAATAGTTGATACGACAACGTCTGTTCCCGACATATCACAAAAGTCTTCGACCGATGATTCAAACACAAATTCCTTGAAATCACTGACATATTTTGCTTGATTGGTCTGCTCAAACAGTTCCACGCACCGCTTCACGTATGTCAGGCTTTGGCTTCTTTCGTAAGTTGTAAAAGTGGCGCGCTTGGCTTCATTCCAAATCTCTTGGGAGATGAGGGGGGTCTTTACCTGTTTGTCGATGTACTTCAGGAAGTACCTTATTTCGGCCATGTTCCAGAAGCGGAAGCCATCCATTGTCTGTATCAGTTTGCTGCTGATACCCTGTTTCCGCAAGAGGGCTACCAGAATGACGGCTTCTTCGTTTGTTTGGGTCAGCACACATGAGGTACCGTTTCCGCGGTGACTGATCAGGTTTTCGACGAGTGGCTGATACATATAGGCCGAGTAGTGATGTGTCACTTCCACCCCTCCGTCTTCTTCTCGCATGGAGAGGATGGGGGTAGTTTTGATTCTTTTTCGGATGAATTTGGCAAATTCGTTGGCAAAACGAACCGGATGGCGTGCGCTTCGGTAGTTCTCGGTCATTTCGATAAACCGACTGCCGCTTTCCTTGGTCAGGCGATACATGTATTCCGAGTCTGAACAGCGGAATTCGTAGATGTTCTGGTCGTCGTCGCCCACTGCGATGACGCGCATTTCTTCGTTGTTGGTCATCAGGGCACGCACCAGTGCATATTCTTCGTCGCTCATGTCCTGTGCCTCATCTATCACCAGCACTGTTTTCCCGATTCGGTTGGGTTCCACTTCGCCCTGTTCTATCATTTCGGCAGCTTTGGCTACTACGTTTTTGGCTTCTTCCAGATTGCCTATCCGTCCCAACAGGTCGAAACAATAGGAATGGAAGGTCTTTATTTCGATAAAGTGGGCGGCATTGCCAATCAGTTCCGTCAGCCGTTGCTTGAATTCCGTTGCCGCTGCCCTTGAGAATGTCAGCATCAGCAGTTGTTCGTGCTTGACATATTCAAGCAACAGCAGCGAGGCCAGCTTGTGGACCAGTACCCGTGTTTTTCCGCTTCCGGGGCCTGCCGCCACTACGATACAGCGCGAATCTTTGTCGGAGATGATTTCCTTCTGTCGTTGAGACAACTGACCGAACAGTTGCAGGTATTTGCCGGGGGTCAGGTTTCGTTGTATCTCGCGGGCCCTGTCTCCTTTGAAGTATTTAGTGATGAACTTTTTGTAGTCCATCTGGAAATAGTCCTGCACATATTGCAGGGCAGCGTTGTAGTCTTTCACCATCAGATTGGCATATTCACCTACAATGTGCACTTGCTGTATCTTCTGTTTGTAGAATTCGTTCAGCATCCGATAGTCATCCTGCTTGTATCTTGACTTGTTGTCTTTGAGCCTTTTGATGTCCATGGCATTGTAGAGCACCAAAAAACTGCCTTCGAGCTTGAGCGCGCCGATTTTCGACAGGTAGAGCAAGGCTTCTTCCACGTCTTCCAGTTGTAGTTCGTCCAGTCCGCTGAAGAGGGGCTGCGGGTTGGCTTTGATGTTGTTCAGCAGTTCCACCACCGAGAACTGGATGGCCTGCTGTTCGTCCGAAGCCTCTTTTCCGGCTTCGGCAGCCAGGCGGTATAGCCATTCGATAGCGAACCGGCTGATTTCCAATCGCCTTTCGAAATACTTCATAAGAGTTTCCCTATCGACCCGCAGGCTGATTTCCAAGTTGTGTGTCACATCCTCCTTCTTACAGATATAACCTTTAATAGTGAGGAAATAGAGCAGAGTCCGGATATCTTTCTCTTTGGATGTGCCGATTCCAGCATTGATAGCATTTTCATTCAGCTGTTTGCACGATATCTGCCAGGTGGTATCGGGGATATTGTTCAGTATATACCTTTCTAACTTTGCAAAACGTTCGAGCAGCTGTCCTGATCTCCGTTCTGAACTGCCGGTGTCGATCAGATAAGCCGAAATATCTTTGCTGTCCGCCAGTATGCCTTCCTGTCGCATCCGTTCTACCACCGACAGCACTTCACCTTTGCTCAGTCCCAGTATGTCGGCCAGATAGTCAATGCGTGATTCTGCTTCCGAATCCTGTGCCTTGGCAATATGTTTCTGCGAAATCAGCGATTTGATAATTTTGACCGCTTTCTCTATTTCGTCGCTGCCGAACAGCACCGAAGCCGAGATGCGCTGCCTGGCTTCGTCCATATTGTTGACCGTAATGCCGGTGGCGTAAACATGGGGCACATTATTTCCTCTAACTAAGTATCCGCTTTGCTCCAAAGTTGCCAGAGCTGTCCGCACCCGGGTTTCGATGTCCGATACCGAATCGTCCCATCCCGCCTTGCGGGCAATCTCCAACGCCGAGCAGCACACCCTCATGCGCTGGCGGGTAAGGTCTTTCACAGCTTTCCATACCTGTTGTATTTCACTGATGCTCAGTTTGGTCTGATTCAGCAGAATGAAGTGCTTGTCCAGATCGTTGTCGCTATACAGCACGTAGCAGCGTGCGTTGAGGTGAGGGTCGCGACCGGCACGTCCTGCCTCCTGTACGTAATTTTCCAGCGAGTCCGAGATGTCGTAGTGCACCACCAGACCTACGTCTTTCTTATCCACTCCCATGCCGAAAGCCGAAGTCGCTACAATGATGCGTACCTGGTCATTCATGAAGGCATCCTGATTGGCCACTTTCTCGTCGGCATCCATCTTGCCGTTGAAAGGCAGGGCCTGATAGCCGTCGCGGGTCAGCCTGACTGCCAGTTCGCGGGTGCGCTTGGTGCGCGATACATAGACGATGGTCGGACACAGGTTCTCGGCCACCAGACTTCTCAGTTTGGAGTATTTGTCCTCGTTCGTGTCGGCATGTATCACGGAGTAGCGCAGGTTCTTTCTCGATGCCGTCGAGGCAAACAGTTGCAAGTCCAGATCCAGTGTCTGCTTGAAGTAGTCGCAGATGTCCTGCACTACCTTTTGATTGGCTGTAGCCGTGAAGCAGGACACGGGGATGGCCGTCTTGCAGCCTTTCTTTTCCTGATAGTTGCGGATGAACTTGCCGATATACAGATAGTCTACCCTGAAATCCTGTCCCCACGACGAGAAGCAGTGAGCTTCGTCTATCACGAACCTGACAACGTGGCGTGCCAACAGAATCTTCTCGATAGTTTTCGAACGCAACATTTCGGGAGCGATGTACAGCAGCGACACTTCGCCTTCCAGCACCCGCTGGATGCACAGTGACCTTGTGATGGGATCCAGCAGACCGTTAATGGTTACGGCTTCAGTAATACCCCGTTCATCGAGGTTGTCCACCTGGTCCTTCATCAGCGATTGAAGTGGCGAGATGACAACAGTCAACCCATGCACAGTACGGCCTTCCATCAAAGCAGGTAGCTGAAAAGTGAGTGACTTGCCTCCCCCGGTAGGAAAAATAGCCAGTAGCGATTTACCTCTGACTGCCGCATCGACAGCCTGCTCCTGTAACGATTCGCCCTCGTAAATACGGAACTGGTCGTATCCGAAGAAACTTTTCAGGTTGCGGAATATGTCCAACTGGCTGTTGCAGTACGTACAGCCCTCGTTACAGCGGGTATGCCGCAACAGGCGAATGACGTATTCCACCAGCGGATAATGGTAGAGCACCCACGGCGGAGTGATCGAGCGGTGGTCAGTGGTGTCGACCAGTGCCAGGGCGTATGCCAGTTCACATGGACATTTATCTATCAGGGTGTTCAGGTCGGCATGTCCGCAGATTTTTCCTTCGTACAAGTTTCGTATTGCTTCAGCCGTGTCCTTTTCCGTTGGTCGGGCCCCGACCATGTGCAGAAAACCCTCAAACTCCTTTTGGCCTTTCAGTAGCGATGCATAGATTTGTCACTTTTCTTCCAGCAACAGATTCCATTCCGCAATCTCGTCCTGTAGCAAGTTTTGTGCCTTCAGACAGTCGTTTACCGGATTATTCATCTGGTCGCTCACCAATTTGTCATCCTTCACCAACCTATGGTAAGGACGTTCGGGAAACAGCAGTGGCGACATATAGAGAGTATCTACCAGTAAACGACGATCGGTGGTGCCGGCAAACAGATATTGGGCATCGTGGTGAATGATATTGTGTCCGCAGATATAGTCGGTATCGCGCAGGAAGTCGAACAGCTCCTTATTCGATGCCTTGTGGAATACAGCACCGTCGTACCGTAGCGCTCCGATGTCATGAATCTTCCGGTCTGTCATTCCAACCTCCACATCAACAATGGCGTAACGCAAGGATTCATAAGGTGGCAACGCAATCTCCTTGCCGGTGACCTTGTTTATGTCTCCGGCATTCTTCCATCCCATAAGTCTGCTCCATATTGACATAGTTCTTCTTATAAAGAGTTAAGGAACCAGTATGCATATCACAAAACTACGTAAAAAATATGTAGGCAACGACATTTTCGATGGTTTATTTTTCCATAACCAGAATGTGATGACGTGAAACTGATATATAATGTTACTGAGTCAAGAACATACAGACCACATAAACCGTCCATTTCAAGAAGGCGCCCGGATTCCGAAAGAATCAGCCCCCGACAGTTGGAATCGCTTAAGCACTTTATTAGGTGATGACGAGACAGACCGTCCCTGGGTTATGGAGTACTCTTCCAACCATGTCTTATCCGTCAGATCTGGAAAGTGGAAATACATTGACCCGAGTGATGGCCCAGCCATGATTCCGTGGGGACTTAAAATAAACATTCCCCGTGAACATGAGGAAAGCTAAAAATCCTCAAGACGATTCAGTCATCATTTTGAGGTGTTGTAAAAAGTCCGAGAATAATATCTAAATCATCCGGATTCCCGGCAGTCTCCTTTAAAACACCAACAAATATTCTTCCTTCCTGCTAAATAAGATTTCATCACTGAATAGTATCTATTTATAACCAGATAGTTATTTTATCAAGTAGAATAATCTACACCATTCATAAAGAAATCAATAATAAGCTGCAACATATTTATATAAAAAAAGCGAAAATTCTTTTTTTATATAAAAAATATTCTCTTACTTTGTCATATAAAATAATCTATTACTAATATAATAAAATATCTTTTCATGTAACACAGATGAATCGTGTCAATAGGAAACCCAATTAGCACGATCTTTTTTACCATCAGTTTAAGTTAAATTAAAAAATAAATAGGGAGAATGCATATATGAAGAAATGTCTCTTTTGGGTATTTTTATTACTATTTGCGGCAGAAAGCCATGCACAGAAAAGTCTGGAAGATATTGGCGGCTTTACTATGGGAGTAAAGACTAACGCATTGTATTGGGGGACTGTTACCCCCAATATTGGAGCAGAGTTACGGTTGGCAAAAAAATGGACACTTGATGTCGAAGCCGGCCTGAATCCTTTTGACGGTAAGAGGGAGGACGGAAGCTATGGAAAATCAATCAAACATTTCCGCCTGCATCCGGAAATCCGTTACTGGTTCTGTGAAAGCTTTTACAAACACTTCATCGGATTACATGTTCCTTATCTGATTTATAACATATCAGATATCAAGTTGTTAGGAACAGAAAACGAACGCCATCAAGGCTGGGGAACAGGTGTCGGTCTAAGCTACGGATATGCTTGGCTGTTATCCAAACATTGGGGATTGGAAGCCACAATCGGTGCCGGTTATCTTTACCTCAATTCCGAAAAATATCCTTGTACGAATTGTGGGAACAAGATTGAAACCGTGAAGAAACACTATTTTGGTATCACACAGGCTGCCATCAATTTAATCTATCAATTTTAAAAAGGAAGGAGGAAACAGATGATGAAAAAAATGTTTTTCACAGTTGTATTGGGGAGCTTCTTCTTCCTATCGTCAGCAATGGCGCAGAAGAATGAAGAGAATCAGATTCATGTCCGTCAACAGTTAGTGGAGCGTGTAGACTCTTCACTGGTTATCAGCATGGTTCTCGACTTGAGCGGAGTTGAAGTCGCTTCGGGGAACAGTATGGTCTGTACACCGATTATCGAACGGGAAGATAGTGTAGTGGCATTGCCACAACTGTTCATCAACGGACGTAGCCGCCATATCTTATATGAAAGGACAGGACGTAACCCTCAGGAAGACGGCGAATTTGAATTGCGCCGCCGCAACGGTACAGAACAGACTTTCGACTATCACGCCCGTATTCCTTTCCGCAAATGGATGGAAAAATCGGAAGTTTCATTAGTAACCGATGTCTGTGGTTGCGGATGGGAAGCGCTACAGAATGAAAAGTCACCGCTTTTCCCGATCAACATGGCCCAACCGATAGTACTGAAACCTTTACTGGCCTATGTAGTGCCACAGGCAGAAGATGTAAAGAAACGGTCCATTGAAGGAAGCGCCTTTTTGGATTTCCCGGTGAACAAGATTACCATTTATCCGGAATATCGTAAAAATCCTTCCGAACTGCAGAAGATACGCGAAACCATCGATGTGGTACGCAACGACAAGTATGCTACCATCACCGAAGTTTCCATCAAAGGTTACGCCTCACCCGAAGGCTCGTACAGCAACAATACTTATCTGGCAGAAAACCGTGCCAAAGCACTGCTGAACTACGTGCGCAACCTGTATGATTTCAAGGATGCCCGTTTCACGGTCGACTTCGAACCGGAAGACTGGGCAGGACTGGAACGCATGGTAAAAGAATCAAACCTGGAGGGAAAAGACGAAATTCTGGCTATCATCCATGCTGATACTCCAAAAGATTGGGACCAGCGTGAATGGAAGCTGAAGAATGTCAACGGTGGAGCAGACTACCGCATTATCCTGCGTGACATCTATCCGGCACTGCGTCATTCCGACTATGCAGTAAAATACACTATCCGCAACTTTACAGTACAGGAAGCTAAAGAACTGATCTACACAGATCCTAAACAATTGAGTCTGAATGAAATGTTCCAGGTAGCACAGACTTATGAACCAGGAAGCGAAAAATACAATGAAATATTCGAGATTGCTGTCCGCATGTATCCTAACGATCCTGTTTCTAACCTGAATGCCGCCATAACGGCTATTGATTCCAGACGATTTGACGACGCCCGACGCTATTTGGCTAAAGCTGCCGATGTACCCGAAAAGAAACTGGCGGAAGCAGCTCTGCTGATGCTGGAAGGAAAGCTGGATGAAGCAGAATCAATCCTTACACAGCTGAAAGGCACCTCTATAGCAGCTCAGGCCGAAGAAAACCTGAAGCAAATTACCGCCAAACGCAATGAATAACCGAACTACAAGAAACAGACATGCGCATGAAATTATTCTATAAATATTATATTTTAGGATGCATCGTTGCCTTGTGCGCTGCATGTAATGACAGAATGGATGTAAACGGTGAAGATACGGAAACCGGTACCCCCGTTTACATGACATTCTCAGTCAATATGAACGCAGGCGGATTATCCTCACGCAGTGTAACGGATGACCCGGATGATGACGGCTATGTCACCTCCGACGATGGCAAGGAAATTGGCAAAGACAGAGAAAACAACATTGCTGAAGTACTGCTGCTCTTTGCCGATAATGAAGGAAATTTTATACATGCCGGTACCGCTCCCGTTACCCGGATTGAATCGAATAAATATGGACTGAATTTCGAAGCTGGACAACTGGAGAACTATAAGCAGAAAGGCGACGTACAGGTCTATGCTTTCTGTAACCCTGACGAGGAACTGAAAGTTGCTGCCACACAATGGACAGTGGGCAGCTCACTCACATCTTTACTGGACAAGGCCTATACCTTGTCGGACGATGAAAGTGAAAACAGTCAGGCATGGACCGACAACCACTTCTTTATGTCGAACGCCATACCTCACACAGCCTATTTTCCAGGAACTATTTCCGGTTTCAGCAAGTACACTCCCTGGGACTTGGGCACGATACGTGTAGAACGCTCGGTAGCTCGTTTTGATTACAGAGCTAAAATGACTGACAACATCTACCGGGTGTATGATAAGACAGACGGCTCGGAAACGTACAGCAAGAATCCGGGTGTATCTGTACAACTCACCGGCATCGCTCTGGTAAATATGAGTAAAAGCTTTTATTACTGGAGAAGAACATCGAATGCAGCCGACGGTTATTCTAATCCGGTTATCAGCGGTACGGAAACCGTATCCAATTATGTAGTCGATACGGATGCCTTGCAGAAAGCGAGATACGCATCCGGCGGATGGGCCGACAAGACAGCTTATTTTTTCTATAACCTGGAGTCGCCTGCCGACCGTAATTTCACCAGTCTGAGCGAGCTAGCCGAAACAGAAGAGGATGAAGACGAATCGTGGAATGAGGACCAGCAGCACAATGGGTATCACATCTGGAGATATGCTACAGAAAATACTGTGCCTAAGATGGACAAACAGCAGCCAGCCCTGCTTACCGGCATTCTGCTCAGGGCTGTTATCATCCCCGAAAAGGGAAACAAGCTGGAAAGCGTAATGAATGAAAAGAAAACCATTTATGTATTCGACAATGTACTGTATGGCGATTGGGAGGCCGTAAAGGAAGCTGCCTTGAAAGGCGACAACCCTAGTCTGAAAGAAGCGTACGAAGCTGTAAACGATGGAATTACCTATCAGGAAGCAGGGTTTACGGCTTTCATGCCGAACGCTTCCGACGGCAAGTATTACTCGCGCTACTGTTATTGGAACAGGCACAACGATGATAAAGACGACAGCAAAATCGGCCCTATGGAGTTTGCTGTAGTACGTAACAACGTCTACAAGCTACAGGTAGATGCTCTTTATAGTTTCGGTGACCCGGAAAATCCAGACCCGGAAAATCCAGACCCGGAAAATCCGGACCCAGATCCAGACCCTGATCCAGATCCAGACCCTGATCCTGATCCAGATCCTGATCCAGATCCAGATCCAGGCCCTGATCCGGACCCAGGCCCTGATCCGGACCCTGATTCAAATCCAGATCTGAAACTGACTGTTAAAGTCCTTCCATGGGTAACACGTGAATTTACAATAACTTTTGATTAAATAATGAGAGCTATGAAATATATAGAAAATAAGAAACTGTCTTATCTGATACTTCTCCTACTGTGTCCCTGGATGATGTTCACTTCGTGCGAATATATCCACGAAGACCTGATGCCTTGCGAACGCGGAGTATCCTTACGTTTTGTATACGATTACAACATGGAATATGCCAACGCTTTCCCAAGCAAGGTGGACTGCGTGACACTTTACATCTACAACGGAGAAGGCAACTATGTAGGTACACGGGTGGAAACCACCGATGTGCTCAGCGATGAGAATTACCGGATGCGGATTGATCTGGAACCCGGCAGCTATCACCTGGTGGCATACGGCGGACTGGCCTGCGAGCAGCATTCGTTTGCGGTAACAGACGAACCGGCCGATGCGACTGACCAGCTTTCCAGCCTGTCTGTCCTGATGCAGCATGATAACCTGACATCCGACAAGCTCCTGCACGATTTCTTCTTCGGTTCACTGGATGTAACGGTAGAAGAAGACAAGTATAAGGACGAAACGGTCTACATGATGAAGAATACCAACAACATCCGCATCATCCTGCAGCAGATGAACGGACAGCCGGTATCCGACGAAGATTTCACCTTCCGGATTGTTAACGATGACAATACCTTGTTTGCCAATGACAATTCTTTGATTGAGAACGGAAACATTACTTATATGCCTTGGGCTCAGGGCCAACGCACGGTGGGTGAAGGGGAGGAAGGCAGCGGACAGGTAACAGTAGCCTACGCCGAATTCTCCACGTCCCGCCTGACGGTAGGCAACCGCCCGCGGCTGATCATTACCAACAAGGAAACAGCTGAGGAAGTGGTGAATATTCCGCTAAACGACTATCTCCTGTTGCTGAAGAGCGACCGTTATGCCGAAATGAGCGACCAGGAATACCTGGACCGTGAAAACGAATGGTCGATGATTTTCTTCCTGGATGAAGATCACTTGTGGATAAATGCGCAGATTATCATTAACGACTGGGTTGTACGACTGAATAACATTACGATGCCATGAAAAAGATAGTAAGAATACTCATACTATGTCTCGGCTGTATTATTGCATGCGGGCTGCTGCCCGCATGCTCTTCGGCTATAGAAGAACCCGAAAGCGGTGGCAGAAGCGACGGTTCTACCGTTACGCTGACCATCCAGGCTGCTGTGCCCGATGGAACACGTGCTGACGGCAGCGAGGTTCCGGATCGGGAAAAAATTGACCAGTTAAGGATTATAGTGGTAGACCAGACCACCCACAAGGTAGAGCATAACCTGTTGCACGGATTTTCCTATCCCGAAGATGAATACAACATTGAGGTAGAAAAGAACAGTACCAAGGATGTTTACTTCTTGGCAAATGCGGAAATCTGGTGTTCGGACTTTCCAAAAGTAGGCGAAATTTATAATCCGGACGAAGACGAAAGTGAAGGAAATGAAGGTGATGATGGTATCATTGAAGCAAGAACTACCACTATGCCATCCCTTTTCAATCAAGAAATAACGGATCTACCGGAAAACCTACCCTATACTTCCAAATACGAAATAAAAGTGGCAGATAAAAATGTGGCAGCTACCTGCTACATTGCCATTGCTGCTGTTAAATTCTCGTTTACGTTTACAAATGGTACGGGGAATGATATTGTGGTCTCTGACTTTAAAATCTCGAGTATTGCCGACCATTCTTACCTGTTTCCACATAATAAGGACTGGGATGAATGGGTAGAAAATGTAACGGGAGATGGTGCAAAGGAATATTTCACAAACTATGAAATACCGTCTATAACTGAGCATAAAGAATATATTGTTCCTATTCCGTCATCAGGAAACGAGGGAGAGTCAGAAGCAGGTACAGGAACATCAACATCGTCTTTTACTGTACTTGCAGAAGAAGGTAATAATACATATACCATTCCAGATTTTTATTGTCATGAAAGTAAACATATACTGCCATTCCCTGATGCGAAAGACCAGCAGTATTTTATTCAGTTTAAAATAGGAGAGGAAGAATATGTAGCTGAAATACAGGGTTTGAAATCCTTGATACGTAGTACTCATGTGATTGTAAACATTAAGATAAATAAGTTGAGTGAAGACGAAACACATGATATTGTTGTATGGGGAAAAATTATTGGATGGAAAGATTTGGAACCGGTAGAAGGTGGATTAGAAGAAGTTGAACCTTAGATTTTTAGAATAAAAGATGAAATGATATGAAACGATTAAAATATATCATGCTATATGCCGGTCTGCTGGCTATAACAGCCTGTAGCTCGGAGGAATTTTCATCAGATGAAACGGATAGGGATGCCGAAGTTTGCCTGGCTGTATCGGTAAGTGGTTCGGAGGCTGCAAGTCGTGCTGGAGAATCCTATATAAAGACTGCTTTTGCAAGTGAAGACCAGATTCGTCTTGTAAATACTAAGTTTTTTGGTGAACCGACTTTTGATGATAATACTATTTACTCTTATAAGGAGAAAGGAACAGAATGGGATGAATTTACACCTCTCAACGAAAATAGTGTTACCTGGAATGATTTCTCACCAACTTCCTTTGTTTATATGTTTGAGGCCATTTACTACCCCGGGAACAATCCTTTTGATTATGTACCGACAGTTCAGAATAGTGAAGAAAATTTTAAAAAAGCTGATTTGTTGTTGGCACATCACCGCATGTCTTTGGACGAAAGGTTTAAGGAGATCTATTTGACATTCCATCATGCCTTTGCCATGATCCGGGTGGAAGCGATTGTTCCGATTGGTACCGGAGGTTTACCACAAAATGCGATTCAGTCTGCTTCGCTTAAGAATGTTCAGACTGAATATAAGATTGATTATACTTCAACCATTCAGAATGACGCTTTACGTACGGTGACTGGTCAAGGCTCTCTAACAGATGTAACTATGTGGTTACAAAGTAAGTCGGTAAATTCAAGTGATAAGACTCAGACTTATATTTTCTTGGGAATTATACCTGTGCCTCAGCAACAGATTGTAGGAACGGACTTTGTTCATTTTAAAGTCAAGGTTAATAATACGGAAAAGACCTATTGTTTTGTTCCTGATAAATCTATAAGTCTTCGTCAGGCTCATGTCACAATACTGAGATTGAAGTTAGGGACAAATGGAGATCTTCCTTTATTATTAGATGCTGAAATAAAGCCTTGGACAGAGGCCTCGGCAGGAATGATTTTGGATGAAGAAGATTCATCAACAGATAACGGTCAGACGGGCGAGGGAAATCAACCGGGTGACCAGGAAGGAGGTGCTTGATCATGAAAAAAAGACAAATAATTATAATGGTTGCCATGGGAGCAATGATGGCAGCTTGTTCAGATAACGGGCTGAATGAACAGACCGGATGGATGGAAAACGAAGCATTGCAACTTACGGCTTCCATCAGTGAAACAATACAGACAAGAGCGAACGAACCTGCTTCGGGCACTTATTATTTTTCATACGTAAAGAACGGTGCTGGTAATTCGACTTATAGTACGGTAGGAGTTGTATTTAATGATGGAGATGCAGCTCCCAATCTGACATGGGGAGGCATTAATAAAAGCAGCTCACTTTTTGTGTTGGATAATGTAAATGTTACTGATCAAGAAAAACTGACAGTCACATTACCGGAAACTTTTGTTGCCGGTGCAGCTCCTGCAAATCCCGGTGAGGGAAATGACCTTTTATGGGATACCGTAAAAGTAGCAAATGTAATTTCAGCTCCACTAAGCCCTGTGCATTTTGTGCTTGAACACCGGATGTCTATGCTGACATTTGATATCAGTTCCAGAAATTCTGAAATAGACGGACTGTTGAAAAGCGGAAAAGTTTCGGTTCAATTATCAAATGTCGTTGTAAAGCCGACAACATTTAACCGCTCGAATGGAACGGTATCTATTAGTGATGACAAAAATAATACATGTAAATTAGGCGGTGCGTATGTCTCATCGGATACAGAGGTGCCGGGTGGTTACATAACGGACAACTGGATTTTCCCTCCACAAAAGTTTGGTAGTGAAAGACCGGTATTGTCCATTACCTTAGAACGGACAATCGACGATGTTACAACAACAAAGAAGACATTTAAAGGTGTCTTGCCAGAATCTATGCTTTACGGAGGTGAATATCGATCGTTAGAATTTATTTCCGGTTGCCATCTGACGGTGACTGTCGTATTGGGTAATTGGGATAACCTTGAAGTTTATTTCAGACCGGTATTGGTGGAGAAATGGGATGAGTTGGATTTAAAGGATCTTAATGTCAATCAGATAGGTGTCTATACAGCTAATGAATTGGAAGAACTGGTTGGTGCTTATAACGATAATCCGGGGAAGACTAATTTGACGTTGTGGAAGTATGGAATATTCTCTGATAGTAAATGGACATTCTACCTATGGAAAAATCTGACGATTAATGATGCTTCTAAAATATTTGATAATACAACAAATCCAACAAAATTAAATTTTACAACAAAAGCCGGCTACACATTTACATTTCAATCCAACAGACATACCATCACTTATGACAACAAAGAATATAATATAAATCAGAAAGGTACATTAACAGAAAAAACAAATCCATAAAAGACTATGAAAGCAATCATACAAAACAGCATATTAGCCTGCCTGGCCTTCTGTTTAGGCACAGCCTGTACGGAAGAAGCGGGTGTGGAAACAGCTATCAATGGTAAGGGCTATCTGGAAGTGTACGCTACCATTGAAGAAGCTTCTACGGTTCAATCAAGGGCTGATAATAACACACAAAATACTGATAAATTCGGTGTAGGGATGGATAATTATTTTTCTTATTTATCCGGTTCGAACACATTTGTAAATGGATGTCAAATAGGACTTTTTTCTGCGAATGGAACAGATGGAAACTATGATGAAAGCAGATTGGTGAATGTTCCTCTTACATACACACTCCCTAATGGAGAAACATATGGGAGTTTTGTAAATGAAGATATTGAAATTTCCAGCATGACCAATTTAGGACATACTTTTGCATATTATCCATATTCTGCAATAAATGATGCTTTTTCTCAGACTGGTAATCCTTTGACATACGATATCGACCTTTATGTAGATGATAGTAACAATCCTTACAACGATGGCAATAAGAATAAAGTCATCGATCTTTTGAAAGCAAGCAATAACGGTACTATCAGTGGTTGGAGAATCAATTATACATTTTCTCATGCCTGCTCCATGCTGACGATTGAACGTGGAATAGGATTTAATGGAAAAAATTGGACAGATGGAGATAATGAAGTATTGGTCAAGCTGAAGAATGGGCTGCAGGGGTATATTACGCGTACAACGGGTAACTTTACTTTTGATGTTGAAGAGGATGATAGTGCACCGGTAATCTTTCCGGCCAACTATTACACATATACCAATGACGAGAATGAAGTAATAAAAATACATTCTGTTATTTTACCTCCAAAAGCCAAAGTGGAGTATATAAAAATAATGGATGATTTCGGTACATGGCAATATGTTCGTCCGGAAGGTAATATCTTGCAGTCATTGGAAGCAGGTAACCGATATCCGGTTACCGTAAAACTGGATGGCCCCTCTCCAACAATATATCCGCATGAGATTACATCGTGGAATGATAAAACGATTTCGATTGAGAATAAGAATGCCGGAATTTATGACTTGGATGATTTGAAGGGATGGATTGAGGCTTATAATAATAATGGTAGTAATTTGACAGACTATGGGACTGTTGGTGACGAAACCCCATGGATTTTCCATCTTTATGCTGATATTGATTGTAGTGAACTTACGGAAGAATATCAATATTTTGTCCAGACATTTACAGATCGTTTGGAAGGACACGGACATACACTAAGTAATATTAAATTGACCAGATTAATAAATAGTACATCAAATAATATTGGTTTTATTGGTGATTTGGCTGATGGCGGTAGCATAAACAATCTGAAGATAGATGGTATTTCCATCAGTGGAGGAACGGGTGCCAATGATTGTACCGGTACTATAGCTGGTACTATTACAAATGGAAGTATTACAGAGTGTAAAATAACAGGCATCGAAATCTATAGTGAAAATGGAACTGTCGGTTCACTTGCAGGAAAAGCTATTGCAGGAGAAGTTGATAAATGTCTTTTGGAAGGAAATCTGCGGTTAGGAAAAGATGCCTCTATAGCAGACGGTCAAAAATTGTTTGGAGAGATGGAAACAGGTTTTTCTTTAAAAGAAAAAAACACAAGTGGTGTCTATGTATTCAAGGCTGTAGTAGATAACGCAGAAACCGGAGAAAATTCAGACTCTACAGACGATGATAGCGGAACTAATAACGGAGACGGTACAACAGGAGGAAACTGATATGAAAAAGTATATAACGTTTATAAGTTGTTTTATCGTTCTGTGCGGCTTGTTGGGTTGTACGGATGAACGATGGCTGGAAAACGGTGGTACTGCCGAAAATGCCGGTGGGCTTCCGATAGAATTTGTAATGGATTTTGCACCGATAACTCCATCTTCAAGGGCTGATGCACAAATTGGAGAAAAGACAGAATTTGTCAATGGTGACATTATTCAGGTAGTGGCTAATTTTTATAAGGAAAACAAGAATGACCCGTCTGTTCCGGAGTTAATGGAAGATAAGTCCGTTTGTTGTATTCTTACTTATCAGAATACTGGTGATGGAATGGGTAAATGGGTGAATAATTCTGGAATTCCGTTGTATTGGCCATGGGATGCGGATAATGCCAGCTTTTCTGCTTTTTATTATCCCGGTTTTAACGGAGTGCTGGATATCGAAAATAATAAGACATTACCAGTCTTGTTGGACTCGCTGGATGTGACTACAGATCCGTTGATGACAAAGGAAGTGGAAGTATCTTACGGTAATGCTGTTCATTTGACTTTCAATCATAAGTGTACACGTTTGGTCTTGACGGATTTGGATGTTGTAACAGGCGGAGCAAGTTATTCTAAGCTATGGTTGGAAAATACAGGAATAAAAACTGAAGAACAGAAAAATGCTTTTCAACTGGAGTTGAAAGAAGATAATAGTGAAACTTCCCCAAATGGAAAGTATTTATTTGATTTTCAATTTGTAAAGAAAGAAGACAGTAACAATAGAGTTTTGATAGGAGGAGAAACAATTGATATTACCGATGATTCCAAGGCTCTTGTCTTATTCCTTCCTCCGGGCGATTATAGCAAAGTTTCTTTGACCCGTCGCTTTGGCAGACCATTGTTTAGCTGGGAAAATGTGGAAAAATTGAAAGATTTAAAAGAGGGTTTTTCTTATACAGTATCCTTGGAGGACTTGTTGGGAAATATAATTATAGATGATGACGAAGAGTGGTGGACAGATGAGGAATATATTCCTACAGAGGATGATAAGGAGTTTAATTTGCAGGATTTCTTGAATTGTATTGGAGATGGAAATTCATATTCATATAGAAGGGATGGTGAAGAAATTGTTGTATTACAAGAGGTAGATAATAATTATTTGCTATTGATGGAGAATATTGATTTCAAAAATTATAATTTTGAATCAGTAGATGTAGAGGGCACTACTACTTTAGATGGGAATGGTCACTTCTTTAAAAATGTGAGAAAAAATGTATTTGGAACGGTCAATGGCCATATATTGAATTTAGGAATAACTGATTCTAATGCAGATGAAGTTAGTTTACAAAGTGGTGCATACCAATTTGGTATTCTTGCGCGAGAAAGTAGAGGGAATGTGGATGGTATTAGATTGAACAATATAAGTATCAATGTTACTGAGTTAAAAGGAAAAGGACCTTTTGTTGTTGGATCTTTAGTTGGTAATAATCTTACAAGTCCCATGACAAATGTTGAAATGAATAATATTAAAGTAGAGGTTAATGCTTCAGTTGATGGCGAAGTATTGATGATGGGTGGTTTGGTAGGTCAAAATGGTGATGGAGCTTCGCTTGAAAATGTAAGTATGTTTGGCGATGATAAAATAAGTGTAACTAATAACGCTGAATTAAAAAATGGTAATGTATATACTGGTGGATTGGTTGGCGTTTCAGCAAGCAGCATTATAAATTGTAAGGTACGTGTTGATGTTGATGCCGGTGAAGCTACAGGTCTTTATGTATATACTGGAGGGTTGGTAGGGTCAATGCGTAATCCTAACGATACTCCAATTATATTCCGTGATTCTCATAATGAAGGAGAAATACGTGGTGGTATATGTAATGGTATTATTGATCCTAATAATTCTGGAACTGTTGCTTCTACTGGTCACTCTGCTACAGGTGGTTTGATAGGCTATTCTCTAAATTCGGATATATATAATTGCATGGTTAGCGGAAAAGTTTCATCTGAAATAGAAGAAAGTACAATTATAGGTGGTGTATATCCTGAATATTATACTATTGGTGGTATTGCTGGCGCTGTTAGGAAAGTGGAAGGAAAAGATAGTCCATTTATGGAAAAGAATTCTGTTTATGCTGAATTAAATATCTCTACAGTTGCGAATACGAATAACGTTTTCGTTGGCTGGCTGGCTGGAGTTGCCCCTAAAATATTATCTGATGATGATACATATCATAATGTATGTTTTGTTAATACAGATTTTGATAAGATTGGTAGAGAAGATGATTCTTCTCCTACCGGTAATGAAGATTCTGGATTATAATATAGTTATATAATTGTAAATCACAATAATATGAAGAATATTATATTATATGTCGAAATACTTGCCTGCATCGCTCTTTTGACGGCTTGCAGCAAAGAGGAACTTTCAAGCGGCAGTGTTGATGCCATAGCCGGTGAAGTTCAATTTTATGGTGCCATTAAGAAACAAAGCGACATACTGGCAACCACACGTGCTACGGATGAATACATTACTCTGAATGAAACCGGACAGGATTTCGGGACTTTTTATATTTGGATGAAAGTCGGGTCAGATAATTCTTTTAAATCTTTCTTTCAACCGTATAAAGAAGCTCCTGGAGAACAAGGGAATCTGGTGATTGATTCAGAAAAGCAAACGGATGAGACTGAACGTCTGAATTGGTGCGATGAAACATCGTATCATACTTTCTATGCCTGGACACAACCATCAGTGAAAACTGGGGAAAATGATGAGATTACCGGAGGTGTAAAAATGAATAAAACATTCCAATATGGAGAGCAGTCAAGTGCTGACCTTTCTGGGACTGTCATTTACGGTACAAATAAAGAAACGGATCTTGAAAAGTTTATTATTACTCAAAAAGGTCCGATTTCTTACGACGAATGGGGGCAGGATGTTGCTTTGTATTTTGAACGTCCTATTGCTAAAATAACGTTGGAAGGTATCACATACATTAAATCGGACGGAACCTTCAATGAAAATATAAAAGAGGCAACGATTCAATTCCCGAATATGTACAGTCAGGCAACTTTTACACCACTTGTGGACGGAATTCAGAATGTGTTGACTGGTGTTCCTGCTACTAAGTGGATTACGTGGAACTGGGATAAGGAAGATGATGATAGTAAGTCCTTGTATGTACATCCGTTTGTTTTAGGTTTAAGTAGTTCAGACGATAAAGTTGATATTCAAAATGATGAAGGTTTTTTCATTGTGACAGTAAATGTTGCGGACCCTGGAAGTCCAGAGGTTAATCATAGCTATGTCGGTACTTTGAATTCCTTGAAATTGTCGTCATCTTCTACTTCTACAGAAAGGCAAAAATTAAATGCCGGGCAATGTATGCGTCTTTACTTGATTGTTAGAGACGGTGCAGGTGTTGGTGGAGGATATAAAATAGTAGATTGGAATGAGAAGGGGGAACAGACACTCCCACAATACCGCATCCCGGGTGTATATAATGAGGAAGATGCCAAGAGGTTATTGGAAGCATTAACTAATAATACATTTCCGAAGGGTGTAGAGGATTTGTTAGTTGATAACGAAATCAACCTCTTCACTCATGTAGACTGGAGTAAAGTAACTACAGCCATTAATATTCCTGATGATTACACCTTAAAAGGAAACGGTTATAACGTAACGCTGGGAGAAAACGGATCAATAACTGGTCAACAGAAGAATATCTATATTAATGGAGAATACGTCGAAGACTCAACGAGTAGCAATACAGGTGGAGAAGACTCGCAACCATAAACCATCATCCTTACCAACAGCTCGATACACAACTGCCGCTAACGGCAGCTGATATAAACCCATACTTACAAATAACGTAAAAAATTACGGCCTTCGTCTTTGATGCTTATACAAAGACGAAGGCCGTTTTTTGAAAGCAAAAAACGACCAGATGTTTCAGGAAAAACAACCGTTTGTTTTATACAAAACATCCGCATGTTTGAAATAAAATGCGAGTTCGTTTTCAAAACGACTGCATAAAGACAAAAAAGTCCCGTAAATCAAGCATTTACGGAACTTCCATGCGGAGAGACAGGGATTCGAACCCCGGGTGCCTCGCAGCACAACGGTTTTCAAGACCGCCGCAATCGACCACTCTGCCACCTCTCCAAATCCTGAACGATATTCAAGATTCTTATGTATCTTTCAAAAGCGGAGAGACAGGGATTCGAACCCCGGGTACCTCGCAGTACAACGGTTTTCAAGACCGCCGCAATCGACCACTCTGCCACCTCTCCAAAGCTTCGCTACGCTTTACCGAAGCACTTTCTTTCAAAAGCGATGCAAAGGTACGACTTATTTTCAATTGTACAAACTTTCAAGAAACTTTTTTTAATCAGACTGCAGATTTTCTTTCTTCATCTTCCATTGTGTAAGCTCAGAAGAAGGAATATACGACAGTGTAAAGCCGTTTGGTATCAGACTGATAAACAATTTGAAAAGTTTTCAGGCACAAAATAGGAAGTTATCGCCAAAAAAAATTAACTTTGCACGTCCTAACGTGAAATTTCTAAAATCATAAAACATAAACGAAAAACAATGACCCAGAAACATTTCATCAGTTGGCTTGTCATGGCCTTGTTGTGTCTGCCGGTATTCGCACAGATTCAAGAGCCGGTAAAATTCAAAACCGAACTGAAAACGCTTTCGGCCAATGAAGCCGAAATCATCTTCTCGGGAGCTGTCGAAAACGGATGGCACATCTATTCTACTGACCTACCGGAAGGAGGACCTATCTCAGCAACATTCAATGTAGACAAGATAGAAGGTGCCGAAGTAGTAGGAAAGTTGATGCCCCGCGGAAACGAAATCGAAAAGATGGACCCCATTTTCGAAATGAAAGTCCGCTATTTCGAAAAACAGGCTACCTTCGTGCAGAAAATCAAACTGACCGGAGGTGACTATAAGATAGTAGGCTACCTGGAATACGGTGCATGCAACGACGAAAACTGCCTGCCTCCTACCAGCGTAGACTTCGCGTTCACCGGAAAGGCTGCCGGCAATGCATCGGCTGCCGCTGAAACAGCCACTACGGAAACCGTAACGACAGAAGTTGCAACCGACTCAATGCAAACAGCAGCTGCCACTGTCACCCCTACCGGCACTGCCGACTATTGGGCACCGGTCATCAAGGAACTGGGAAATTACGGCGAAAATATCAACAATGAATCACACACTTGGATTTATATCTTCTTTACCGGTATGCTGGGTGGACTGCTGGCTCTGTTCACACCGTGTGTCTGGCCGATTATTCCGATGACGGTAAGCTTCTTCCTGAAACGTACCAAAGATAAAAAGAAAGGAATCCGTGATGCTTTCACCTACGGAGCTTCCATTGTGGTGATTTATGTTGGTCTGGGATTAATTATCACCGGTATATGGGGAGCCAACGCATTGAATTCCCTTTCTACGAATGCGATTTTCAACATCTTCTTCTGCCTGATGCTGGTGGTATTCGCCGCTTCGTTCTTCGGAGCCTTCGAGATCACCCTGCCATCCCGCTGGAGTAACGCCATCGACAGCAAGGCCGAACAGACCACCGGTCTGCTGAGTATCTTCCTGATGGCCTTCACCCTGTCACTGGTATCTTTCTCATGTACAGGTCCTATCATCGGATTCCTGCTGGTAGAAGTATCGTCTACGGGCAGTTACCTGGCTCCGGCCATCGGTATGCTGGGCTTCGCCATCGCGCTGGCTTTGCCTTTCACCCTTTTCGCACTTTTCCCGTCCTGGCTGAAATCCATGCCGAAATCAGGAGGATGGATGAACGTCATCAAGGTGACACTGGGTTTCCTGGAACTGGCTTTCGCCCTGAAGTTCCTGTCAGTAGCCGACTTGGCTTACGGCTGGCGCATTCTGGACCGCGAAACTTTCCTGGCCCTGTGGATTGTCATCTTCGGTCTGCTGGGTATGTATCTGCTCGGAAAAATCAAGTTCCCGCACGATGATGATGACAACAAGGTAAGCGTTACCCGCTTCTTCCTGGCCATGTTCTCATTGGCATTCGCCGTCTACATGATTCCGGGACTCTGGGGAGCACCGCTGAAGGCTGTCAGCGCATTCGCACCACCGATGCAGACCCAGGACTTCAACCTCTACAAGAACGAAGTACATGCCAAGTTCAACGATTTCGACGCCGGTATGGAATATGCCCGCCAGAACGGCAAACCCGTGATGATAGACTTCACAGGTTACGGTTGCGTGAACTGCCGGAAGATGGAACTCTCCGTATGGACCGACCCGAAAGTCAGCCAGCTGCTGAACGACGACTATGTACTGATTACCCTGTATGTAGACGAAAAGACCAAGCTGCCGGAACCTATCCGCATCACGGAAAACGGTCAGGAACGTACCCTGCGTACCATAGGCGACAAGTGGAGCTACCTGCAGCGTACCAAGTTCGGTGCCAATGCCCAGCCGTTCTACGTACTGATAGACAACGAAGGCAAGCCGCTGAACAAATCATATTCCTACGACGAAGATATCCAGAAATACATCGATTTCCTGGAAACCGGATTGAAGAACTATAAGAAATAAGAAGGAAATATATGCTTGAAAAATCAGAAAGAGAGCAGATAATTGCCCTGATTCACCAGGAAGTGGTTCCGGCCATCGGTTGTACGGAACCTATCGCCGTGGCTTTGTGCGTAGCCAAAGCCAGCGAAATCCTGAAAAACAGACATCCGCAACGCATCACGGCACAATTGAGCGCAAATATTCTGAAAAACGCCATGGGAGTAGGTATTCCGGGAACAGACATGATAGGACTTCCTATCGCCATCGCTTTGGGAGCTCTCATCGGTAAGTCAGAATATGGACTGGAAGTACTGAAAGACTGTACTCCCGAAGCCGTAGAGGAAGGAAAGAAACTGATCGATACGCAGGCTATCCAGATTTCACTGAAAGAAGGAATCGAAGAAAAACTGTACATCGAAGTATGTTGTGAAGCTGATGGTAACAAAGCTACTGCCATCATCAGCGGCGGGCATACACATTTTGTCTACGAAAGCTTCAACGACGAGGTACTGCTGAACATCCAGAGTGGAGCAGGCCATGAAGGAGGCGAAACGGAAATGGAACTGAACCTGAGAAAGGTGTTCGAGTTTGCCACAACAACCCCGATAGAGGAAATACGTTTCATCCTGGAAGCCAAACGCCTCAACAAATCCGCAGCCGAACGCTCATTGGCCGGAAGCTATGGACACGAACTGGGGAAAACCCTCCGAAGCAGCCGTAGCGAACAGCTTATCATGGGCAACAACACCTTCACACACATCCTGTCGTATACGTCGGCTGCCTGCGATGCCCGTATGGCCGGGGCCATGATTCCGGTCATGAGTAACTCAGGAAGCGGTAACCAGGGAATAGCCGCTACCTTACCGGTGGTAGTATATGCCGAAGACAACCAGAAGACAGAGGAAGAACTGATACGTGCCCTTACCCTGAGTCACCTGACGGTTATCTACATCAAACAGAGTCTGGGTCGCCTTTCTGCCTTGTGCGGATGCGTGGTAGCCGCTACCGGAAGCAGTTGCGGTATCACTTACCTGATGGGAGGAGGATACGAACAGGTAGCTTACGCCGTAAAGAACATGATAGCCAATCTGACCGGTATCATTTGTGACGGCGCCAAACCGAGCTGTGCCCTGAAACTGACCAGTGGGGTCTCTACCGCTGTACTTTCGGCTATCCTGGCCATGGAACAGAAATGTGTCACTGCCGTAGAGGGTATCATCGAAGACGATGTGGATTTAAGTATCCGGAACCTGACCCGTATCGGTTCGGAAGGAATGAACGAGACCGACAAGATGGTACTGGACATCATGACCCATAAACACTGCTACTAAACGTACTCATTGATAGCATTTAATAAGGTTCTCTTCCTAAAAGTTTTTAATTTACGGGAAGAGAGCCTTATTTTTTTGTATTTTTGCCGACCGAACATGAAAACGACAACGAACCATATCCAACAGCTGGTGAGCGAAGGTGAACACGTACACCAGGATTTCAAGTTTGCCATTACCGATGCCCGGAAAATAGCGAAAAGTTTGTCGGCCTTTGCCAACACCGAAGGTGGAAGACTGCTTATCGGGGTGAAGGATAACGGTAAAATAGCTGGCATCCGATCGGAAGAAGAACTTTACATGATTGAAGCGGCTGCCACGATGTATTGTAAACCTGCCGTGGCCTTGGATAACCAATTATATAAGGTGGAAGGCAAGGATGTACTGGAAGTCTACGTTCCCGAAAGTCAAGAAAAGCCCGTCTACGCCCTCGATGAAGAGAACCGGCCGAAAGCCTATGTACGCATCAAGGACGAAACGATTCTGGCTACTCCGGTACATCTGGATGTCTGGCGGCATAACCGCAGGGAAGTCATGGTGACCTATACCGAAAAGGAACAGCACGTGCTGAACCTGCTGGCCCAATACGGTGAACTGACCTTGAACAAATGTGTCAAGCTTTCAAAGATGCCCCGCAGGCAGGTTATTGCCCTGTTAGCGGATTTTATCCGTTTTGACCTAGTGGAACAAGTATTCAGAGAACACATCTTTTATTTCAAACTAAAACCCGAACAATAAATTCCATGGAGCTATTTTCACAAATCATCAACGAAACAAACGATATTTTATGGACCTACATCCTGATAGTCATGTTATTGGGATGTGCTATCTGGTTCAGTATCCGAACCCGGTTCGTACAGTTCCGGATGTTGGGCGAAATGATTCGCCTGTTAGGCGATTCTACAGCCAAAATCAACGGACACGAAAAGCATATCTCTTCGTTCCAAGCCTTTACCATCTCGTTGGCAAGCCGTGTAGGTACCGGAAACCTGGCAGGAGTGGCCACCGCCATTACGGTTGGAGGACCGGGAGCTATTTTCTGGATGTGGATTATTGCCCTGTTAGGTTCCAGTAGTGCTTTTGTAGAATCCTCTCTGGCACAGCTTTTTAAAATCAGAGGAAAACATTCGTACATCGGCGGACCCGCCTATTACATGGAGCGTGGATTGAAGAAACGCTGGATGGGCATACTTTTCGCTGTCCTGATAACCATCACCTTCGGTTTCGCCTTCAATTCGGTACAAAGCAATACCATGAGTGCCGCCCTCGAAAGTGCCTTTGCCGTGAAACCCTGGCTGTCAGGAACCATCATCTCGGTACTTACATTGATTATCATCTTCGGAGGCGTGCAGCGGATAGCCACCATCAGCAGCATCATTGTTCCCATCATGGCTGTAGGCTACATCCTGTTGGCATTGTTTGTCGTACTCAGCAACATCGACCGGATTCCGACTGTCATCGAACAGATTATCGGCAGCGCTTTCGGATGGCACCAGGCCATCGGAGGAGGAATCGGAGCCGCCTTGATGCAAGGTATCAAACGCGGGCTGTTTAGCAACGAAGCCGGTATGGGTTCTGCCCCGAATGCGGCAGCTACCGCCCATGTCACCCATCCTGCCAAACAAGGATTCATCCAGGCATTGGGAGTATTTACGGATACACTGCTCATCTGTTCCTGCACAGCCTTCATCATCCTTTTCAGCGAGGAGCACATCGGGAACGGTCTGGACGGTATTCAGCTCACCCAAGCGGCGCTGACCAATGAAGTAGGCAGTATCGGCGGTATCTATGTAGCCATTGCCACCTTGTTCTTTGCCTACAGCAGCATCTTGGGAAACTATTATTACGGCGAAGCCAATATCCGCTTCTTCACAGCCCGCCGGTGGCCGGTCCAGCTTTACCGTATCTTGGTAGGCGGCATGGTGATGTTCGGCTCACTGGCCAGTCTGAACCTGGTATGGAGTCTGGCCGATGTCACCATGGCTTTGATGTCCATCTGTAACCTGATAGCGATTGTCCTGTTGGGAAAATACGCGTTCCGTCTGCTGGACGACTACCTCGAGCAGAAACGGAAAGGCATCAAAAGTCCTGTCTTTCATAAAGAACGGATGAAAGATATTGAGCAGGATTTAGAATGTTGGTAACTATTTTTCTTATCTTTGCAGACCAGAAAACAATAAAAAGACATAAGTATGAGTATATTTTCAAAGTTATTCGGCAAAAAGAATGCTGAAGAGGCCGAAGGAACGGTACGTGTAGGCGGCATGGAAGATTTCATGACCCTCATCCGTGTATACTACCAGGCGGTGATGGCTGCACAATTGGGTATCAGTAACATCAATTTCCTGCCGGACATGGCCGTATTCAAACGTACCCTGAAGATTCCGACACAGAACAACAAACTGGGTATCGCCGAGAAATCACGCTGCAAGAAGATGGTAATGGAAATCTATGGCATCAATGAAAGTTTCTTCAAGGAAATTGATGCTTCCATCAAGAAAAACTGCAAGAATGTCAACGACATCAAGAACTACCTGTTCATGTTCCAAGGCTTCAGCCAAGACCTGATGATGCTTATCGGCAATCTGATGCAGTGGAAGTTCCGTCTGCCGGCCATGATGACAAAGTTATTGCGCAACATGACAGAAAAGACCGTACACGATATCCTGACCAAGACCGACTGGAAAGACGACGGTGTACGTAAAACCTGTGCCAATATCCGTCAATATCAGCATGCGCTGGGTTACTCGGAAGACTGGATCAAGGAATATGTCTATAACATCGTCCTGTTGGCCAAGAAAGAGCCGAAACCCAAGGCTTAAGCTATTCTCTTTTGACCTTATTCTCCTCACGAAGATGCAGCAGAGACTTCTGTCACCACATGTTCGTGAGGTTTTTTATCACCTGTTTCTATCATGACTGAACAGACTACCTTCATACCCACAGAAAATCATCCTTTAGAACCCTTCCTCCCCGCAAACGCGGTACTGCTGATGCTGGGCAGTTTCCCTCCGCAACAGAAACGCTGGAGCATGGATTTCTTCTACCCCAACCTGCAGAACGATATGTGGCGCATTTTCGGACTGATTTTCTTTAATGACAAAGAACATTTCCTTTTACCGGACCGGAAAGCATTCAACAAGGAACAAATCATCGATTTCCTGAAAAAGAAAGGAATCGCACTCTATGATACGGCTTCTGCCGTAAGAAGATTACAGGACAACGCCTCCGATAAATTTCTGGAAATTGTTGAACCTACCGACCTTTCGTTGCTGCTGAAACAGCTTCCGCACTGCCGGGCCATTGTCACTACAGGTCAGAAAGCGACCGATACACTACGCAGCCAACTGGAAGTGTCCGAGCCTCCGGTAGGTGGGAAAAGCCCTTTCAACTTCGAGGACCGTTCCCTGAACCTGTACCGGATGCCTTCCTCCAGCCGCGCATACCCGCTGAAGCTCGAAAAAAAGGCTGAAGTTTATCGTCTTATGTTCAATGACTTAGGGATAACATAAGCATTCACTGTTAAAATAATCCCTCAAAAGGCTTGCAGATTCAAAAAATAGCATTACCTTTGCAACCGCAAACACGGGAATAGCTCAGTTGGTAGAGCATCGGTCTCCAAAACCGAGTGTCGGGAGTTCGAGCCTCTCTTCCCGTGCCGAGATAGAAAGCTGTAACTGAACAAGTTGCAGCTTTTGTCCGTTTATGGGTCGGACAAATCAGGGGCATTCATTGTTCCTTGAACTGTTCCAACAAAAAAAACCGATTGGCAGAATGTGTGAATCCAAATTCCATCAATCGGTATTCTATCTTACTATCTCCCCAAAAGAGAAATAATCATAAACTATTAATCCACTCAGCTATATCCTGAAGCACTTCCAGTGAACAGGTTTCTTCAATTTTGTAATAATCCATAGCCGTATCTGGTTCGCAATGCTGAAACAGATGATTCAGTCCGGGATATTCCTTGATAAGGTTTTTCTTATTTCGGTTCTTGCGGCCGGTCAGGTTTCGCGGCTTCCCCAGGTTTCAAATCCAATGGGAACGACCTACCGAACTGGTTGAAAGTTCCTTTTATCGTTCCATCCGTCAGTTTACCTGTATAAGCCATTAATAGAGCTAACACTTCCAGACTGACAGAATCGGTTGACAGATATTTCAGATTCACCGGTATTCCCAAGGCTCCTTGTGCCGGAACATCCATTTTAGCCGTACTGTTTCCGTTCTCTTGATAATTGAAATGAAATACGATTTCCAATTCCTGATTTCCGGCATTCAATATACCTTTCCAGTTCCCATTCATTTCCTGTGCATACGATATTGGCACCATCAGGACAGCCAACATCAGTGAAATAATTTTCTTCATAAGTAATATCCAATTGAACATTTACAAATGTAAGAATTTTCCAGAGACACCAAACACATCAACGAGAATTGTTTTCTTTTCGAAAAGTATTGGACAAGAAACTTACTAAACAAATCATCTGACCATCAACAGTCTGAAAGAATCAGTCAAAGCTAATCTCAGAAACCCTTCCATTAACACAGAATGAAAGACATACTGAAACCATGATTGAATAAAAACTTGAAAAGCCGCCCTACCCACCCGGGTAAGACGGCTCCAAGCATAATCATAAACTATTAAAACTACCTATTCAAGCAGATTCATTACATGGCAGACAATTCGATGACGTGACTCTGAGTGGTAGCATAACCGAATACGTTCAGTCCTACTTTCATCAGATAATCACCGGAAAATACCTTACCGTTTGCTTCCAGCGTAGAAGCGACACCCGGCATCAGATTAATTTCTTCCACCTTGTACATCTTGTGAGGATCCAGTCCCTGCAACTTCACAGCCATCAGTTTTTCCTGGAAACGTGGGTAGATATCATACGCAAACAGCACTGCTTTGCTCAAGTCCTTAGTAACATAGTTCACAGCCATGTGGTTGCTGGTGTACGGAGAAACCAGACGATACTGATCACCATCCATTACAGCAGGCTGAAGGCGTTTCCAGTTGGCAACAGCAGTCTGACAATAAGTCAATTCGTCTGCGCTCATATCTTTCAGACCTATATCAAAACCTAACTTACACATGGAAGCCATATCTGTACGGAATTTCACGGAAGTATTCTTGTTCCAGCTGGTAACATGAGCACACATAGCCTTGGCCGGGAAGAATTGAGAGAATCCCCACTGAATGTAAGCACGTTCTACCGGGTCTGTATTGTCGCTACACCAGAATTCTGTGAAATATTTCAAAGCTTCGTAATCACAACGGGCACCACCACCGGAACAAAGCATCATCGGTACATTCGGATAATTTTCCTTCACCCGTTTCATCACATTATATACACCACGTACGTGGTCGATGTACAAATTACCTTGTTTTTCTTTCAGATACGGAGAATAGATATTGGTAATCGGGCTGTTACAATCCCATTTAAAGAATGCGATATCCGGATTCTCTTTCATCAGTTTTTCTACCACACCATATACATAATCCTGCACTTCCGGATTGCTCAAATCGAGTACCAGCTGGTTACGATAATAATAGCGGTTTCTCTTTTCATCGTGGATAGCCCATTCCGGATGTTTTTCAAACAGTTCACTCTTAGGGTTCACCATTTCAGGCTCTATCCAGATACCGAATTTCACTCCAGCCTCTTTAGCAGCATCTACCAGTGCAGGAACTCCACCCGGCAATTTACTGTGAGTCACCTCCCAGTCACCCAAACCGGCCTTATCATCCTTACGCGGATACTTGTTGGCAAACCAACCGTCGTCCAACAGGAACATATCGACTCCCAGATGTTTTGCTTCCTTCATCAGTTCGGCCAGTTTCTCCTGATCAAAATCAAAACCGGTATTCTCCCAGTTATTCAACAATGTCAACCGGCTGCCCTTTCCATCTTTCAGGCTATAATTGCGTGCCCAATCATGCAAGTTACGGCTGCCCTGCGAAGCACCATCATAGCTCAATGTAAAAATGAATTCCGGTGTCGTGAAAACCTCGTCTTTTTTCAATTCATAATTGGAAGCATATGGATTGATAGCCGGAATTACGCGAAGATTTCCTACATTATCTACCTCGAAAGTAAAACGGAAGTTACCCGTCCAGCCTAATGTTCCCATCAGGACCTCCCCTTGATTTTCTGCCACAGGTTGTCCCAACCCTACTTCAAAGAACGGATGTGTGTGCATGGCAGCACGGCTTCCCAGTTTTGTATCAATAACTTTCTTACCAAACTGCAACTGCTGGCTACTCATCTGAGCTTCCTTGGCCCAGTCACTACTGAATTCTGTCAGATAATAAGAAGTACTGTTAAAATAAAGCATAGTAGAAGCGTATGTACTTAATATTACCGGACTCGCCTCCTGATGCTTGATTTCACTCCAGGTCTTGATGACATTCTCTTTCGGATAAGCTACATAATGCAGAGCTACTTCCACAGGATATTGGTCATCACGCAAATTAATAGTAGTCTTTGTTCCCCCATCTACAGCTTCTGTAGAAGACGATACATAATATAAGTAAGTTGAATTGTTCCCGTCGTTATGAGTTACAGCAATGGCCGGTTCAAAATATTCTTCATTTCCAGATCCGCTGTATACCTCCCAACCACGCTTACTGACACTACCGTCTGAACCGGCATGAATATCCCAGGAAAGATTCTGAATATCACTTTCATTCAAAAGTTTCTTACCCAAATACGTCTGATACAGACGTCCGTTATCACCCACTTGAAGAATCAAATCAGTCTGTTCTGTAGAAATACGGAACACTTTCTTTTCGGCTGCACCTACTTGTAGTGCGGACAACAACAGTGCTGCCGATACAATCAATTGTTTCATGGTAATTAAAGATTTTCAGTATTGTAAAAATATGGTTATAGATTATTCAAGACTATAAAGGACCGATTTCCAAAGTATCCGGATTTATATTTACAAATATAATATCAGGCATCATTTTCCAGTTGCATCAGTAGACATAAAGTAGAGCCTATATATTAATCAAATCGTATAATCAACTAATAATCAGATGCTATTGGCCACTACATAGATAAGATAGAGTAGAAACCAACTTTCTATTTATTTCGAACAATATCCCGCAAGAATTGTATAATCAATAAATATTCGTTATTTTCGCTACCTGCCATACAGAACAATAAAAACCAAACCCATGAAGAACCTGCTTTATCTCCTCATTCTGATCCTTCCGGTTCAAACAGTTAATGCTACAGAAAACCTTCAACAGCTGTACCGCAGATTGGAGCAAGCTCTCAACAGCAGAGGCGCTATTGACCGCCAGAAAGAAGCACGGATTGACAGCATACAGAATCTTATCACCCCTGACATGTCTACCCAGAAACGCTTCGACCATTATCAGACCCTTTACCAGGAATACCTGACCTATAGGGCCGACTCCGCCCTTTTCTACATCGACATGGCAGAAGATATGGCGTTACGTAACAAATCCATCCTACAGCAGAATCAGTGCGGAATCAACCGTGCCACCATATTGGCTACTACCGGCTACTTTTCGCAGGCACTTTCCCAATTGCAACATATTCATAAGGAAAACCTGGACAGCACTTTACTGGCAGACTATTACAAAGCATACGAATGGGTTTACAGTGTATGGAGTGAATATACTGATGACGAATATTACGCTCCCCGATACCGGAAAAAAGAAATTCTTTACAACGATTCGCTGCTACAGGTTCTTACACCAGGCAGCCACGAATACCATTACTGGACAGGAGAATACAAAGCACGTACTGGAGACCAGGCCGGAGCACAGAAAGCATACGAAAAAGCGCTGCAAGGCGTTCCAATCAATACCCGTCTGTATGCACAGATCACTTGTGGGCTTGCATTTGCACACAACCGACAAGGCCATTTGGACGAATATGAACGTTTCCTGATTCTGTCAGCTATCTCAGACAATGTCTGCCCGCTGAAAGAAAATCTGTCACTCCAGGAACTGGCCCTTCACATCTTCCGTCAGAAGCCGGAATGGATAGAACGGGCCAACCGCTATCTGCAGTATTCCATGGAGGATGCTACTTTTTACAATAACCGACTACGCATGCTGGAAATCGCCCGGAAATTTCCGGCTATCGTCAATGCCTACCAACAGGAAACCGTCAAAGAAAGAGAGCACCTGACCGCCGCCGTCATATTCATCAGTGCCCTCACCCTGCTGCTGATTGTTTCACTGATAGTTATCCGCCGACAATTAAAGAAAGTCAGCCATGCCCAGCAGGCTCTTAGTGAGCTCAACCAGCAACTGACCAACCTCAACGACGAACTTCTCAAGACCAACCATATACGCGAGGAATATGTCAGTCTGTTTCTGGACCTGTGCGCTTCGTATATAGACAAGCTTAACCGCTATCAGGAACTGGTAAAACGGAAAGTCAAGGCCAAACAGGCAGACGACTTGCTGAAACAGAACAGTACCCGGATGTCCGAGGCCGATACCAAACGTTTCTTCGTGAATTTCGATACGGCCTTCCTGACACTTTATCCGACCTTCATTACTGAATTCAACGCGCTGCTTCGCCCGGGTGAAGAAATCTATCCACAGAAGGGAGACATTCTCAATACAGAATTGCGTATCTTTGCATTGGTACGTATGGGAATCAGAGACAGCGCACGCATAGCCACGCTGATGTTCTATTCCCCTCAAACCATCTACAACTACCGTACTTCTGTGCGAAACCGTGCTAAAAACCGCGAAGAGTTCGAAGAGCAAATCAAGCAGTTGTGTCAGACCGTACAATAATCTGACGGAACCTCTTCTGTTGTTAGATATTATTGGATATGAATCAGTTTGTGCGTCTGAAGACTCAGACGCCACTGTGGGTGTTTCAGAATATAAGCTACCACCTCGGCCGTATTCTGGCAGGAACAAGGCTGCAGGAAATAATGGGAAGCCGGCAAGGACAAATACGCAGAAACGTCCTGCCCTACATAAACCACCTTCACTTCATCCATCCGTTTCAACCGGACGGGAGCGTTCTCCTTCGGCGAACAAGTCACCCAGTCAATACCGGAAGGCAATTCCCGGGTACCGTTGGTCTCGATACAGACATATTTTCCGATGCGGTGCAACGCATCCACCAATGCCTCATCTACCCACAACCCAGGCTCCCCGCCTGTCAGAATCACCGTACGGCAAGGATATTTCTGCACTGCGGCCAGAATCTCTTCATCGGACATCTCCACCCCGGTTTCATGACGGGTATCGCAAAATCCACAACGGAGGTTACACCCCGAAAAACGAACGAATACAGCCGGTGCACCCGTATGGAAGCCTTCTCCCTGAAGGCTATAGAATATCTCATTAATCTTTCTCATAAACCACCGTATTTCCTGCCGACTCCTGTACTTCTACCTTGAAACAATGGGGAACACGATCGCATATCCAACGGGCGATATTCTCTGCCGTCGGGTTACAAGGAAGGACATCATTCAGATTCTGATGGTCAAGTTGCCCCATCACCACTTCCTTGATATGGGTAAAATCCACGACCATTCCATCTGCATTCAACTCCTCCGAACGGCAATACACCGTAATAATCCAGTTGTGACCATGCAAATTCTCGCATTTACTCCGATAAGAAAGATTCAACCGATGAGATGCCGACACCTCCATGCGTTTGATAACCGTATACATAAACTCACTTGTTTTAAATATTAGTATTGAATTTGCACTTCATGTCACCTCAGTGCCCGGCAAAAATACAAAGAAATCGTGAAACCAAGAAAGACAAGACTCCCAAGAGAAAAAAATAACTGCAATTCCGAATAAAAATGCGAAATTATCACGCAAATATTTTTGTGTTTCTTACCAATCCACTATATTTGTATACAATTTTGGTGTACTGATGACGGAAGAAGACAAAAGGCTAATAAATACTTTCGAAGGAAAACTGAGACATCTGATGTTCCTGTACGATGAACTGAAAAAAGAAAACGTCTCCCTTCGCCAGCTTCTTTCCCAGAAGGAAGCAGAACTGGCACGTCTGGAAAACAGCCGGAAAGAATTGGAAGAACAATACACCAACCTGAAAATGGCTCGCATAATCAGTATCAATGACAGTGAACTCAGAGATACCAAGCAACGGTTGGCGAGACTTGTGCGTGAAGTCGACAAATGTATCGCTTTGCTGAATGAATGATTTGAAAATTAACCGGTAAAGGATTCCATATGGACGACAAGATGAAGATTCACCTACTGATTGACAACGATCGGTATCCGCTTACTATCCGCAGGGAGGAAGAAGTGCTGTACCGCGAAGCTGCCCGTCAGATTGACTATAAGCTGAACAAATACCGCAGGATGTATCCTGAATTCACTACGGCAAGACATTGGGCAATGGCAGCCTTGGAACTGGCCTTTGAAAATGTTTCCTTGAAAGACCGTAATGATACACAGCCATACCTGGACAAGCTGAAACAGCTGGAAAAGGACATTGATGACTGCATCAGGAAAGACTTTGAATAACGTTCAGGTTATTACCAAAGAAATATCGCGCACAAGCTGAAGCCGGATTTCGGTCCGACTGAAGGTTTGTGCGCTTTTTTATTATATGTTTAATTAAAGAAAAATGAGTATAGGTATAACAATTGTCGTAGCCGTAGTGACCTTCCTGGTGGGAGGTGCTCTCTCATATATCTTTTTCAAGCATGGCTTGAGAACGAAATATGACAACATCCTGAAAGAGGCTGAAAACGAAGCCGAAGTGATAAAGAAAAACAAGTTGCTGGAGGTAAAGGAAAAATTCCTGAACAAGAAAGCCGACCTGGAAAAAGAAGTAGCTATACGCAACCAGAAGATTCAGCAGGCAGAAAACAAGCTGAAACAGCGCGAAATGGTGCTGAACCAGAAAAACGAGGAACTGCAGCGCAAACGGAACGAAACAGATGCCATCAAGGAAAACCTGGATGCACAACTGGTCATCATCGAGAAAAAGAAAGAAGAACTGGACGTCCTGCAGTCTAAGGAACGGGAAAAGCTGGAAGCCATATCCGGACTTTCTGCCGAAGAAGCGAAAGAACGCCTGGTAGAATCCCTGAAGGAAGAAGCCAAGACACAGGCTCAATCATACATCAACGACATCATGGACGATGCCAAACTGACCGCAAATCGCGAGGCAAAGCGCATCGTTATCCAGTCTATCCAACGGGTAGCTACCGAAACAGCCATCGAAAACTCTGTTACCGTATTCCACATTGAATCCGATGAAATCAAAGGACGTATCATCGGCCGCGAAGGACGTAACATCCGTGCGCTGGAAGCCGCTACCGGTGTAGAAATCGTAGTAGACGATACTCCGGAAGCAATCGTACTTTCTGCCTTCGACCCGGTTCGCCGCGAAATTGCCCGTCTGGCCCTGCATCAACTGGTAACTGACGGACGTATCCATCCGGCACGCATCGAAGAAGTGGTAGCCAAGGTACGCAAACATGTAGAAGATGAAATCATCGAAACCGGTAAACGTACCACCATCGACTTAGGTATCCACGGTCTGCATCCGGAATTGATCCGAATCATCGGTAAGATGAAGTACCGTTCTTCTTACGGACAAAACCTGTTACAGCATGCCCGCGAAACAGCCAACCTCTGTGCAGTAATGGCTTCAGAACTGGGACTGAATCCGAAAAAAGCCAAACGTGCCGGTCTGTTGCACGATATCGGTAAAGTGCCTGATGAAGAACCGGAATTGCCACACGCACTGTTGGGTATGAAACTGGCAGAGAAATACAAGGAAAAACCGGATATCTGCAACGCTATCGGTGCACACCACGACGAAATCGAAATGACCAGCCTGCTGGCACCTATCGTTCAGGTCTGCGATGCCATCTCAGGCGCACGTCCGGGTGCACGCCGCGAAATTGTAGAAGCCTACATCAAACGTCTGAATGATCTGGAACAATTAGCCATGTCTTATCCGGGCGTTACCAAGACATACGCCATCCAGGCAGGCCGTGAGCTCCGTGTCATTGTAGGAGCCGACAAGATTGACGACAAACAGACGGAAAGCCTTTCTACCGAAATCGCCAAGAAGATTCAGGACGAAATGACTTATCCGGGACAGGTCAAGATTACGGTTATCCGCGAAACCCGTGCGGTCAGCTTCGCCAAATAACACAAAAAGTTGATATATACTTGCAGCGGACGATTCTGTTTGTGAAACAGTTCCGTCCGCTGCTTTTGTTTTATAGATTTCGATAATCAGACACTACATGGAAATGCGGGCACTACTTATCCTCCTGCCCTACTGCAACTTATTTTTCACGGTCCAGATACGGTTTCAACACCTTCTCCGCACACCGGTATCCTTCCTCATACAAGGCAGTCAGTTTCTTGATATCCTTTTCAATCCGGTTCACCGTAACCTTGTTTTCAGGACGAATGGCCAGAATCTTCCCTTCTGCCTCCAATTTCTCCACCATTTCCAACTGCTGGTTGTACACCTCACAGCGCCGGCTCAACAACAGACGCAGACGTGGATAACGCCGGTAAATGAAGCGAGGTACCCGTATATCCCGTTCCGTCTTACGGAAACCTTTATTCCGGGTCAGGACTACAACATTGTATTCGTACCCCTGTTCCATGGCACGAAGTACCGGAATCGAATCAACAATTCCTCCATCCAGCATCGGACGACCGTCTACATACGTTATCGGACACACATACGGAAGACTGCTCGAAGCCTTCGCAATCTGTACAAGCCGCTCCTTATCCGCATGTTCCTCCAGGTAGCAGGCACGTCCGGTCACACAATTGGTAGTAACCATTTCAAATCGCATAGGATTCCGGAAACAGGTTTCATAATCAAAAGGAAGAATTTTCTCCGGGAATATCTCATACAACAGACGTTGGTCAAGAATGCTATGCTGATACCACAAATGCTTCAAGCCGATATAGTGATACTTCGCCATCAAATCGATATTGCTGTATTTCGCGCGGCCACGCTGTCGGGACAGAAAGGAAAGTCCGTTACACGCCCCCGCAGAGACACCGATTCCATACGGAAATTCGATACCCTGATCCATCATATAATCCAAAACGCCACAGGTAAAGACACCACGCATACCTCCACCTTCCAGCACAAGTCCCATTTTCCGGAAATTTACCATCATAATTGTTCAGTTTTTGCATGAATAAATAAGTCCATCTGCGATATAATGTCGCAAATATACATTTTTCCGTTGACAAGCCTATTTTTTATCTAAAATTATTACTATTTTTGCATCATTGTTGACATAACAAGGACTATAAATTAAGATTTTATGTTTGATTCCATCATCTACCAGAAACGCCGTCAGGCTTTACGGGAAAAGATACAGAGCGGTATCATCCTCCTTTTAGGTAACAACGAAGCTCCTGCCAATTACCCCGATAACACATACAAGTATCGTCAGGACAGTTCTTTCATCTATTTCTTCGGTCAGTCTCACCCCGGATATGCGGGAATCATTGACGCCGACAACGGAGAAGATTATTTCTTCGGCGATGATGTAGATATGGATGACATTATCTGGATGGGACCTCAACCCAGCATCAAAGAACTGGCAGCCCAAGTAGGGGTTAGCAAAAGCTTCCCTACCGACAAGCTGAAAGATTTCATCGGAAAAGCCATCTCTCAGCGCCGGAAAATCCATTTTCTTCCTCCCTATCGTCACGATACGATGATGCAGTTGGAAGACCTGACCGGCATCCGTGCTTCCATGACCCGAAGTCATGCTTCTGTAGAATTGATTAAAGCCATCGTTTCCCTGCGTTCCGTTAAGGAAGCCTGTGAAATCGCTGAAATCGACAAGGCATGCAACGTAGGTTACGAAATGCATACAGCAGCGATGCGTCTGTGCAAACCGGGAGTATCTGAGCAATACATCGCCGGTATTCTGGAAGGAATCGCCGCTTCATACGGCAGAATGGTTTCCTTTGCCACGATTCTGACCCAACACGGAGAAACGCTGCACAACCACGACCACAGTCAACTCTTACAGGAAGGACGGCTGATGCTGACAGATGCCGGTGCCGAACTGATGAGTTATTATTGCTCTGACCACACCCGTACTGTTCCGGTAGGAGGAAAATTCACCAGCCGTCAGCGGGACGTTTACAACATCGTTTTAGCTTGTCATGACAAAGCGCTGGAACTGGCAAAACCGGGCATCACCTACAAGTCTGTCCACCTTGAAGTCTGCAAAGTACTGGCACAAGGCCTGAAGGACCTGAACCTGATGAAAGGAGACATCGACGATGCCGTTGCCGCCGGAGCACATGCACTCTTCCTGCCTCACGGTCTGGGACACATGATGGGTCTGGATGTACACGACATGGAGAATCTGGGTCAGAACTATGTAGGTTTCGACGATGAGGTGCAGCCGTCTACCCAATTCGGTCTCTCAGCCTTGCGCATGGGACGCCGCCTGCAGGAAGGCTTCGTCATTACCGACGAACCGGGATGCTACTTCATTCCTGCCCTGATAGACAAATGGCGAACTGAAAAGCAGCATACGGACTTCTTGAACTTCGATGAAATAGAGAAATTCAAAGATTTCGGAGGTATCCGCCTGGAAGATGATATCCTGATTACACCGGAAGGTTCCAGATTCACCGGCGAAAAACGGATTCCGATAACCGTCGAAGAAGTAGAAGCCATCATGAACGAATAATTCAAATCAATCATAACCCTAAAAACTAAAAACAACCCATGAACAAATTCATTGCACTTGCAGCCTTGGGACTCTGTTTTACCAGCGTCTATGCGAAAGGTCCGAAGAAAGACAAAGCCGAAGAAGGTTTCGTATTCACTACTGTCAAGGAAAACCCGATTACTTCCATCAAGAACCAGAACCGTTCCAGCACATGCTGGTCATTCTCTTCCATCGGTTTCCTGGAATCAGAACTGCTCCGTCAGGGAAAAGGTGAATTCGACCTGTCTGAAATGTTTGTTGTACACAAGACCATGCAGGACCGTGCAACCAATTACGTCCGCTATCACGGTGATGCTTCTTTCTCTCCGGGCGGAAGTTTTGCTGATGCTGTATTCTGTTATGAAAACTACGGAATGGTTCCGCAAGACGCTATGCCGGGTATCGCATACGGCGATTCACTGCCTAACCACAATGAACTGGATGCTGTAGCAGGTGCGTATGTAGAAGCTATCGGTAAAGGTAAACAAAGCAAACTGAGTCCGGTATGGAAGAACGGCGTAAGTGCTATCTACGATACATACCTGGGAGCATGTCCACAGGAATTCACTTACAAAGGTAAGACTTACACTCCGAAGACATTTGCCAACGAAGTTTTGGGACTGAACATGAAAGATTATGTTTCTCTGACTTCATTCACACATCATCCGTTCTATACACAGTTCAATGTAGAAGTTCAAGATAACTGGCGCAATGCTTTGTCATACAACCTTCCGATTGACGAGTTGATGGCCGTTATGGACAACGCCGTAAAGAACGGTTACACCTTTGCATGGGGAGCCGACGTCAGTGAACAGGGATTTACACGCGACGGTATAGCTGTATATCCGGATGCTGAAAAAGGAGCTGAACTGACAGGCTCAGATATGGCACGCTGGTTAGGCTTGAGCCAATCTGACAAACGTAAAGAGTTGACCAGTAAACCACTTCCGGAAATCACCGTTACCCAGGAAATGCGTCAGGAAGCCTTCGACAACTGGGAAACGACCGACGACCACGGTATGCTGATTTACGGTATCGCCAAGGACCAGAACGGAAAAGAATACTTCATGGTAAAGAATTCATGGGGTGA
>ULKP01005528.1_pt1 | contig 58684 bp, 36 predicted proteins | sample 1951191 | NCBI WGS metagenome assembly ULKP01 (sample SAMEA4835504, study PRJEB28245) | human gut metagenome | biome: gut microbiome; material: fecal sample | place: Denmark | collected 2008
GGTTGACGGAAATGCCGGATGTCCTTGTCTCGGCATAATCATACCCAGCATGCTGTCTGGGTGAACTATCCGGTCCGACCGCCACCATACCGAAAGGTACCGTAGCAGCTGGCGATACCTGTCCGTGATCGCCAGATGTTCCCATAAATAAATTTACCAAGTCAGTATACAACTGTTGTCCGTATACTGACTTGTCTCCAGCAATTAGCCAAAGACATACCAATCCTAATAACTTAATTCGAAAAGCCATTACGAATACTATTTTAATACTTATTTTATTCCCAACAGTTTTTTCATCAAATGGAAAGAGGCCGTATTGTCTTTAAAGCCGGCAAACTGTTCAGCACCAGGTCCGTAAGAGAAAAACGGGACAGGGGAAGCCGAATGTCCACCCGTTGTATATTTCACTGTAACCTCTTTCTTGTCATAGTCACCACCATGGATAGCAATACCACCAGTTTCATGGTCCGCCGTGATAACCACCAATGTGTTTCCGTCTTTTTCTGCAAAATCGAGCGCTTTGCCTACCGCCCGGTCAAAGTCAATGGTCTCGCCTACCATGTATTCCTGGTCGTTATTATGTCCACCCCAATCTATTTGGGAACCTTCCACCATCAGGACAAAGCCTTTCTTATTTTCCGACAATTGCTCTATCGCCAATTCCGTAGCATTTGCCAGAAAGCCATTTTCTCGCTTATCAACTGGTTCCATCCCGTCTTCGGAAAGCAACACGCCCAGATTACCGGAAATATCCTTAGCTTCAGCCAAGGAATAAACTACCTCGTAACCCTTTTCCTCCATTTCTTCCGATATGTTCCGGCCGTCTTTCCGCCGCTCAAAATATTTTCTCCCGCCACCAATGAAAAGATTGATGTCGCTATTCAAATAATCTGCCGCAATTTCTTCCTGCATATAACGTGAAGGTTGATGGGCCACGAAAGAGGCCGGAGTAGCATCAGTCAACGAACTGGTAGCAATAACTCCCGTCGATAAGCCTTTCAAAGTAGCCAACCGGATAATCGAGTTCAACGGGACACTGTCCGGAGTCATACCGACCATTCCGTTGTTCGTTTTCGTGCCTGTGGCAATAGCCGTTCCACCGGCAGCCGAATCGGTTGTGTAACTATTGGCGGAGTTCGTTCGACGCAAGCCAACAAAAGGACAACGGTCTGTCATGTTCAGGTGTCCGCCATTCTGCGTATAAGCAGCTTGAATCTGGTTGATTCCCATCCCGTCACCAATCATAATAATGATATTTTTCGGGCTTTTGGCTAAGGCCATGCTTGCAAAAGCAAGCCACAATACTGCACAATTAAATAATTTTTTCATCTATTCTTAATTCATTAATTCCATTATATCACTAAATAAGACACAAATCATATACAATTCATCATTGTGTTACAAACTATAAATGGATGTTCGGAATGTGGTTCGTTCCACAACATACCACCACACATATTCATTTTTCTCGCTCACAAACAACGCATCATTATACACTATGGGATAACTGACGCAATCCCAACACCAAAACATCCTTCCCACCCATTCCGAAGTTCGACCAATATTCCGGCAAATAAAACTCGGGCTGCGGAGCTGCCTTCCCATGACGGCAGATGTTATAGCAGTTACAGACTTTTTCAATAATCTTATCATCCAACAGACGGCTACACATTTTACTTTTTAGGAGGCTTATTCGGTAAAAGTAAACCATTCCAGATTCATTATGTCTTCTTCTTTTGCAAGAGGATCACCTCTGAAAACCATTACGAGGGCATGTTTGCCTTTTACCGATTTGACTGATGCTTCATGTAATACATAGGCAGTCTCACCTTGCATCGGTTCCAACTCACAGACACCTATCAATTCTCCTTCCGGACTATCCAAACGCAGCTCAATCTTGGCAGCACGGTTATTATCCCATGTTTTGCAGATGAAACGTTTCACTTCCGCTTGATCGAAATCGTAGTATTTCCAATAAGCATAATCACCATCTCTTATTTCCGCCAAATATTCTACGGGAATGTCATATTTCGGATAACGGGCGACTACAGTAACATGTCCTCCCATCAGACAGGCTCTTGCTGCATCCATCCGCAACAATGGAGACATCGGTCCGCCAATACCTTGCGTTGTCATTTCTACTTCTTGAATAGTGCCGTCCGGATTGAAGGTAATAGGTTCCAAACATGCCTTGCGCATCATTGCTCCTCCGTGCGTAGGCCGATGGTAGGCAATATACCATTGACCGTCCACTTCAAAGATACAACCATGATTATTGACTATCCTCCGATTGCTGCCCCAATTGTCGATGATAACTCCTCGATAGGTGTACGGTCCGAAAGGAGAAGTTGCTGTTGCATAGTTTAATGTTGCACAATTAGATTCTCCGTGCCGTTGGTGCCCCCCATATATATAATAATAAATTCCGTTTCGTTTCCGAACAGAACTTGCTTCATTAAAAGCATGCTCCTCATACGTCAGCAAACTGTCGTGCACGGCTCCCTCAATCGTCAGCATATCCTTGCTCAATTTAGCTCCTTTCGCATACCCTTGCCCCCAGAACAGATACCCCTGTCCGTCATCGTCAATGAAAACCGACGGGTCGATTCCGCTGATACCTTCGATTTTCATACCCTCTTTAAAGGGGCCATACGGAGAGGAAGACACAGCCACACCTTCGTCCTCACCACCTCCCTCCAAACAATAATACAGGTAATATTTCCCGTTATGATAAATACAATCCGGAGCATACAGCGTTCGGTCAGTATAATTCGTTTGTTTCCCTTTACCGGTAGTCGCAAACGACATCTGCTCCACATTCCAATGAATCAGGTCGGAAGTAGACAATACATTATAAGAATGGGAACACCAAACATGTTCGGGTTCATCACGTGAACCGTACACATAAATCCTACCGTCAGGCATTGGTCGGACTTCTGGATCCGCAATATATAACCCGGGAGGAGAAATCGGATTCAACATCCTGTCCGCCGTTATTCCTGTTTCGTTTTTTTTCTGATTAGAAGTACAAGCTACTAGCGCTACCAGTAAAAAAGAGCACCCGATTCCTAAAAATATCTTTTTTTTCACCGTAACACGTATTTATTTGTTTCTACTGTTTTTCTTGATTCTATACATCAATATCGTCCTCAGACTTCCTTCGTTTATAGATTTCATATCAATCATTTAGGCCAGACTTTCCATTCCTGCGCACCGCTTTTCTCCACCTCTATCGGTCCCGGGTAAGGATGCACAGCATTCCGCTTATTTCCCAAATAGTCCTTGTCGATGGCAATGGGACTATCATCCGGATTCACAAATGCTTGTTGAGGGATAATCGCCTTATCCAATGTTTCGGTAGTCACTAACCGGCTTTTCGGATTCGTGATACCTTCCTGGGGGACATTCATCTTCAGATACCAACCGTCAGCACGCTGCTCCAAACGGATAGCAGAGTCAAAACCGGAAGCCTCCACAAAATCTTTTTCCCGCTTGTCGGGATGTGCCCCTGCCGTAAACAGGTTGCCTTTGTAACGGATAGGTAGCAGGCATTCGTCCCAGTTACCCAAAGAGGCCTTTTGGGCGAAATGGTTGTTCACCCATTGCAAGTCACCTCCCATATTCCGCACATTGCCGACCGAGACCGTCCCATGCGGTTCGTAAAAAAAAGAATACCTACCCCCGGCGCAACGGTCTAATCCGGCAAACACCTTACCCGTCACCAGATTGTGTACCCCGGCAATCCCTTGCGACAGATTCAGCGAATAGCCGGACAACAGGATATTGTTTGCCAAAAGTATCGGGCCGTGACAAACCTCTATGAAAATATCCTCCTGCACGTTGTTGTCGTGAAACAGATTGCCCGTCACCTGCATACCTTGCGAACCCCAGTCGAGCCACAAACCACGGATGGTGTTATAGATATGATTGTCTCTGATGATGGCATCCACGGCAAAGTGCAACTTGATACCCGCCATCTCGTCGCCTTCGAAAGTCTCGTCCAAACATATATCATGAATTTCATTACCCTCTATCACACTGAAAGCAGCGCCGCTGCAACCGACAATTCCCGCTTGTCCGCAATCATAAATATGATTGTTGCGAATGACATGGAATCCGGCATCCTCTTTATTCCAAGAAGCATGGGCGAAATAATCCAACAACTGCTGTTCCGTCTGCCCTCCATCCGCTTCCGGATAGACTCTCGGAGGCATGAAACGGTAATGATGCGAATGGCCGAATGTCGGTCTGCCCAACGAAATACCGGCACAACGGGAGTTACGGATGGTATTGGCTTCAATCACCCATCCTTTTGCCCAGCGCGGTCCGATCAGACCTGGCTGTTCGGCTGAGGGAGGTGCCCAGTTAGTAGCGGCATTCTCCAGAATAAATCCGCGGACAGTGATATAGTCTATCCCTGTCTTCTCCGGATAAAAGACTTGCGGACGAACTGTAATCTCCACACCTGCCTTATTGGGATTCACACTATCAGGGAACTGTGCCCAGATAGAAGTCTTCCCCTTTTCAGGCAACTCCGGCGCACGAACGACCAAACAGAGGTTGTGTTTGCCCTCCAGCACTCGTTTCATCGGAAGGCAGAACTCTTCGAACTTCTCCCAGTCACCCGTATTCGTCACCTGCGAGGTTCCCAACAATTCCCCATCAGGCGTATCCAAACGCATTTCGACTGTTCCCCCCTTGCCTAATGTAGCCGCCTGAAAAATCAGTGTATCCGAACCTGTACCAAAATCCACCTGGTCGAAATACATCTCTGACCCATCTTTCAAATAACCGAAAGGCCATCGGTTGACAATCGCAATGCAAATAGCCGCATCGCCCCCTTTTACCGAAGCATGCATGGAAGTCTGCCGTTTGCCACCCACCGGCTCTACCCATTCGAAATTCATCAATACAGGGCCACCGTTGCCGTCGGCTTCGGCATACCAATGCGGTTGTTTGCCATCAAGTGGCTGCAACACATCTTCTAACGAAAACGTCTCACGGATACGTTTCCCCTCAAGAAGCACCATTCCTGTGTGGTTCGGACGTCCTTTGCCACGATACCAACTGCCATATATCTGTTCGTCAAACGGATTGCTCTCGCCAAAGAACGAATCAGGCAAAGTCAACTTCCACGCATTGTCTTGTACTTTTTCCCAACCCTTAACCCGTTCCGAACCGCTAATAACCACCCGTTCGCCCGGTGCAGCTTGATAAATGATACGTTTCTCGTCCGATTCACCGCCACGAGGCGGTACCACCCGTTCCCGATAAATTCCTTCATGCACGGTAATCACATCGCCCGGCATCGCCTTGTCAGCAGCCGCCTGAATAGTTCGCAGCGGTGCAGACAAACTGCCCACATTTGTATCCTTTCCTTTTACGGACACATGGTATTCCCGTGCAGACAAATGGCTGCACAAAAGGAATACCGCAATCAAACACACAAACTTCTTCATCTCCTTACATTATATTATATTATATTATTGCACCAATCACTCTAAGTAAATCCCGACTATTTTTTACTCTATTTGTATAAAGTCACTTCAGCCAGTCCGGCACGCCCCTCGGAAGCATCTTCGATTGTTATCCTGAAATACTTCAGTCTCTTATTCATCTGTACAGACTTAAAATCTCAACCCGTACATTCACGCTTATACAGAAGTTTCCACGAAGATCCGTCTTCCGAAACCTCTAACCGATGCTTATACGAAGAACTGTCTTTCGGAAAACGGATACGGCTGGCGATAATCTCTGTAGACTCTTTCAAAGTCAATATGACTGATTTTTATTATACGTATCCATTGCCTAGATTCCTTTTTCTTCATCTCTGCGGCATCCTGATAGGGTTTCGAACGGATGGAAATCACCAACCAGTTCCCATCTCCGAATCGAGACAGGATTCAGCCTTCTGTCTCACCGGCTGCATCCTTTTCTTCTTTCTTTTATTTCACTTCAATTTCTATCGAAGCAGATTCCAGACCAGCTCCACTTACTTTTACCTGCATCTTCCCTGTAGTTCCTTTCTTTCCTCGGACAATAGCCAATGCCAAACCGTTGAACGACTCCCGTTCAGCACTTTGAAACGGAGTGAATGATGTAGGATCACCATTATCCGTAGCAACCAATTCACCACAACCTGTAACTTCTACTTTCAACGGTAGACAGGCGGTCGGGACTTTCCTTCCGGATGCATCTACAACCGTTGCAGTTATGAATGCCAGTTCGTCTTCATTGCCTGTTATTGAAGCATGATCTGCCGACAATTGAATCTTCCGAGCCACACCCGCTGTCTGAATTTCATCTTCTGCCCATTTTTTTCCACCCTTATAAGCAATGACTTTCACACTCCCCGGTTGATATACGACACTGTCCCATACCAAACGGAAATCCTTACCTTCTTCCTTCGTTTTACGTCCATAACTCTTGCCGTTGACAAACAATTCAGCCTCCGTTCCGGAAGTATAAACATGTACCGGAATAATCTGCCCTTCACGACCGGCCCAGTTCCAATGCGGCAGAATATGTGCCATCGGGTAATCCGGACGCCAATGCGACTGATACAAATAATAACGGTCTTTCGGGAATCCGGCCAAATCGACAATACCGAAATAACTACTCCGCGAAGGAGGTTGCGTACGAGCCAATTCTGCCAACTGTTTTTCTAGTTCGGCTCGTTTCGACGGATCAGTCCGGAAGTTCAGCAGGTTGGTATTGTCTGAATTAAACGGAGTCGGCTCACCCAGATAATCAAATCCTGTCCAAACGTATTCGCCCAATAAATGCGGATAACGGTAATTGGTGGCAAACTGCGTGTCCGGATTACAACCCCAACCCGGAGCATCCACATCGTAGGAAGTAATCTGGAAATCCTTACGGATCGTATCTCCTTGGAAATAGACTCCACGTGTACTCAAACAGGAAGATGTTTCCGTACCGATCGTCGGCATATTCTTATAGCGTTCATCCTGATCCCATTTGGCCTGTTCGTAGAAGAAATAATTGACGCCCATCACGTCCAATGCCATACTGGCTCCTGAAGCCCGTCCTCCATTCGGATCGTTATATCCATTCGTTACCGGACGGGTCTGATCCAACTCCTTGACAATCTCGACCAAGTGGCGTGTCATTTCCACATCCTGCTGTTCCAAGACTTCATTCCCGATTGACCAGAAGACAACGGAAGGATGGTTCCAGTCACGACGAACAAGGGCCTCCAAGTCTTTCTGATGCCATTCTTCATACAATTTATTATAGTCCCATTCCCGTTTACCATGAGCCCAGGCATCGAAGGCTTCGTCCATGATCAGCATACCGGTTTTGTCTGCCAAATCCAATAATTCCGGAGCAGGAGGATTATGTGACGTACGGATCGAGTTGCAACCCATCTCCCGCATAATACGGAATTGGCGTTCCAACGCACTCCGGTTGAAAGCTGCTCCCAATGCACCCAAGTCGTGATGGTTACAAACACCTTTGATCTCTACCCGGCGACCATTCAAGAAAAAGCCTTCGCGCGAAACGCTAATTTCACGTACTCCAAACGGTGTATAGTAACGGTCTGTTTCCTGTCCATCAACTTGTACGGTCACACAAGCCATATAACGATTGGGTGACTCGATGTCCCAACGCTTACAATCGTCCATTCGTTTTTGCAGGTTAATCTTTCCTGCCGACATCGCCTTCAAAGATAAAGTCTGGTCATCGAAGCGGAGCACCCGCTTGCCCAGACAATCCAATGAATCCAGTTCATAAACAGACGTCTTCACTACAGCTTGCGTTTCCTCGTTCAAATGATTTTCCACTTCCACCGTAAAATGCAAATCAGCCGTCTTTTCCGTCAGGTTCGTTGTCTCCATCTTGGTTCCCCAATGACGGACATGTACCTGTCCCGTCTTCACCAACCAGACATGGCGATAAATACCAGCTCCCGGATACCAGCGAGAATCCCACTTCTCCGTATCAGTCCGCACCGCTAACAGGTTTTCTTTCCCCACCTGAATAAACGGAGTTAAGTCCAGACGGAACGAATTATAACCATACGGCCACGTCCCGACATACTCACCATTCAGCCAAACCTGAGCATTCGCCATCACTCCGTCGAAATCCACATAGAACCGTTTTCCCTGATCAGCCTCATCTACTGTAAAGGTTTTCCGATACCAGCCGATTCCCTGGAACGGAAGGCGGCCTGTATTTCCCGCCAAATCCATCCGGAACGGTCCTTTAATGGCAAAATCATGAGGGACATCCAAGGTCTCCCAGTCCGAATCATCCGTTGCCGGTTCAAACATCCCGGCAGGTTCTTCCACGCGCGTCCCATCCGCCTGCAAGCCATACCGGATGAAACGCCAGTCATCGTCAAGCGAAATCACATCGGCCTGTCCCGACCGTTTGATGGGGCCTTTCTCTACCATATTGTCTCCACAAGCGAGACATAGAAGCAAGACCGCCAAACTTCCTAAATATTTTGATATGTTTTTCATGTTTCAAATAGTTTATATCAAATCATTGAATAAAGCTCTATTTATCCTTTCAGAGATAAATTGTATTATTTCGTCATAAACTTAAATGAGAAATCTCCATAAGACCATGTCGATTTTCCTTCCGGAATACGTACTTCACCTTTCTTTTTTCCTTCAGAATCAACTCTTACTTCAATTGGGGATATACGTTTTTCCATCTACTACTTCTGTTGTAATATCCTGTTCCGAAATAGGAAGATCCGCTTCACCCATCTTTTGAATGGCCTCCATCTTTGGCGTGATATGTAATTCACTCAACAAATTCACCTTTTCAGGAGTTCCAACCGACATGGTCCAAACGCCGGAAGTTTCTTTTTGCCAGCCAACTTCTTCTTTATCTGTTGAAACTTTTACACCGCAGGCACATAGACATAATGTACTTATGAATATCCAATACTTTTTCATATGATCACCACTGATGATAATTAGATTCTACTATTTTAACAATGGACTATAACTTCTCATTTCATTCAAATGTTTATTACTGATTGACTGAAGGAACAGAGCAAAATTTCTATACAGAACATCATGATGCTCCTATCGTACCTATTCCCTCTATTACACCTGGCTATTTAAAAAGTGTAATTTCCGCCAGTCCTGCTCTTCCCTCCGACACATCTTCTATGGTTAGCCGAAAGTATCTGAGTTTCTTTCCCAGACGTACCGGTTTAAAATCCCAACCCGTACATTCACGCTCATACAGAAGTTCCCACGAAGCCCCGTCTTCCGAGACCTCTACCCGATGCTTATACGAAGAACTGTCTTTCTGGAAACGGATGCGGCTGGCGATGATATCCGTCGGCTCTGTTAGTGTCAGTGTGATGACCTGCGGAAAAGTATCCTCGCCGGCAATCCACCAACTGAAATCATCACTGTCGGTCAGGTTCGATTCCGGATAACCGTCTTGGGTGGAGGAAACCTTAACCGATTCAATTTCCGCTACCGGCCTTTCCAATATCTGTTTGTCCCAACGGGTCGGCCTGACAACTACACCATCTTCCTCATTACCGGTAAAAGGACGATGGTAACCGTCCGGCAGGTATTCTCCTTCAAAACGACGGGTAGTAATCTCCGTTTTACCGCTCTGCAGTCCCTCCGATGTAGCCGTCAGGGTAATCCGTCCAGCCTTCTTGGTAGTGCGGACAAAAGCAAATCCAACGCCCCCTTCTACGCGCTGCGGGTTGATGCCGATCCGGCGGATACCGTCACCTATCAATGTACCCTCACCAGTAACAGTAATACGAATCTCCGCATCTGAAGTGTTTACTCTTGTACCGTTTTCATCGCAGATGATGAAATAGACCGGAATCATATCGCTACCGTCTGCAACCGGAATGACAGGATGATCGGGAACAACCACTTCCACATGATGAGGTGCACCCGGAGTACGGACCGTATGAGTGGTAACTACTTTCCCGTCCACCACGCCTTCTGCTTTCAGTTCTCCGCTTTCATAGCCACCGGCATTGAAGAGATAGAGCGGACTTCCGCCCTTTTCGATGATGGCTCCATAAGTATCCTTCTGAGCTTCCCGTGTCTGCTGTCCGATCAGTTTCCCATTCCGGTAAAGACGAACTTCATCGCAATTAGAAAAGACCGGTATATCGGTTGTCGATGAGATGTATTTCTCCGAGGAGTTGAAAGAAGCGATATGTACCATCGGCCCCTCATAAAGTCCCGGTTGAGAGACTTCTTTCGGACGCATGCTCTGCATCATGTAGTAGCTGAACTTCGGATAACGGTTCACATCGACCACACCACAGAACATCGTATACTCTTCCGCCCCCCGGTTATAGTCGTTGTAACTCCACAAGAAATGGCCGCCCATACGCGGATTGGCATCCAGCATGCACCAGTCGAAATAGCCTTTCCCTATCAGCTGCTGGAAACGTCCGCGGCATTGCTTCATCTGCTCCTCTTCATTCTCATCCAGGCGTACACGCGGTTTTTCACCTACTCCGTCACCCCATTCACGCGTAAGGAGCGGCTTGACAGCAATCTGGTCGTCCAGGTAATTACTCATCACATTCCCGTCCTTCGGGAAACGGCCCACCTGTTTATAGAAAACGTCATAGTAAGGTTCCGTCTCTTCATGGCTGAAATAGTCGGCAGATGTATACATCTGATTGCCGGGATACTCTTCATGGGCAATCCGATAAATGGCTTTGACCACCTCCAACGGATAATGCGTCTCATTCAGCGCAGTCTCCCAAAGGACTATGGACGGATGGTTACGGTCGCGACGAATCATCTGTCTGGCCACCTGGCAAAGCCGTTCGGTAAATACCGGATCCTCGTTGAAATATTGCCATCCGGGAATACATTCAACCACCAGCAGTCCATACCTGTCGCAAGCGGCAAGAAAAGCCGGGTCCTGGGGATAATGGGCGGCACGCACGGCATTATAACCACCCCGTTTCATGTCGATCACATCACGTTCCTGCATGGAATTGGAAGCCGCATCCCCTACATACGGGAACGACTGATGGCGGTTGGCCCCGACCAGGTAAAGATGTTCACCGTTGATAAAGAAACCTTTGTCGCGGTCGTATCGGATGGTACGGATACCTATTGTTTCCGTACGGGAGTCGACCGTCTTACCGTCCACCTTCACCTGACACTCCAGTTCATAAAGGTGCGGATGATAGGGATGCCAAAGAAGTGGCTTACTGACAGTCAGGGTCTGCTCCAGACAACAGTCGTCTCCACCTTCCAGTGAGAACGGATTCTCCTGTTCTGCCACCACCTTTCCTTCCTCATCCCTCAGCACGGACTGCAACACCCCATTGCGGCATTCCCCATGACCGTTCTTCAGGCTGGTACGGACAGCCACCAAAGCTTCTTCCTTCTCCACTTTCGGGTAAGTGATGAAAAGCCCACCGCCCTCCACTTCATCCGCCTCCAGTTCGTCGGAGATATGTAGCTTGTCGGTGACAACCATCTTCACATCCCTGTAGATTCCACTGTAATAATAAAAATCCAGACGATCCTGGGGCTTTCCCGGAGGAGTCAGCGAATCGTATGCGGCAGACACACGCAGAGCCAGGAGGTTGTCATCGTTCCAGTTGACATAATCAGAGATATCCGATGTGAAACCAACATACCCTCCCTTGTGTTCCGTCACCTTATGACCATTGACAAACAGTTCACAAGCATTCATCACTCCCTCGAACGACACGGCGATACGTTTACCCGCATAATTCTCCGGAAGTCTGAAATACCGACGATACCAGCCGATACCGTCGTAGATAACATCCCCACCGCAATGTTTCTTTTCCAGTTGCATGATATGAGGAATGGTTGCAGGTATCCATCGGGAATCATCCAGACCGACATCTTCACCGTGTGCAACATCCCCACGATAGAAAGCCCAGTCCGTATTCATATCCAATGTGATACGGGCATTTTCTTTTCTTGCACAGGCAGTACCTATCAACACCAGAAGCAATACCCATATACTGTTCATCTTGGTAAATCCATTCATATACAATAACTCCATTTTATTTATACGGTGATTGATCTTTATTAAACTTCTCCATTTGTCCGGATTCCTATTCCTTCATTTCTGCAGCATCCCGATAAGGGGCTATTTCCATGGACTTTATCACGGCTCCGTTGACCGTCTGGCGCAAGCCCAGAACCAGGACATTCTTCTTGTCCTTACCGAAATTCAACCAGCATTCGGGCAGATAGAATTCCCGCTGCGGACCGGCTTCCCAATGGCGGCCGATGTTGTGGCCATTCAACCACATGAACCCGTTGCCGGAAGCGTTAATCCTCATCAGCCAGGGAATCCAGACAGAGGGGTTCTGAGAAGGTAAGGTAAACTCGATACGATACCAAGTCAGCAGCCCGTCCTGTTCTGCCACCGGCTGTATCCCGTTTCCCTTCCGGGGAATCTCCGAACGGATGTCAAGCGGAACCACCGACCAGTCCCCATCGTCGAATCGGGGCAGAATCCAGCCTTCTGTCACACCAGCCGCATCAGCAGCATATTCCCATTCAAGCGGATGCGACAAAGATGTCTCCGAAACGGAAAGCCCGGCTTCACGGATTCCGGAAAGTTCCTCCATCGGTACATATCCGTGGGCATGGCCCAAATTTTCATAGACAACCAAAATCTCATTCTCCCCTTCCTGTAAGGTGCCGGAAACATCGAACCGGTTGTCATACTCATCCGGACGTATACGATCAAAACAGTTCCGTGTGGTCCATGTCTGTGCATCAGCTTTGTCAGGGAAAAGACGGACGACATTCTTCCCGTTCACCTGTACAGATACAATATCTCGTGTAAACATATTGAACAGCAGATACTTCTCATTTTCCACCTGTTGTCTGCTCAAGTTCACTTTGGCCCGGAACAGGCTATACCGGAAATCATTAATGCCTAAATCAGGCAAAGAGACCAAACGAGATAAAGGAATCCATTGTGCTTTCTCTGTCGAATCTTCCCTCCTTTTCACCGAGGCGATGCGCACCGGGGCAGGTAAACGAGAAGGACGTTCTATGGCAGATTGTTTTTTAGGCCACCACACACCTTTCTCCGGATTCTTTTTTACAGGTATTACCAACACCTTCGTATCCAAAGGACCCAACTCATAGGTTACCTGTATCGGTGACACAGCCAAAGAATCCCCCTTTTGGGATTCGTCTACTTGCATCAATACTTTATTCCCATTCTGATCGATATTATACATCGCCTGCCGAGGCGACTGTATCTTTCCCGGCAATAAGGTTGCCTTCCCTTTACAGAGTTTACCCGTATCCGTGTTATGCAGAAAGACAAACAAAGTACCATCTTTCGCCATCCTAACTCCTCCGAATACAGATTCTGGAACTCCTTCTATCTTACAAGGTCCTCCCGTAGATCTTACCAACTGCGATTCATACTTATGAAGGAATTCTCCCAATCCTTTTGCTGCCAAATATTTATCACCCACAGCACCACTTTCATGGATAGCGGCATTGTAATCATACGAAGTAGTCATCCCGCGGGCTCCCCAACCGGAAAAATGGGTACCTCCGGCAAACATGTAATAGTTTATCCCCGTACATCCGCCCAACATGCTCATCAGACCAATGGCCTTGAAATGACGGGCATCCGAATAATGCTCTTCACTCAGCGTACCAGTCACCAGAGAAAACCAGCCCCCCTGCAGTTCTGTCACAAAGCCGGGAGCGTCAGGCTGACTACTCTTCAGAGAGACCATCCGGTGGGCACAACTCGGTGCATCCGACTGGCCGACATAATAATTGTCACAATCGAACACCTGAGAAAGTTCCTTATCGCTGCTTCCACGACATTCTCCAGTCAGACAAGTAAAGACTGGAATATCGAACCCGTTCCGACGCACGGAACGGTAGAGTTCCTTCAAAAAATAAGACTTGTTCTCACACCCATGGGCATTGTATTCATTCTCTATTTGGATAAGGATGATACCTTTCCCGCCTTTCGGCTTTCTGGTAAGCTGTTCATCGGCCAATGCCTTGCAGACAGCATCGAACCAATGGACACACCAACGTACGTGGGTAGGATCCGCACTGCGCAACCAAAGCCCCTGATAGCCCTGAGGACGGAATTTAGCCAACCAACGGGGATATGCTCCTCCCGAGAATTCCGCACAGATGAATGGTCCCGGACGAACTATCGTATAAAAGCCAAATTCATCCTGTGCCATCTTCAACCATCTCTTTATATCAGAAAAGTCAAACTTTGTCGTATCTGATAATCCCGCAGGCATTTCCCGTTCATGCCAGTTCCATGGAACATAAGTCTCTACCGTATTAAAGCCGGCCTCCTTTATCTTCTGGAAACGGTCACGCCACAATTCTTCGGGACAACGGAAATAGTGAAAAGCGGCACTATAGATGAATACATCCTTACCGTCAATGGTCATACAAGAACCGTCATAACGAATACGGTCTGGATTTGAAAACTCTTTTGCCGGTATCGTCTCTACCGCAAACAAACGGAAAACGGACGTTACAGCTATCATAAACAAAATTATCTTCTTCATCGATTTCATATAATAAAATGTCATAATCAAATATCACTCAGTATATGATTCCAATAGTAATTCAGGATATTTCTCCGATATTTTTAATACCAATTCGGCAAACAGTGTATTGGCCCACGCAAACCAACCTCTGGAAAAATCTGCAGGATTATCTTTATGAAAACTTTCATGAATAAATCCGGTATTCCCATCCGTATTGACCAATACACGCAGACATTCCGCTATCTCTTCCTTGTCTTCAGAAGTCAAAGCTTTCGAAATTATACTCATCGGCCAGATTTTATCTTTGCCACAATGTGGCCCACCGATTCCTTCAGCCACTGTTCCCTTAAAAAAATATGGATTATGCTTACTCCACACAAATTTGCGTGTATTCTGATAAACCGGATCATCTGCATTTACATATCCAAAATACGGAACAGAAAGCAGACTTGGATTATTCGCATCGTCCATCAGATTACATCCACCATATCCATCCACCTCATAAGCATAGATTTTACCAAAAACCGGATGATTCACTATTCCATATTTCTGTATAGCTTCATCAACTTCTTTTTTCAAACGTTCTGTCTGATTAAGTAAATTCTTTCCGTTACCGGTGGTTCTGATAATTTCAGAAAGCTGACGCATAGAGGCAACAATAAACATATTCGATGGAACCAAAAAACCAAAAATTGTAGCATCATCCGATGGTCGGAAACTGGAAACGACCATGCCCACCGGATTAACCGGATTCCCGGTTCGGTTCACCAATGTACCGATAGCGTTTCCTGTATGACGTTCAAAAGAATAAGGTCCGTCGTTTTCTTTCCTTTGTTGTTCTTGGAAAGTTTTCAAGATCAACGCCATCGCCTTTTCCCATTTAGCATTGAATACCGAATCGTCCCCTGTTGCCTTCCAATACTGATAAATCAAACGGATAGGATAACACAGAGAATCTATCTCCCATTTTCTTTCATTGACTTCTTTCCGCATTTCTGTAGCATCTGTCTGCCAACCGGCAGCCGTAGGTCCGTCGTTAAAGGCGTTCGCATAAGGATCCACCAATATACAATCCAGCTGCCTGTTTATCAGTCCTTTTATCATTTCTCGTAAAGCCTCATCCTCAGCAGCCAACGATAAATAATTCTGCACTTGTGCCGATGAGTCCCTTAACCACATGGCATTTATATCTCCCGTTATGACAAACGTATCAGGATATCCATCTCGCATTTTAAATTTTACCGTAGTATCCAGAGTATTTGGGAAACAGTTTATAAACATCCATTTCAATTTATCATCCGCTATTTTCGCCACCACTTCATCCAACTTTCTTTCTACAGTCGATGAAACAAACGCTCTTTTCTCCAAAGAAGGACGTTTGGATACATACGTTGCATCATTCACAGAGATACTTTCATTTACCCATTCTGCTGATAATGTAGTTTGCATAGCAAATGATGAAAGGCAAAAACCGGAAACTAATATTTTATTTACAAATCTCATATCACCTGACAATTAAATACATATAAATATTTCAATCAAGAAGTTTAATTCTACATTCCTTCCCTGTATAAGATACAGATCTATCCGCTTTCTTCATCAGATTATCTCCTGCTCCATGCTGGTTATCGACCAAGACAATACGGAAGTTACGTTTTTTCAACATGCCCGGAAAATCACCCTTTCGTTCTCCAATAGTCAGGGTCTTCTGTGTATTATCCCAGTGAAAAGCAATGGTTGAATAAAGTCCCTTCTCATAATTATAATTATCAAATTCGTCTTCATACAAGACAAAATTCCCATCAGCTCCCGGATACACCCGGATTTCCAAAGAGTCCCAGGATTTTTCTTCCGCATACTGAACCTCAGGCCCTAAAGGTAAGATACTTCCAGCCTTTACATAAATCGGCATAATATCAATTGGTGTCTCTTTCGCTATCTTCTGGCCACCTAGCAACTGTTCTCCTGTCCAAAAATCAAACCAGTTGATTCCTGAAGGCAAATACACATCCGTTGTCTGGATATTCTTCAGATTTACTGTTTTATCCTTACCGACATACATGGGACGGGTAACGGGCACCACCAACAAAGAACGACCAAACAGATACTGGTTATTTAGATCGTGCACGATAGTGTCTTGAGGAAAATCCATAAACAAGGCACGCATAAAGGTATCTCCATACCGGCTCACTTGCCATGCTGTCGAATAAATATAAGGCAACATCTTGTATCTTAAATCAATATATTTCTTGATAGCATCAAACGCCCAAGTTCCTTTTTCTCCGAACTGATAGATTTCACGAGGAGAGCAGGTTCCATGCGAACGCATCATCGGAGTAAATGCTCCAAACTGATTCCACCTTACATACAGTTCCCGATAAGACAAATCGTTCACACCCTCCGGATAAAAATTACATGATGCAAAACCGCCAATATCTGTATTCCAATAAGGAATACCACAGGCTGAGAAATTCAATCCGGCAGAAATCTGCTTATGCAACACATCCCAACTGGATTTGACATCGCCCGACCAAGAAGTAGCTCCATAACGCTGCTGTCCGGCAAATGCAGAACGTGTCAAAATAAAAACCCGTTTATCAGACGACAATTTCCGTTGATTTTCGTATACCCCTCCTACCGAAGCTATCGGAAACGCATTGGCAACCTTCTGATAAGGACCGGCATACGTATTTTGTTTCATTGCATAATAATCTTTTACATTCAACTCCGGTTCTGTAGCGTCCAGCCACCATCCGTCAATACCAATCGAATACATATTTTCCTTAATAGCTTTCCAGTATATCGCACGGGCTTCCGGATTGAAAGGATCATAAGGCAGAGCGCTGTCAGGCCATCCCTTCAAAGAAAGCAACATTCCTTTTTCTTGAAATGTCTTGTATAAATTGGTTTTTGTTCCGAAAGAAGGCCAAATAGAAATGGCAATATGTGCATTCAATCCATGCACCTCATCTACCATTTTTTGAGGATTACTGAATTTTGGGTTATTAAACGCAATGGCATTCCAAAAAGCCTGATCTGTACCCCAGTACTGCCAGTCTTGAATAATACCATCCAACGGAACTTGCAATTCACGATACTTCTTCACAACATTTACCAATTCCTCCTGACTCTGATAACGTTCTCTGGATTGCCAGAATCCATACGTCCACAACGCATTCATAGGCACTTGTCCTGTCAATTCACGCATTCCACGGATTACATTATCCGCATTTCCGCCATTTATGAAATAATAATCCACACATTCTCCGGCATACGACTCAAAAGCTGTTTCCGTATCATTGTCTGTAAACAGTGTATAGGCTGTATTGTCCCAAAACAAACCATAGCCTTTGGTAGACTGAAAAAACGGAATGGCTATTTCTGTATTCTCCTGCCGCAAGAGGAGTGCCTGATTTCGTTGGTTCATCTTTCCTGCCTGATGCTGTCCTAAACCATAAATAGCTTCGCACGAGTCCAATCGGAAAGACTGTCTTACCAGACAAGTAGATACTTTATCGTATTTTACTGGAGTAAACTGAGTTCCATAATCTGTTTCAGACAACAGATTATGACCATCCGAATTCATAAACCCAACCTTTCCGGTTTTCAAATTCACGTAAACATCCATCCTGTCACTTTTCAATGTTATGATCGAATCTTTTTCCATAACCTGAAAAGATACCTTTTCTGGTGTTTTTACAACGGAGAAACTTTCCGGATGATACTGAATGCTTTTCGGTGATTTACATACCCGGACGATACCGGAAGTATAGAATTGCAAATCCACTTCCATCTCGGGAAGAGATAACCTTATTCCACTATCTGTTTTTCGATAAGACTGACCGACCGAATTTCCAACAAAAAATATAAAAACGAAAAATAACAAAGTAAATTTCCTATTTATCAACCAATTGAACATATCCAACTTTCTTACTGAAACAACACAATATCATCATAATTATGCACAGAAATCCCCGCACCAACCCAAAGCTGATGCATAGCCTTCATTGAGGGATGCATATGGCCATAAATTACGCATCCCTCATAAAGGACAATCAAACATTTTCAAATCAAACTGAATCTAACGAATCTCAAACTATTTCAACGGATCGAATGTACCGCCCCATTCGTTATTTTGTTCCAATTTAGAATTACGATCCAAATCATCTTTCTTTATTGGGTAGAACCAATGGTTCAAATCCAGGTTGAACCGATAGATGTTCTTATCACCATCTACGCACTCTATATATTCAAAATGAAACAGTTTACGTACATCCGAATCTAGCATATCTTTCGTCCAATCGAATTGGCCGTTTTGAACAATACTATAGTCTTCAAGAATCGGATATAAAGTTGAACGATACTTCAGATTATTCAATATATCAAAACGTTTCCAACGACGTAAATCATTCCATCGTTTTCCTTCGTATGCAAATTCAATAAATCGCTCATTTACATAAGCTTCCCTAATTTCATCCTGACTAGTAGCTGTTATTCCGTACTTTCCATCCGTAGACTGAATACCTGCACGTTTACGAATATCATAAAGGACCTGTAAAGCTTCATCACTTTTTCCTATCTCATTGGCAGCCTCACCCATATTCATCAAAACCTCTGCAAAACGAATCTCAATCCAGTCTGTCTCTCCTTGATATACATACAAGGTCTCCAAATCATCAACACCCTTCATTTGATAAAAATTGGCACCAGATGACGCACTGACATTCATTTCATCTTGTATTAAAGTAACATTCGAAGTTCCCTCTTTCCTCCACGCATTCCAATACTTTTTGCCATTAGACAAATAAGATCCACATGGATATCGCATTCCCGGGCAAAAAATGGTTGCATGAAATCGAGGATCACGATTCGTATAAAAATCGGTAAGAAATTGTTGATTATATTCCTTATCCGTTGCCAATTTATCTAAATCCAGTTGTAAGGGAGTTCCGTCTATCTTTGGGAATGCCATAACCAACGGCAAAATAGCCTGATTCTTATCAGCATTATCTCTCGTCAACGGCATAGGACGGATAGCATTTTGACTCAACGCATGATCTGGATAATAATACTGGTTTACCATAATAACCTCTTTATTTTGCTCATCATACCAGATATCTGCAAAATTGCCTTCATATAATCCCTTTCCTACACTTTTCAAAAAATCTACAGCTGCCTTATTGGCGTCGTATGCATCCTGCCAACGCTGTTGATCGTTATTCGGATTAAACAACGGACTGGCATACTGCAACAGCATCCGACCTTTGAAAGCCATGGCACAACCTTTATCTATCCGACCATAATCTTCATTTTCCCATTTATCAGGCAAACTGGCTATGGCTTCATCTAAATCTGCTAATATTTGTTTCACACACTCTGAAGTAGAACTTCTTGCTACAAGTAATGAATTCAAGTCAGATACATCTTGTGGCTGTAAAATCAGCGGTACACCTCCCAAAGTGAACACTTTTCCCCAATAATCCCATGCGCGCCAAAACAATGCTTGTCCTCTTAATTGCTTCTTTTCATCTTCATTCAGTACAGTTACACTCTCAAGATTAGCTAAAAAATAATTTATCTTATCAATATTCTTATAATCCAATCCCTGAGCACAATTATCCACTGTTATTTCACCACGCACATATTGACTCATATCAGTAGGTCCATTCATACCTTCATCCGTATTATTGGCAGAAATAGGCCAACCTGGCATCATACTTCCATAAATATTAGTCAAAAAAGCATTGACCATATCTGGATTCTCCCATACTCCATCTGGTGTTATAGCACTGGTATTTTCATAGTCCAAGCTACAACTACCCATTAACAGGCCAAACATCAAGCTAATAAATATATTTTTCTTCTTCATTGTTGATTTTCATATTAAAATTGCACATCAATACCAAAATTAAACGAACGCATAACCGGATAATCGTTTCCATTACCTAATCCTGGATCATAATATTTAAAACTTTTCCAACAGAATAAGTTATAACCTGTAACGAACACACGAATATTCTCAAAAAATTTATTATAAAATTGATTCTTAGGCAAATCATAACTTAAGGTCAAATATTTCAAACGCATAAAATTCGAACGTTTATACCAAAACTGGCTATCTGTATCACGATAGGTACTAGGAACATTTGCACTGACCATTCTCGGCAAAGATGCATCCGGATTATCTTCGGTCCAACTGTCATCATACCAACCCGCATACATACGGTTCCATTCCACATTACCGGCAATACTACGATAAGACTTATCAGCTCCTAATTCCCCAGAAAACATCATATCCAGACTCAGACCTTTCCAGCTACCTCCCAAATTCAAACCATAAACTACCGGAAAATTCTTCTTACGCAACACAACCCGATCCCATGAATCAATAATTCCATCCGGTTCGCCATTTGGTCCAGAATGATCTTTATACACAATGTCACCTAATTGGGGTTTCATTCCGTTAAAAGTATAATCAGGATTTGCAGCATTGAAAGCATCCAATTCTTCTTGAGTCCGGATAATTTTATCGAAATCATACCCCACAAGACGAGAGGTGGAAGTTCCAATCGGAATATCAATCCATTGGGCATTCTCGGCATAATCTTTATACTTGATCTCATTCCAACCATACGACAACGTCAAATTACCATGATAGGTAAAGTCCTTGCTACTACCTTGATACCCCACTTCCAAATCAATACCTTGGGCATTCATCTTTCCATAATTTTCGGCAGGCATATCCCGACTATAAGTAGTAGGTAAGGTTGCTTGTCGATTATCCAAAATATCATACGATTTACGGAACCAGTAATCAAATGTAAAATGCCAGTTATTCAAAAAATTCATATCCAGTCCTACATCATAACTAAGTGCTTTTTCCCAAGTAAGATTTGGGTTTACTACCGACCCGTAAGTTAAGCCCAAAGATTTAGAAGGTTCCTCACCAAAATAAGCAGAACCGTCCTGCTTATACGATTCCTGCCATTGCCATCCACCAACAGAATCGTCTCCAGTTAAACCTACAGAACCACGGATTTTCATGAATTGAATCCACTTCTTATTAAAGAAATTCTCTTCAGAAAGTACCCAAGCTGCAGAACCAGCCGGGAAAAATCCCCAACGCTGGGAAGGAGCAAAATTCATAGAACCATCTTCACGGAAAGAAAACGAAAGTAAATATTTATTAGCATACGAATAGTTGAACTGACCTACATATGACATACGACCATTTTTCGTTGAAGCATTTCCTCCACCATACGTATCGGCACGAACACTACTTGCAGCCCAAAATTGATCGTATGTATAAATAGGGAATGTTTCACGTCCTCCATATACCTGATCTGTAGTTCCTTCAGACCATTCGGTCAACAAAACAGCATCCAAATGATGTACACCGTTAAATGTATTTGAATAATTCAAATAGAAATTCAATTGTTGATCTTCATCCCAATCGGATTTTTTTTCTATATAATCATGTGTAAACCAAGTAGATTTTTTCACATACATAATATCTTCATCTCGAGTAGATATGATACGGTTATTGGCTCCACTCCTTTTAGTCACCATCAAATCATAGTTCGTATAAAAACCATTTACCCAATTATTTGTCCAACTCTTACTATATTGAACACTGGCGCTTAATCCCTTCAAAAATGGCATTTTATAAGTGGCTTTAAAAGTAGCCGTAGATTTTAGAAATTTCTCATGATGATAACCATCATCTCCCCTTACTCGCGCACCAACATTTCCAGACCAATCATAAGCCATCAATTTACCACTATCCGTAAAAACGGGTTGTTCGGGCTGCCAAATACGCAATTTCCCATACGTATCATTCGGATTCATACCTTGAGCTCCATCTGTTGCGGTTTTTCCCGTCTTATTATTATTCAATGAAAAGCCAACAAATACTTCCAAATCTTTTGTCACATCAGCTGTTACATTCAGACGAACATTATATTTATCATATGTCAATGGTTTTAAAAAACCTTCCTGCTTTACATAAGAAGCAGCTCCAAAATATTGGATCTTATCGCTACCTCCCGATACACTCAAGTTATGAGTTTGCGTTGTCGGATTCTGCCAAACCGCGTCTAATTGATTATATCCCCATCCTCCATTAATAGAAGCAATATGATCAATTTCCTCCTGCGTCCAGTTTTGAGAAGGATTCGTACTTACCCTATTATATAGCTCTGCCGTCTGCACACCGTTCGTCAAATCTTGATTTCCAGTACGTGAATCTACACTAAAGCCATACGAATACTTAATGGTCGGTTTTCCTTCTTTCCCTTTTTTAGTTGTTACTATAATAACCCCTCCCGAAGAACGAGAGCCATAAATAGCTGCTGACGCTGCATCCTTTAAAACTGATATATTATCAATTTCATTGGCGCTTAAATTATTAAAATCAGTAGCATTGCGAACAACTCCATCTATAACATAAGTAACAGGCTGAGCATTACTTTTCCAAGATGATACGGTACGAATAGAAATACTAGGATTTTCACCAGGTATAGAACTCGTTGTACCCACATTTACACCAGCCATTTTACCTGTCAATAAATTACCTGCAGAACCTGTTGGTATGGTTGTTAAATTCTCTTCCACTTTCATACTAGTCACCGCACCTGTCAAAGAAGCCTTCTTTTGCGACAAATAGCCTACAACTACCACTTCCTCCAAAGCCTTCGAATCTTCTCTCAATACTATAGATAAAATCTTTTGCTTGCCTACTTTCACTTCCTGATCAGCATAACCGATGTACGAAACCTGAAGTATAGCCCCTTCCGGTGCGTCCAAGGAAAAGTTACCGTCTATGTCCGTAATTGTTCCATTCGCTGTTCCTTTTACCACGACATTAGCGCCGATGACAGGTTCACCCGTGGCATCCACAATTGTACCCGTAACATGCGATTTCCGTTCAGGCGATGTACCGGAAGTCTGTTTCCGGATAATGATATGGCCATTGGTATAGGTCGCCACACAATCTGTCCCGTCCAATAGCTTCACCAATACTTCCTGTACAGTGTTACCTTTCGGCATTTTCCGGATGACACGCGAATCATCAATGTCTTGCGACTTATAGTCTATGAAAAGCTTCGCCTGCTTCTCAATCTGCTTAAATACGCTTTTCAACGGAATGTTGCTTCCTGTCAGACGGACAGGCTGTTGCTGGGCGTAGGCAAAGAGGCTGCATGTTGATAATGCGGTGACACACAACAGCCGAGAAAAATTTTTTCTACTTCCTTCTGGTATCAGATTTGTTAATTTCATATATTTGTAAGCTGAAATTTAAGTGTTTAAAAATAGTTTTATTTCAAGGTCCTATACGAACAAAATTAAAATACTTGGTTTCAAACACCGGGAAGGGGAGTTGGCGCTGTTCTTTCCGGTTTTCTTTTTCTGATAATTCCTCCTTCTTCTACTTATTTGACAATGATACTTTTTCCCTTGATTATATATTGTATACCTATCAACTGATGCAGTATTTCCATGACATCTTCAATCTTTTCATCAGGTCCGAACTTGACGTTATACAAATCTGTTCCATAACGGGTAGCATTGTATTGGAAAGTGACTCCATACTTCTTTTCAAGAGTAAGAATCATCTGTTCGAAGGTGACATCCTCAAAAATCAGATACCCCTTGCGTGCCATCCTGAACAACGATAAATCTACCCGGTTCATCCGCACACTCTTGTCTGTATGTGAAAATACCAGCTGTTCACTCGGCTGTAGCACATAAGACTCCTCTGCCCCTTCTTTCAGACTGACCTTCACACTTCCTTCTTCCAGTGTAGCCATGGTATAATCTTCCCCGGCGTAGGACTTTACGGTAAATACTGTACCTAAAGCCTGTACATCCAGTCCTGAAGTCTTTACAATAAAAGGTTTTTCCTTATTTTTGGATACTTGGAATGAAGCTTCACCGGTCAGATACACCGTACGTGAATCCAACTGTTTGAAATCCGACGGATATAAGAGGGTAGATCCGGTATTCACCCAGACACGCGAACTGTCAGGCAATACAAGCTCACAAGTTTTGCCATACGGAACAAACATTTCACACATTTCGGTCGACTGCCGAAGAGTCAATTCTCTGGTTGTCCAATAAGTTCCACCTGCTGTCATCACAAAAATTGCGATAGCAGCCGCATATCTCATCCACCTCATCCGGATTCGTTTCCCACGATAGAACGACAGTCCCATCCGTTCCTGCAGACGGTTCCATTCATTCCACGTGTCCGAAGATATTTCCCCGGCCGATTCATCCCAATACTGATGCAACGCGTCTTCCTTTTCTGCTTGATTCTGCTGCGCACGTAACCATTTCCCGAACACAGCCCTTCCCGCCCGGGTGAAATGCTTTCCAACATACAGTTGGAACATTCTTTTGATTGATTCGTGTGTTTCCATTTTACCTGCTTTTATACATAAGTAGGTTTAAACCGGAAACACACACAAGTCAATCAAGAAAAAAATACATTAATTTTAATTTTTCTTTCGATCAATAGATAAATGAAAGAAAACATATTGATAAACAAGGGCTACCTGTCAACCTACTTCAGTACATTACAGCGAAATTCTCTGTTTGGAAAGAATATTATTTACTTTTCATACAAAAGGCATATACATTTCCCCCAAAGTCAGAAACAAATAATGTATTTCCAGAAAAAGAAACCGAACTGAATATCGGGGCACCCAAATCATATTTTGCTGTTATACTTCCTTTATTTTTATCTACAGCATAAAGATAACCGTCCGAAGCTCCTACAAAAACAGTATTTCCAACTATTATAGGACTCGTTTCTATTGTCTGGGAGTCAGGACGTGTATATGATGATGTATAAATCAAGGCTTTTCCTACAGGACAATGCCATTTCTCATTCAACGTACTTCTGTCAAGAGCAACCAAACCATCCCTTGATGTACCAAAAATTATTTCATTTTCTGAAATGACAGGTGTGGAGGTTGCATCTACACTATAAGGTAAATCTTTCCGAACAATAATATCACCTTTTTTTGCATCCATTATGAAAAACGCTTTATCTGATATCAGATAAAGGAGTCCGTCCTTTATTGCTGGAGATGAGGCTCTGAATCCAAGACCATCCTGCGATTTGCTCCATAACATTTTTCCTGTTTTTACATCATTCCCGTAAAGTGCCCCCCATTGTGTAGAACCTATAATCACTTCATCGGAAACTGATAATGTAGCCGTTGAACCTTGGTTTTGTCCCCAGTCACGATTCTGCCACAACATTTCACCCGTAGAAGCATCTATGGCTTGCAGGTATTTACCTGTACCAGCATAAAGAATTCCATCTTTTGTAGCCAATCCTTCTGTCAATGAAGGTAAAACACTCATTCCAATATCCTTTTTCCAACACAATGAACCGTTGTTACAGTCTATGGCATAAATAATACCATAAATATCTTGTGCAAAAACTTTGTCCTTATCTATTGCTATCGTATTCTTTATTGAACCTTCCACATGATGTTTCCATACAATCTTTCCCGTTTTAGCTTCTAAAGCATAGATAGCAGCACGGCCTCTGTTATCATCATCAACAGATGCAATATAAACCATTCCGTTATATACAATAGGAGAAGTCATGAAAATATTCCCTCCCACATTTGTACTCCATGCAAGATTGAGTAACGAATCAAGCGGACAAGAAATGATTCCACCTATATGTTCAGAATTGGCCAGAAGGTTAGTCCAGTTTCCACCCAGTTCTACCAACACTTCTCCCGGCGAATATTCAAACTTCTTTTCTTCTACACGCTTTTCACCATTTGAAAACTCAGCAGTAACAAGCAGTTTAAGTTCCTTATCGTAATATTTGCTGTCAAGTGAAAGTTCAGCACCCCATGTCCAATCTGTTTTGGGATTAAGTTTCCTGTCCTTTATTATAACTTTCTCGCCATACATACAGGTATATGTCACTTGTTCTGTAGAAGCATTCGAAGAATATACATTTACATTTATTGTATTTGATGCGGTCTTTCCTGATGGCGAAGATATACAAAGCTGATTATCTATATATGCATAACGCATTTCGGATACGAAATCACCTTTTCTATCCACACGCATTACTCTATATGAAGACGTGGAATGATCAATGCCGCCTTTGTCTATTGTACTGGAACAAACGGTATATACATCTCCCTGTTTCTTTATATGGTTTATATGCCAGTGACCATAAATCCATGCCTTCAAATTATATTCATTAAGATTTATCGATTCAGATTTTCCACTATAGATAAACTTATCTCCTTCTGTGAGAATGTCATGATTGAATACATAAACAGGAGTTCCCGGTTTTACATGTTCAAGATCATTTTTCATCCATCTACAGACATCGTCTTTGGTATATCCCGGCCAATAATCTCCTCCCGCCATCGGTGTAACGATATAATGTACGTTATCTACATCGAAAGAATAATAAACCGGTCCATAAATATTTTCAAACAATTCCTCTCCATATTTTCCTTTTACCAAATCATGATTCCCGATGCAATAATAAACCGGAACATCCATGTTCCTTGTATTTACCAGTTTTATATGAGACTTCAAACCATTCTCATAACAGATATCACCGGTATGTACTATGAACGCAACCTTTTCATTTACAGAATACCGATGAAGATTTTCTGCCCAATTCTCATTACCTTGCACTTGGGAGATTTCAGTATCAGTTATTTGAATAAACCTATGACTCCCCTTATTGTCTATACCAACAGTATATGGAACAATGCCAAAATCATAACTTACCGTAGAATCATCAATCTTACGATAATGATTGTATACGGCTTTATATCCCGAAGGTACCGTTATAAAAATGAATCTCTCCTTTTCGTGTCCCGGCAAAACAAACTTTCCATCAGACTCTGTTTCTACAACATTCAATCCATCCGAGACTTTAATACCCTTCAGAAGTTTTTCTCCGGAATCATAAATACCATTATCATTTTCGTCAACAAAAACCTTTCCGGAATATTGAGCATATCCCGATAAGGCAAACACAGAAATAATAAATATTGATATAATTTCTTTCATAATAGAATATTATAAAATTTTGATTGATTCGTGTGTTCCCATTTTTACCTGCTTTTATACATAAGTAGGTTTAAACCAGAAACACACACAAACCCATCTAAAAAATGTATTAAATTCAAATTCTCTTTCAGACAACTGACTAATGAGTAAAAATGAATTGATAAACAGGAAAATACATTCATTTACAATTCTAAGCACCCACAAAGCTCAAGATAATAACAAAACCTTCATGCTAACCTATACCAAACCAAAGAGAAGCTGTTCAAGATTTTATTCAAGATATTTCAAACAGCTTCTCATCAGCTTTAACTTCTACATGGTTTAATCTATTACCGCAGCAAATCCACCATTACGAGCCATTCTAATCCGTAGAATCTGTCCTTTTCGTACCCTTCCTTCCTTCTTTACGTAGTGCATGGCTTGCCGGTTGGCATTGACTCCGTCTTCATACGAAGTTATATGATAATCCCGGTCAGCATCCAGAAAATCCAAAGATAAGTCAAAAACGCGTTCATCGACATTACCGTTGGTGATACCTCCTATATAACATTTATCTTTTTTCCGTTTCGCTACAACTACATATTCACCGACCTTCGCGGCCAATGCAACCGTTTCGTCTGTCTCGACAGGAATTTCGGCCATAAAACGGGCACAATCTTCTTCCCGGTAGTACAGTGTCGGATTGTCTGCCATCATCTGAAGTCCTGTTTCAAACAGGACATACAGAGCCATCTGATAGGCACGGGTACCGATACTACCCGAATTCGGACGTTCGGCACGGTATGTTTCCGGTTGATAGCTGAGCATCGCTCCTGGAGTATAATCCATAGGACCGACCGCATTACGCAAGAAAGGCAGGAAAATACTGTTTTCCGGACGGCAACCTCCCATCTGTTCCATACCTCTAACCCCTTCGTAAGACAATACATTCGGATATTTATACTCTAAACCGGCTGGTTTAAAAGCTCCATGAAAATCAACGAACAGTTTATATTTAGCCGCTTCAGCCGCTACCCTTTCATAAAAATTCACCATCCACTGGTCACTCCGATCCATAAAATCAATCTTTACTCCTTTTATACCCCATTCGGAAAAAGTTTTAAAGAGTTCGAAATTATTGTCAACGGTCAGCCAAGTCAACCAAAGAACAACTCCCACATTCTTCTGTTTTCCATACTGTATCAATTCCTGAAGGTCGAGTCCCTTATTTGGAACATAAGGATTACGAGTACTCTGCGCCCAACCTTCATCAAGCAAAATATAGTTTATTCCGAACTTCGAAGCAAAATCTATAAAATACTTATAAGTATCCGTATTACATCCGGCTACAAAATCCACCTCCGGACCATAAGGTGTTGCTCCATTCCACCATTCCCAGATTGTAAGCCCCGGTTTAATCCATGAAGGATCAGCAATCTTACAAGATTCAGCCAATCGGGCTGTCATCGTATTTTCAATCAGTTGACCGTCATCACTGGTTATGACAAAATATCGCCATGGGAAGTTACGTTTTCCACGTGTTTTTGCCAAATATCCGGCTTCTTTCAATAATTTCACACTACGGTCTCCATCTTCTCCGAATTCTATCGGATTTCTTGGAAACACGGAAGTCAGTTTATCTTTACCTCCCTTGGAAGTCAGAAACATAGCCGGATAATCTGCCAGATCGGATTCACTGATGAGAATCTTGTAATTGTCTTTTGCCTCTATCAGAACCGGCAATAAAGTATATTTGTCTGCAGACCTGTTCCATTCATCTGGACGTAAATGGCTATAAGGCTCCTCATAAGCTGTCTTAAAACCATCCGATTGCTGTACATGCAGCAAATATTCCTCCGGCAAACTTACCTGAAACAGTTCATTTGTTACTTCAACTTCTCCTTTTTTATCAGTAATGAAACGGTAAGCTATTCCATCATCGAATACACGGAACTCTACGGAGTAATTACCACGGAAATTCAAGAGCAGCTGATTATAATGATTGGTTATCGTAGAAAATTTAAAAGGCACTACCGGTTTTAAAGACTCGTTCACGGTTTTGCTTTTTTTCCCTATCAGTTTCGGATGAAGACCTAATGTTTTATCATCCATCTGCATTTGTAGTGTCCCATGCTTTAACAAAAGATGCTCCTTACAGAAGACATCATAATAAATCCCATCAGAAACTGTTATTTCCACCCGGATTGTATGATCAGGTGAAACAAGTTCATGTACTTTCTGTCCATACAGAGTCAAAAAACTACAAACTGTAACCAATAAAAACAAAATCTTTTTTATATCCATAATATTAATCTTTTTATACACAGCAATACTACTTATCTTTTACTGATTCTCAGACAAGCCCCTCCCCCGGCAGCCAGTTTTACGGAAACATTGTCACTCGGTTTCACTTTCAGTACCTTTACCTGATATGATTCTCTATTCGTCAGATAGTGCGCATCATCACCATCCAGTATCAGCTGGGCATGATATGTACCATCCGGCAAGAAAGACAACGGTATCGATAAAGTCCGCTCTTCCTCATTCGTTACTGCAGCTACCAGATAATCATCTGCCGTTTCACGCATCATCACTATATACTCACCTATCTTACCCGATAAGGTCTTACTTTCTTTCCAAGGCATCTTTTCCGCAGAAATAAAGTTCAACAATTCTGGATATTTATGATACATTTCCGGTATATCAGGAAGTATCGTCACCCCGGAAAAGGTAATCAAAGTCCGTGCTGTTTCCGATACGAGTGTGGAAGGAACCGGTTGACTCTCATCTATACGAGTAGTAGGACCTTGTCGTAAATCAAACATTCCGTTATTCATATCCACAGGTCCGGCCAGCATATTGACAAAAACAGTTGTGACGAAAGTCTTCGGTTCAAAAACCCGATGAGCATCCAATTGGGCATGACAAAATTCACGAGTCACAGCATTCGGCCAAGTACGCATCTGACCATACGGATGAACTGGACCATCATGAAAATCCACCAACAATTTATTTTCGGCACAAAGCCGGGTAATCTTTTGGGTCCAATGATTCTTTTCTTCAGGAGTACCATTCATAAATCCATATTTTATGCCGGCCGCTCCCCACTCTCCATACTGCCTTAAAGTCTTCTCTATCGGATATTTTTTACCACCGACATCATTCAAATACAACCAGATTCCAACACCTTTCTCCTTAGCATAAGCCAGCAGACGCTGGACATCTTTTGCTTTTGCGCCGGTAACCGGATCTGAATCTGCTTCAAATTCCGGGCCATACCAATTGGCATCCAATACCAAGTATCTGAATCCCTGTTCTGCAGCAAAATCTACCATACGAATCCATGACGGATAAGACATCGTATATCTAAAGCCATCATCCGTAACAGCTCCATTGATACGCCAGTCCCACACGGCAAGTCCTGGTTTCACCCATGAAAAATCATCTTTCGGATCAGGATTCAGCAATTCTATCAGATGAGAATCAACCAAATTACCGGGTGCTGTTCCATAAAGCAGAACCCTCCATGCCGAAACATTACCGGCTTTCAATTCAGAAGGTTTGGAAGAGACTTCAAACAGCAACTCTCCTTTCCGAGAAGTCAAGACCAAAGGTTCTCCTTCCATCAGATTTGCTTCATGAACTGCCATAAACTGATTCTCTCCAGCCTGCACAGTCATGACAGGATAACGTCTGCCCTCTACCTCTGCTAACTTATCAGGTCCCAAATTATGATGTTCACCGTTATAAAACCAGGCCGTATAATTTCCCGCAAAATCATATTGGGTCAATTCCCGCTTTACTCCAACAATTTTTTTCTCACTATCAGGAACCATATAACGAAAAGCAACCCCATCATTATATACCCGAAAAACCATTTCAAATGCCTTCAGACCTTGTTGATCGGTTGGAGCTACAAATGACAATGTCAACTCATTATACAAATCTTTCACCTGTTCACGTTTTCCCCAAACAGGTTTCCATATTCCATCATGACTCCGTTCCGAAACAGAAACTGACCAATCTCCGGATGGAATCATTTCATCCTGCACACTTTCATACCCCAAACGAGAATTTTTAATCAATTCTTCTCCATTTCCGATAAACGAATATTCCCATAAACCTATTGAATCCTTTTGAATAGTCAACGATAATCTGCCATCTGGAGAAGATAAGATATAAACCTCATCACTCCTATTTGAACAAGAAGTCACACAAGACAACCCTATCCCAATCACAGCAAGCAACAGATATATTTTCATATTACTACAATTTTATGATTACTGAACTATTACCTTTCACATGAACAACCTTGACCTTTGATGAATCCTTCAATGAATACAAACTCCGGCAAGCTTCTTCAGAAGTTTCCACATAGATTTTCACTTCTGCGTCGTATCGGGTAGAATTAAATAACTGCAATTCCATTTTCTCATCATCCTGATCCAGTATCTTTACGTTCAGATGATCAAATACTTCGATAAAACCTTTATCTTTCTGTACATAAAAAGTCTAAAATCTCCCCACTGATTTCCTTGCTTACATTGGATCATCCAACTTTTTGACTTAACCGGTGAATAAAAAGCCATCAATGGGGTAGCAGCATTTCCTGTTGTCAACTCAATTTTTCCATAATTCTCGTATTTCTCTAAACTGGGGACTAAAGTAGTTGTAGTAGGCATGTCTATTCTCCACTCTTCCCGATTATACCAATAAGGAGGATAACTCATTACCTTCTTATCAAAACGATTTCCGGCATATACAATAGAAGGAACAAATACAAAATTATCGGCAGACCAGTCATCAAAGCAAAAACTTACTCCTACAGAAACTTGAGAAGCACATTGACTGAGTAAGATATACCTTATCTTATAATCGACAATTCCCTGTTTCTTATCCACAACTATACTATCCACCTCCAACTGCCATTTTTGGGACCGGGAATCCGTCACACCCCTGCTATTCCACGGAATAGTTTGAGTGGCCTCAACTTTATTACCTGAGTAATAATTTATAACAAAATGTTTATCTTGTGCATAAATATGCAAACAGACAAACGCAGCTAACAAAAACAAAACTTTCTGTTTGTTCAACATAGTACACTGATATTACAGATTTACAAAAAACGTTATTGGCTTAATCTCTATTCTTTGGTAGTCTTGATTAAAAATCCACCAATCATTCGATAACATACCAAGTATACCCGTTTGCCGGAATAGTCACTTCCACCTGCACCGAATAGTCTCTTCCCAACCTATATTCCACACTGCTGCCTTCCTGTTCCCGGATTCGGGCAGTTTCCGTCAGACCGGTATAATAGAGTGGAAGGTCTATCTTACGTGTAATAGCCTCATCTGTCGGGTTAAAGAATAAGGCGAATCCTTTTTCTTTCCCCTGCGGATTGACATGCATAATACCATCCCAGTCCTGTGCATCAGGCTTACGGAGGTGGATAATATCACTGTTCAGGATATTCCGATACTTCTTATACCAGCGTATAATATCCGTCACAACTGCTTTTGTCTCAGGTGTATCATACAGACGGGGTCCCCGATAACAAGCCTGGATTCCTGCCCCGTAATTCTGTACCATCAGCATCTTGTATTCAAACAGGTGTTCACTGAGCGGTTCCAATGTAGCTGCAGCCCCTCCCCCATGATATTCTACCAAAGGAACAAAACTCCAGAGTGAAGAAGGAATACGTTCCCATGTACAGTCATAGTTCAACTGACGGGTATGGATTAACTGACGGTCACGCGGCAATGACCAGTTTGTTTCCCGGTAACCGATACTGGTTTTCGTGGAACCGTTCAGGAAATAGAAGTCCGGCACATTCAGATAAATACCTTTCTCGCGCATCCAGTGATACAGTTCCGTAATCTTGTGGAACTGGTTCCATTGTGAATCCTGTAATCCTTTATGATGTGTATGCAAAGTGGAGGCACAGACATCGCCCGGATAAGAACCGTCGTGTTCAAAACAGGTCATGCCGGTCTTCTCAAAGAAAGTTCTGATTTTACTGAAATATTCATATCCCCAGTCACTGCACAGACAAGGCGAACTGCCAAACCTCATACCTCCCCGCTTACCGGTCTTCGGATTGATGACATCCACTTCTTCACTGATCCAGCGGCTGGCCAGAAGCGAATAACAGCCTATCTCGATACCTTTGCTACGGGCATACTCTACCAGTCCCTTGAATTTGGCAATATTCGCTTCGGATATATCTTCGGCATTCGCACCGGAACCGAAACTGAGGATAATCATCTCATAACCGGTCTCGGCACATTGGTCGACTGCCCTTCTGACCGTCTCCGGGTCACTGGAAGTAAGGTGCATGAATATAGGATTTTCTGTCAGCCAAGGGGCCACAGCACGATAGAACCTTCGGGTGAACAACCCCTTACGTTCACGGTCATCGCTATCGAAAGGCATTTCATAAACGTTGAAAGTGCAGAAGGTCTCTCCGGCTTGCAGAAGCTGGTCCGGCCCCATCTCCGGAGAAACATCCAATATGCAGCGGGTTTCCATCGGATAATTCCGCTGCGAAGTGTATTCCGGGTCCATCACCCATTTCTCGGTAATGTCCGTTTCACGTTCCGTAAAGGTACCTTTACAGGCATAGTCACTTTCAATGTGGATATTAGGAAGACGAAACAGGTCCGGATTACCGTCACCCGGCGATTCCGGCTCGGCAAAAGCCAGGTATTCCAGCTTGAAAGCATCAATATTCAAGGGAACAGACGACTGATTCTCCACTTCCATCCGTTTCCGGATAACCGGAATCTCGTCATAGACAGCGAAACAGAGCTTCACCACCACATCCTTCAACTCCTTATCTCCCCGAAGCGTAAAGACCAGTTCCTTTCCTGTAGCCGATTTTTTGTTCAGTGCCCAGCGGTTACGTGCCCAAGGAAGTGTTTCCCCCACTGACCTGATTTCGAAATCCTCTACCAGAAACGATTCCGGTATTGTGGTCATCTTATCTATCCATTCTTCTTTCAGATAAGCTCTTTCGGGTTGTCCTGCCAAACCACCGATACTCCACTTCTTTCCGTCAATCTGTAAAAAACCCTCGCCACTGACTGCACGTATCATGCTTTCGCCCGTCATCCGGTTCGTCAGATGTGTGGTAGCCAAATTCGGAAAGATACGGAATGTCCTGGCCACCATACCATTGGCAATCACAATACTCTTCCCGTCCGGCGAACGGTAAATCCCCGCCTCCGACTTTTCCGGAGTCAACAGCCAGTCGAACGGTGTCCGGTCCGAAAGCCGGGACTCCCACACAGGCAGTTTCCCTATCTGCTGCTCCAACCGTGCAATGACCGTTTCACTTTGCCTGGGTCCTTCCCCGACTGACTGGACATCCACCATCTCCGGCATCTTCCCCTGATAACCGATGACCGGAGATACCAATAACACCTGATCACCGCTCGCCCCGTCGGCCGTCGGGTCGACAACCATTTCCAGCATCCGTATATCCTTCAAGGATACATCGATTTGCTTCGGAGCGTCCCCCTGCCGGATGACACCGCTGCTATAGATTTCCTTACCATCTGCCTTCAGAATCACCTCGACAGAACCTTCCCCGATGTTACCGTCGGTTCCGGTCAATCCCAGGAACCGTTTACCTTCGCCTTCTTTGCGGAAAAGCAGCTTGGTCCCGTCCACCAAAGGCTGGACCAATAAAGAAGCATCATCATTCCCGATATCTGTGGAAAATATACCCACTTGCGTCTGGAACCGTTCCGCTTCTCCATCCAACCTGATTTTAGCCACTGACGGAGCATGTAACTTGATGGTATCATCCTCGGTAATGACCGTACCATATTCCTGCCAGACTTTGGACAAGTCCAGATTCTTTAACGAAATTTTCTCTTGAGCCTCACTCCCCATACTACAGGCCAGAAGACAAATAAGAATGACTGATTTTTTCATATTTTGTGTATTACACCTTTATAGATTTAAGTACTTGTACCTATAAGTAGGTTTAAAAGGTATGCACACACAAAACAAACAACGTTTTTCTGGAAAAAAATATAAACTATCGGATAGTCAACAACAGCCAGAGATAAATGATTTTACGAAGTATAGCCAATGCTGCTGTCAGGTGATTTTCTACTGTCCGCTTACTGATTCCCAAACGGTCGGCGATTTCCTGATTGGAAAGTCCCTCTTCACGACTCATCCGATAGACCTGCTGGCGTTGGGGAGACATCTGCCGGACTGCATTCTGAATCATGGCCTGAAGTTCACGGGCGAACAACTGTTCTTCTTCCGACTTAGCCTCTGACGTATTTTCCAGATACTCTTTTACATATTGCTCGGTCACTTCCAAATGATCAAAATAATCATACACCTTATAACGGGCCATCTGATACAGATAAGCAGAAAGAGACCTGACTTCCGACAACCTTTTCCGGTTCTGCCAAATAGACAAGAACATCTCCTGCGCCATGTCCCGGCTTAATTCCGGATCATGCGTCAAGCCCGTCAGGAAACAGACCAATTTCGGCTGATATTGAAAAAACAGCTGTTCGAATGCGTGTATGTTTCCGGCTCCGATTTCTGCCAAAATATGTAACTCAGACTTCTCCATCAGTTAACAACCTACAAAAGAAATAAAATTCTCAGAATAATGAAAACATAACGGAGAAAATTATCAGTCGTACGATAAAACAAACAGAAGAAGATCAAGAATAAAAACAACCAAAAGAGTTAACATACATACCCGCAAAAAACGTCCTCATGTTTTGATTGAAACATGAGGACGTTTTCATCCAAACGAACGTTCGCCTTACTACAAACGAACGTTCATTTTCTCGTATCGGTGATTACCACACATTCACCCGTTTTTCAGGAGCCAGGTAAAGCGGATCGGACGGAGTGATGTTGAACGCATCGTACCAGGCCTGGATGTGAGGCAGGGCACCGTTTACACGCCATCTGCCCAGTGAGTGCGGGTCGGACTTGGTATATACACGGATCTGTTCGTCGCGGATATTACCTGCCCACAGGGTAGCGTAGGCCAGGAAGAAGCGCTGGTCCGGAGTGAAACCGTCCTTGTCTTCCAGCGGAGCGTTGGCAGTAGCGTTCTTATAAGCCAGATAAGCTACGTTCAGACCACCGTGGTCGGCCAGGTTCTCACCCAAAGTCAGGGTGCCGTTGGCATGCAGACCCGGCAATACTTCGATGTTATCGAAGAAATCCACCATCACCTGAGCACGTTCTTTGAAGCGGTCTGCATCGCCGGCAGCCCACCAGTCTTTCAGGTTACCGTCCTTATCGAACTGACGACCCTGGTCATCGAATCCGTGAGTCATTTCATGGCCGATAACGACACCGATGGCACCGTAGTTGAACGCATCATCGGCATCCATATCGAAGAACGGATACTGCAGGATAGCGGCCGGGAAACAGATTTCGTTGGTAGACGGATTGTAATAGGCATTGACCGTCTGCGGAGTCATCAGCCATTCATCCTTATCCACCGGTTTGCCCAGACGGCTGTAGTTGTCCTTACGCTCCCATGCGGCGGCACGGCAGACATTGGCCCAATAAGAATCCTTCTCTACCTTCAAGTCTGAATAATCTTTCCATTTGTCCGGATAGCCGACTTTTACATGGAAGGTAGCCAGTTTTTCCTGAGCACGTACCTTGGTACTGTCGCTCATCCATTCCTGTGCCTGGATACGTTCACCCAGTGCAGTCTGCAGGTTCTTTACCAGATTCACCATACGTTCCTTGGCAGCCGGAGAGAAGTATTTCTCTACATACATCTGTCCTACCAGTTCGCCCAGCAGGCCGTTCACGGAATTGACGGCACGTTTCCAGCGAGGCTGGTTCACCTGACGGCCGGACAATACCTTTCCGTAGAAATCGAAACGGGCAGCGATGAAATCGTCGCTCAGACAGCTGGCAGCCGCATCAATCAGGTTATACTGCAAATAAGAGATGTGCTTGGAAAGCGGCAGGGTGTTCATCAGGTTGGCTACCTCGGCAATCGGTTCCACCTGTTCCACATTCAGCTCATCCACCTGTGCGATACCCAGTCCTTTCAGGAAAGTATCCCAGTCGATGCCCGGAATCTGCTTCTTCAGTTCGGCATAAGTCATCTTGTGATAGTTGGCTTCCGGATCACGCAATTCCGTAGCGCTGCGAGAAACCTTGGCAATGGCTGTTTCAATTTCCATTACATCGTTCATCTTCTGCGTAGCTTCGGCTTCAGAGCATCCTACCAATGTGAAAAGCTTCGTGATGTATTTCTTATACTGTTCACGGATATTCGAAGTTACGCTGTCGGTATCGAGGTAATATTCCTTTTCACCCAGGTTGATACCTCCCTGACCCATCTGGAAGATGTTCAGGCTGCTGTTCTTCGGATCGGCATATACATAGCTGCTGAAATAGGTACCGATTCCCTGCATGCTGAGCTCGGTCATCATCGGGATGATTTCACTCTTGTCCTTCAGGGCAGCAATCTTTTCCAACTGTGCCTTGATAGGTTCATACCCCTGCTTGTTCAGTGTTACACTGTCCATGGCCAGGTTGTAGAGGTCACCGATTTTCTGAGCGGCAGTTCCGGCTTCGCTCTTCTGGGCAGCCAGTCCTTCTATCAGTTCACGAATCTGTTTCTGGTTGTCCTCGGCCAGCAGGTCGAAAGTACCGAAACGGGAATATTCAGCAGTCAGCGGATGCTTTTCGTTCCATCCGCCACAAGCATACTGGAAAAAGTCCTGACCGGCAGATACGGTAGTATCCATGTTGGTCAAGTCAAGGCCTGAAGTACTCTTCACTTCCTTCTGGCTGGTACAACCGGTCATTGCAGTCAAAATCAAGGCTGCAACAGCCATACATTGTCTTGTCTTCATTTTGATATATATTAAAATAGTTCTATACTCATCAAGTTAACGAGGTTTCAGAAAGAGAGAACAAGCCCCAGTGTCCATCTTCATTATTAATTATTAATTATTAATTACTGCTGAAGTTCTTCCAGTTCCATCAGCATACTCTCCCACTCTTCCTCTGCCGCGGTAATCTCTTTCTTCAGCGCCTGGTACTGTTCATAGAGCGAACGGTCGGCCGCCCCTTCGGGAGTAGCCATGCGGTTCTCTATCTCAGTCACCTGCGCTTCCAGTTCGCCGATGTGGGTTTCGCAGGCAGCAACCTGCTTCTCCAACTTACGGGCTTTGCGGTTCAGTTCCTTCTGTGCCTCGTAGGAAAGCTTGTTCTCGCTCACCGGAACCGGTTCTTCTTTCGCCACAGGTGCAGACGACTGGGTCAGCTGCAGTTCCTGCAGGCTTTCCATTTTCTTCTTCTGCAGGAAATCGTAGATACCGCCGATATGTTCTTTCACGACCCCTCCGCCAAACTCGTATACCTTGGTAACCAGTCCGTCCAAGAACTCACGGTCGTGCGATACGACAATCACCGTACCGTCGAAATCGCGGATGGCTTCTTTCAGCACATCCTTCGAACGCATGTCCAGGTGATTGGTCGGCTCGTCCAGTATCAGCAGATTCACCGGTTCCAGCAACAGACGAATCATGGCCAGACGGCTGCGTTCTCCTCCCGACAGCACCTTCACTTTCTTGTCCGAAGCCTCGCCACCAAACATGAAGGCTCCCAAAATATCGCGAATCTTAAGGCGGATGTCTCCCTGCGCTACACGGTCGATGGTATCGAACACCGTCAGATTCTCATCCAACAACTGGGCCTGGTTCTGTGCGAAATAACCAATCTGTACATTATGACCGATCACCAGTTTCCCCTCGAACGGTATCTGATCCATGATACATTTCACCAGCGTAGATTTTCCCTCGCCATTCTTTCCTACAAAAGCGACTTTCTCACCGCGATGGATAGTCATATTGACATCGTGGAACACAACATGATCGCCATAAGCCTTTTTAACTCCTTCGCAGATAATAGGATAATTGCCAGAACGTATGGCAGGCGGGAATTTCAGGCGAAGGGTAGAATGGTCTTCCTCATCAATCCGGATAGGAACAATCTTCTCCAACTGCTTGATGCGGCTCTGTACCTGTACGGCTTTGGTAGCCTTGTAACGGAAACGTTCGATGAAATCTTCGGTATCCTTGATTTCTTTCTGCTGGTTCTCGTAGGCACGGAGCTGCTGCTCGCGACGTTCCTTCCGCAGGACTACAAACTCATCATACGGAACTTTATAATCATAAATGTGTCCGCAGGATATCTCAATGGTACGATTGGTGACATTATTGATAAAGGCGCGGTCGTGACTCACCAGTACGACAGCTCCCGGACTGACTTTCAGGAATCCTTCCAGCCACTGGATACTCTCGATATCGAGGTGGTTGGTCGGCTCGTCGAGCAGCAACACATCCGGACGGCGCAACAACAGCTTGGCCAGTTCGATACGCATACGCCAACCGCCACTGAACTCGGAAGTAGGACGGTCGAAGTCACTCCGTTCAAATCCCAGTCCGATGAGTGTCCGCTCTATTTCGGCACGGTAATTGGTACCTCCCATCATCAGGAAATGCTCGTTATCGTGCGTAAAGCGTTCGATCAGCTCCTGATAGCTCTCCGAATCATAATCGGTCCGGTCGGCCAGTTCCTGGTTCATCCGGTTGAGACGCTCCTGCATCTCGAAGATATGTTCAAATGCCATCTCGGCCTCTTCCATCACCGTACGGGAATCGCTCAGCACCATCACCTGAGGCAGATAGCCTACCGTAATGTTCCGCTGCACAGCTACCGTACCCTCGGTAGGGCGCTGTTCACCCGCCAGAATCTTCAGCATGGTAGACTTGCCGGCACCGTTTTTACCGACCAAGGCTATGCGGTCTTTCTTATTGATGACAAAAGAAACATCTTCAAACAAAGGTGTTACACCAAACTCAACTTTCAGTCCTTCTATGGAAATCATGCGCAATAACTTTTCAAAGTGCCGGCAAAGTTACCATTTTTTCAATAACCCTTACCACTCCGAAGGCTTAAAATATTACAACACGGATACCAAGTTGTTAACAAGCCCATAACCCAACGGACAATTTCTTAAACTATGTTATAGAACAGAATTTTTCCGGCTAAACATTTGCAGAGATAGAAGAAATCCGTACCTTTGCAATGTGTTTTTCATAGTATTAGATTTAAGGTTAACAAAGGTTGGAGTACAGCGGTACTCCTTTTTTTATGCCTATATGGTATCTACTGTTTCCTTCAAATAATCAAATTCTCATTGATAACTTACAACAAACGAAAAGTGTTTTGAAAAACGAAAGACCCCCTTATCACTAAGAGAGCCTTCCAGACATAAAATGAAATTAAGAGAGATTTATTAATGCCTATTCATGTGTCAGTTTAGTTGAATCAAATCTAGTTTAGTCAAATCAAGTTTAGTTTATTTATCTATTCTGTTTAGTTCAGTTGAAGCCGGAGCCGAATGCTCCGGTGCTGCTCAATCATTGTCGGCTACGTCCCACCAGACACGCTGCCACCGGCTGTCATCTCCGTTCAGATAGGTCCGGATAGCCGCCTCGGCATTCGCTACGTTGTATTGCTTGTCGGCATCGGAATACTGCATCCGATAAGGATAAACCGTAATACCGACATCGGCCTGTCCGGGCTCGATGGGCAATTCCGGAATGTTATACCGCCGCCAGTCGGACCAGGCTTCAATTCTGATTGGCCGACGCATAGTCCGGATTTCCGACATAATACATCCAACTGTAAGAAGGAACATCCGGATTATTATCCGAGCCGAAGGTATAGTGGAAACCTTTTCGCCCGTTGTCTCGTCCACACCCATAACGTATACACCTCCACCCCGGTTGATACCTTCACGCTCATTGACACCCCGATTGTTCAGCCGGGCTGTAGCGATACTTGTTCCGGAACCGGTAGACCATCCTCACCGGAAGTTACTGTCCCTTTCACCGTTCCCGTCTGAGACCATGCGATTCCCATCAGAAAAAACAGGAAAAACAGCATAAATAGAAACCTCTTTTTCATAAATTTTCGTTTAGTTTAGTGTAAAATGTATAGAGTTTAGTTAAGTCTTTATCCTGTATCACGGGACATCTGCACCCGCTAACGGATCCATACTTCAGAAGCTTCCTGGCAAGCTGTTTTAATTTTCATGAACAGCTTTCTAAAAATAACAGAAAAAGAGATTTTTTGTTCAAACTTACATAATATATATATTTTTTAGCCGATGAAAGGCCATAGATAAATAAAACCAAAAATCGGATGAAAGCCCATTCTACGCTTTTCATCCGAACAATAAAAAAATCCTGACTTCAAACGAAATCAGGATTTTATATGCTTTTCCCTCAGAGATATTCCGAAGGTATTTGATTCAGAAACAGGAAGCAGATTTATTCTTCTGTATAACGGACAATAGTCTGAGCACGGTCCGGACCTACAGAAACAATCTTAATCGGAGTTTCCAGCTGTTCTTCCAGGAACGAGATATAAGCGTTGAATTCTTCAGGGAATTCATCTTCGCTGGTCATCTTCGTCATATCGGTCTTCCAACCCGGAAGTTCTACATAAACCGGTTCTACACCTTCGTTGATGTCAAACGGGAAATAATCGATTTCTTCACCGTTAACCTTATAGGCCACACAAGCCTTCACGGTATCGAATCCGTCCAAGACGTCGCTCTTCATCAGAATCAGTTTGGTAACTCCATTCAGCATGATGGCGTAACGCAACGCTACCAGGTCTACCCAACCACAACGGCGTTCACGACCGGTAACAGCACCGTATTCATGTCCTAAATCACGGATTGTCTTGCCGGTTTCGTCAAACAGTTCTGTCGGGAACGGTCCGGCACCGACACGAGTACAATAAGCTTTCATGATACCGAATACATCACCGATTTTATTCGGACCAAGTCCCAGACCTGTGCAGGCACCGGCACAGATGGTATTGGAAGAAGTCACGAACGGATAAGAACCGAAATCTACATCCAGCATGGTACCCTGAGCTCCTTCGCACAAGATACTCTTGCCTTCCTTCAACAGGTTGTTGACAGTATGTTCGCTGTCTACCAGGTGGAACTGACGCAGGTAATCGATACCTTCCATCCACTGTTTTTCCAGTTCTGTAATGTCATATTCATAGTTCAAGCTCTTCAGGATCTGTTCATGACGAGCTTTTGCAGCCGCATACTTCGCTTCAAAGTTATGCAGGATATCACCTACACGCAGACCGTTACGGCTTACTTTATCCGTATAAGTAGGACCGATACCCTTTCCGGTAGTACCTACCTTCGAAGCACCCTTTGCAGCTTCGTAAGCCGCATCCAGAATACGGTGAGTCGGCAAAATCAGGTGAGCCTTCTTGGAAATGTACAGACGTTCCTTCAAGGGATGACCGCTTGCTTCCAACGCTTCGGCTTCGGCTTTGAACAAAGACGGATCCAGCACAACACCGTTACCGATAATATTCACCTTATCTCCCTGGAAAATACCGGAAGGGATGGAACGCAGGACGTATTTCTGACCTTCAAATTCCAACGTATGACCCGCATTGGGACCTCCCTGAAAACGGGCAACAACATCATAATGCGGAGTCAGGACATCGACAACTTTACCTTTACCTTCGTCTCCCCACTGTAAACCTAACAAGACATCTACTTTCATGATTTCTTCTATTTTTATAGTTATTTACTCTTCTTTCGCCTTGCCCACGCACATTTGCTGCATAATCCATAGATATACAACGAATAATGTGACGCATGAAACCCTTTCAGCTTGGTTTGAGCGATGGCCTGCTTCAGGTTCTCGTCTTCAAATTCAGTCACTTTCCCGCAAGAAGTGCAAATCATGTGATGATGGGTTTCATTGTTGTATGAGCGTTCGTACTGCGATGTGTTACCAAACTGGTGCTTGATGACCAGTCCTGCATCAATCAGCAGAATGATGGTATTATATAAGGTAGCACGGCTGACGCGGAACTTCTCCTTCTCGGCCATGTAGTTATACAGGCTATCGATGTCGAAATGACCTTTGATGGAATAGATAGTTTCGAGTATAGCATACCGTTCAGGCGTCTTTCGATGTCCGTTCTTCTGCAGATACTCTGTAAGAACCTGCTTTACCGTTTCTTTGATTGTATGCTCTTCCATCTGAAAAATTCCGTTCAGCCGTCAAAGATAATCTTTTTTATGTAATTTAGAAAAGTTACATGGAATATTCTATCGCATTTTTTATTTCCGCAGCCAAAGCATGCGCCTCAGCACGAGCGGATTTACTCAGCATAATCAACGGCTTGCTCAACTTGCGCATGTTCTGGCGCGACTGCTGACCGTATTTCTGCAAAGCCGTAGCCGCTGCCCGCTGTACGAACGAAGTATCTCCTTCCACTGCTGTCAGAGCCTGGTCCAGGAATTCCTCTTCGGAGCGTTCGTTCAGAACCATTCCCTGCATCAGCAGACGGGCCATCAGCAGGAAACCGCACAACTGGAAATATTCCCGTTCGTCGGCCATCCAGCAGAACACCACTTCCGATGCGTAAGGCAGACGCTGGAACAGGTTCATCACGGTATATTCGGCCAATTCGGGATAACGCATATCTTCTATCCAGATTTCAGCGATTTCCCGGTAGAAGGTATCGGCAGGCTGCAGCAATCCGGCCATAATCTTACATTCACGGATATCTTCCTTCCACAACGCCTGCGCCAGTTCATGGTCGGGCTGATAGCCGGCAGCGATTTCCTTGATTCGGGGATACTCGATACCGAAATTCAGCTTATACCCCATTCCCTTGTCCCGCATGCTCTGAGAGATGACTCCGTTCATGTAAAGACGGAACTTGGCTTTTATTTCTTTGATGGTTTCATGTACGTCATTCATAGTTTTCCTGTTATAAGTTAGAATAATCACGGCTGTAACGCAACATCTGCTCGGTATAACCTTCGTCATACAAAACCGTTACGTCTGTTATCTCACCGTTCTCGTCCACCTGCGGTGTATAGACCGGATTGACAAAGCCTTTATAGGGAGCCAGATGCAAGGAACTGTAGCGTTCCAACACTTCAGCATGAAGCGCCGCATCCACTTTCACGGCATAGTTCTCAACCAAAGCACGGGCAGCCTCGAAATCGCCTTCACTCTTGATACGTTGGATTTCGGCCAGCAGCTGACCGAACAGTTCGCGCAGACGGACATAATCGTTGATGCGGACAAAAGTCTTTCCCGCTTTCTTCACCCATTCCACAACCTGTCCGTCACGTCCTTTTTCGAGCGCCCAACGGGCTATCAGCTGACGGTTACGCATATGCGCTTCTTCAATCTGAGCCCCCGGTTCGATACGGACCAACTGGGTCATCAATCCGTTCATCATGTACGAATAATACTCAGCCTTGTAGGCCTCATTATCCGGAAGCAGTTCCAATTCCACCAGTTTGGCATCTGCCATGTAATACAGGCCGAACAGATCAGCCCGAGCCTCCTCGATGGTAGAACCGTAAGCTTTCAAGGCATCGGGGTCTACTCCCGGCAAGAGTTTCCCGGAACCGTGCCCCAGACACTCGTGCAAATCCGTATGAAGGTCGCTTGTCAGGTCTGCATAGTTATCCAGCAGTTCCTTTTCCGCTTCACTGTATACAAATTCTTCGCGGAATCCGTTTCCACGCGCGGCCTTGTTGTAAGCGTCGGTCAAATTTCCGATAGTCACCGATTTCGAGCCGTGAACACTCCGAATCCAGTTGGAATTAGGCAGATTGATACCGATGGCCGAACTCGGATAAAGGTCTCCGGCCAGCATCGCCGCGGTGATGACCTTGGCAGATACCCCTTTCACCCGTTCCTTCTTAAACGACGGATTCACCGGAGAATGGTCCTCAAACCATTGCGCATTGCTGCTGATAAGCTCGGTACGACGGGTAGCTTCCAGGTCTTTGAAATTGACAATCGATTCCCAACTGGCCTTCATTCCCAACGGATCGCCATAGCTTTCGATAAAGCCATTGACAAAGTCTACCCGCGAAGCTGTATCCTTCAGCCATTGGATAGAGTAGTCATCAAACAGTTTCAAGTCACCAGTCTGATAAAATGCTACCAGCAACCGGATAACCTGACGCTGGCTGTCATTCTCGGCCACTTCTTCTGCCCGATGCAGCCAACCGATAATTTTCTCGATGGCCTTTCCATACAAGCCTCCCACCTTCCAGACTTCTTCCTGAATCACACCGTCTTTTTTCACCAGACGGCTATTCATGCCATACATCACCGGATGCTCGGCATCGCCCTGTGCTTTCTGTGCGGCATAGAATGCTTCGGCTTCCTGCTGGGTCACCCCCTCGTAATAATTGGCAGCCGAGGTTTCCACCAGGTCTTCCCCATCGTTCTGATTGACCCGCTTCGGCATCACCTCCGGATGGAAGATGACTGGAAACAGTTTGTCGCACATCGCTTCCACCGTTTCTCCGGATTCCAGCGGAAGCAGAGATACGTCGGTATGCAGAATCAGATTCTTCAGATATTCGGCCGAAAAACCGGGAACAAACTTATCACACCCATAATGGTGATGGATTCCGTTCGAGAACCAGACCCGCTTCAGATAGACTTCCAGAGCCAGGAAAGGCTCTTCCGTACGGTCTCCTGTGAAATGTACATACAAGGTTTCCAGCAGACGACGAATCTGCAGATTATACTTTCCGTTCTGGTCGAACAGAATGTCTCTTCCCTGCAAGGCAGCCTCCGACAAGTAATACACCAGTTTCTTCTGCTGGAGGGTCAAGGAGTCGAATCCAGCCACCCGGTAGCGGAGTACCTGTAGATCGGCAAACTGGTCGACCACGTAATTGAATATATGTTCTTCTTTCCTCATTGTATATCTACTCTTTCAAAAACATCATAAAAAAACATGTCATCCAAACAAGTACCTGTTTGCCGCCAACCGTCAGTTCACGAATCAAAAACAGACCTACTTATTTGAATGACAATATAATAGATAGAACCATCAGCGGCTATCCCAACCCCATCCCTTTATTTTTCATTGCGTTTACGATAACCGTTGGGCGTTTCACCCATAATTTTATAAAATGCAGCATAAAAAGATTGACGATTCGCAAAACCTACCAATGCACTAATCTCTTCTACATTTTTTTCCGCGTACCGCTTGTCAACCAGCAAGTGCAACGCTTCCTTGATTCGATATTCATTCAACAGACACGAGTAATTCATCCCGAAGCGTGAGTTGATGACCGCCGACAAATAACGGGTGTTCGTCCGTAATTCCTTCGCCAAATCCTTGGCCGAATAATTAGGGTCCTTATACTTTTTCTGAATCACAATCAGATTCAGAATCTTATCATACAACTCATCGGCAAGTTCTGCACGAATCATGTCACGGTAAGCAGCTTTCTTTTCTTTTTTCTCACGCAAATTGTAGCGTGTCTTTACAGATGCCTGCTCTTGTCCTACTGCTGGTTTTTCATTTTCCATCATTTTCCTTTTGATTTTAGATTACGGATTATCAATAAATAGGTTTTACAAAAATCGGAGTTCTTTTTGTAATTAACAAAAGAATCGTCCTTATTTTTCCAAAATTCTCCCAATTTAACGATGTAACCAATTGTTCCATTTCTATAAACAAATAAACTTAAAACTACTATTAATACCAAAGAATCGTTATATTTGTTCAGTAATTTGAGATTTTTAAGAAAAATATATGCTGAAAACGTTAAAGTCCTACTTCGGTTACGACCAGTTCAGACCCCTACAAAAAGAAATCATTACAAGCATTTTAGCTAAAAAAGATACCCTCGTTCTGATGCCCACCGGAGGTGGAAAATCCATCTGTTACCAGCTACCGGCCTTGATGATGGAAGGAACGGCCATTGTGGTCTCTCCACTGATATCGCTGATGAAGGACCAAGTGGAATCTTTACAGGCAAACGGCATCATAGCCCGGGCACTGAACAGTACGAACGACGAAACGACCAATGCCAACGTACGCTTCGAATGCCGTCAAGGCAGAGTAAGACTCTTGTACATTTCCCCCGAACGGCTGATGTCCGAACTGAACTTTCTCCTGAAGGATATCCGGATTTCCCTCTTCGCCATCGACGAGGCTCATTGTATTTCACAATGGGGACACGATTTCCGCCCGGAATACACCCAACTGAAAATCCTCCGCGAACAGTTTCCTCAGGTACCGATTGTAGCCCTGACTGCCACAGCCGATAAAATTACACGACAGGACATCCTGAAACAGCTGGACATGAAAGACCCGCAGATATTCATTTCGTCTTTCGACCGCCCGAACCTGAATCTGGAAGTCCGTCGGGGATACCAGCAGAAAGACAAGATACGTACCATCCTGAATTTCATCCGGAAACATCCGCAGGAAAGCGGCATCATCTACTGCATGAGCCGGAATACGACTGAAAAAGTGGCCGAAATGCTCAGCGACTACGGACTGAAAGTAGCGGTCTACCATGCCGGATTGAGTACTCCTGTCCGCGAAGCCGCACAGGATGATTTCATCAACGACCGTGTACAGATAGTCTGCGCCACCATCGCTTTCGGCATGGGAATCGACAAGTCGAATGTGCGGTGGGTCATCCACTACAACCTGCCTAAAAGCATCGAAAGCTTCTACCAGGAGATAGGCCGTGCCGGAAGAGACGGACTGCCCAGCGATACGCTGCTGTTCTACTCTTTCAGCGACATTATCCTGCTATCCAAATTTGCGGCCGACAGCAAACAGCAGGAAATCAACCTGGAGAAACTGAACCGGATGCAACAGTATGCCGAAACGGATATCTGCCGCCGGCGTATCCTGCTGAATTATTTCGGCGAAACGATGGACCATGACTGTGGCAACTGCGATGTCTGCCGGAATCCTCCCGAACGGTTCGACGGAACCATCATCGTACAGAAAGCACTGAGTGCCATCGCCCGCACCAACCAACAGATAGGAACCCACACCCTGATTGACATCCTGAAAGGTTCGGCGTCACAAGAAATCATCGAAAAAGGATACGATAAGGTCAAGACTTACGGTGCAGGCAGAGAAATCCCCGCAAGAGACTGGCAGGACTACCTGCTGCAAATGCTCAACCTGGGCTACTTTGAAATAGCCTACAACGAGAACAACCACCTGAAAATTACAGAAGCCGGGAAGAAGGTTCTTTTTGGACAAGCGACCGCTCAACTCGTCATTATCAAACGGGAAGAAAAGTCTGCCAAGACAAAGAAAAATACCCAAAGCCACGTGGCAGAACAGGTTCCGCTTTTCGGACAGACCGGCAGCGAGAATCAAGACGACAGACTTTTCGAAGAACTCCGGCAACTGCGCAAAAAGCTGGCAGATTCACAGGCCATACCTCCTTATATCGTCTTGACGGACAAGACGCTCCACCTGCTGGCTACCCTCAAGCCGACCACCATCGAGGCGTTCGGAGAAATCAGTGGTATCGGTGAATACAAGAAAGAAAAATACGGAAAGGATTTCATCACCGTTATCCGTCATGTACTGAAAGTCTGACTTACTTGCAGGCTTTCAGTTTTTCCTGCAGTTCGGTACGAGGTACCCCTAAGGCGATGGCCTGTTCGAAAGCAGTACGTGCCTCAGCCTTCTTTCCCAATTCCAGACAAATATTCCCTTTCATGAGGTAGCTTTCCGTATCACGGTTTTCCAGTTGGATGGCCGCCTCCACATCCAGCAAAGCCAATTCCCACTGCTGCTGGTCGACCTCCATATTGGCACGCATTTTCAACAGCGAGGCATCCTGCGGATAATCGGAAATCAACAAGTTCAAGGCATCCAGTGCGCGGGTAACACGACCTTCCTTCTCATCGAGCAGGACAAGCCCCAGACGGGCCGGCTTATTCTTCAGGTCCTTATTCAGAATGACATTGTAATCGATACGGGCCTCAGCATACTGGCGGCGTTGCATGTAGATGTATGCCCGGAACAGACGGGCCTCCTGCTCTTCCGGAATCAGGTCGATGACGTTACAATAATCCAGATAAGCTTTATCCAACAATCCTTGCTCCATATAAAGTGCAGCCCGGTTCAACAGAATCGCTGTAGCATAGGGCGTAATGTTCAGTGCCATCGAATACGATTCAATGGCCTCATCGGTTTTTCCCATCCGTTTCTGTACAGTACCCAGATTAGAAAACAACAAGGCATTTCTCGGATTCTTCGGGTCCATTTTCAGTGCCTTCCGGAACAAGGCTTCGGCCTGCCTCAAACTGTCTTTCTGCGTACATTCCATGGCCTGTTCCACTACTTCCGTATACGACTGGGCGCACAAGGTACTTGCCATCATTCCCAACCAAATGAATATATATACAAATTTCATATCGTCCTGTATCAATTTTTCGACAAAGGTAATGGAATAATGGTTTCCATCGTCCGAAGTACGGCTATATTAAAAACTTTTTGTATGTTTGAACATCCATTTCGATAAGGACTGGCCGGTACAGTATATCACACACTATAATACATTACCATCAGCCCTGCATCACTTAAAAGAACCAACCATGAAACAAGAAAAAGCCATTTTTGCCTGCGGGTGCTTCTGGGGCGCCCAACATCAGTTTGAACGTGCCCACGGTGTCCTCCGCTCAACGGTAGGCTACATCGGCGGCCATAAAGACCATCCTACCTATCCGGAAGTGAAATCACATACCACCGGACATGCAGAAGCTACCCTGGTAGAATTTGACGCAGAAGAAACCTCTTTCACAGAACTGTGCAAGCTTTTCTTCGAAATCCATGACCCGGCACAGACCGACGGTCAAGGCCCGGACATCGGTCCGCAGTACCGCAGTGAAATCTTCTACCTGGACGAAAACCAGGAACAGGAGGCACAGGCCGTAATTGACCTGCTACGCAGCAAGGGACATGAAGTAAATACCCGATTGACTCCCGCCTCTACCTTCTGGCCGGCAGAGGACTATCACCAACATTATTACGACAAGACCGGAGGAGAACCGTATTGCCACATTCGCATCCGGAAATTCTGACTCCGTACCTCTAAAAAAACTGCCTCGCTCCCGAAGTACGGAAGGAGGCAGCTTTTACGAAATAGTCCCTAAGTGATATTTATGCTTTCTTGATGTAATCTACAATCCAGGCACCAACCTCTTTGGTACCGTACTTGGCACCGCCGGCTACCTGAATTTCCGGAGTACGTACACATTCATCCAACGAAGCATCTACCGCCTTGCGGATCAGTGCGCCTTCTTCCTTACAGTCGAAATACTCGAACAGCATGGCTACCGACAGAATCTGTGCCAACGGATTCGCAATATTCAAGCCTTTAGCCTGCGGCCATGAGCCATGTATCGGTTCGAATACCGGAGTACTTTCGCCGGTAGAAGCCGAAGGAAGCAATCCCATAGAACCGCTGATAACAGACCCCTCATCGGTCAGGATATCACCGAACGTATTTTCCGTTACCATGACATCGAAGAAAGTCGGTTCCTGAATCATACGCATGGCAGCATTGTCTACATACATGTAGTCGGTCTGTACTTCCGGATACTTCGGAGCCATTTCCTGAGCAATCTGACGCCACAGACGGGAAGAAGCCAATACATTGGCCTTGTCGACTACGGTCAGGTGTTTGCGGCGTTTCATGGCATATTCGAAGCCCACCTTCAGAATGCGTTCAATTTCCGGACGGGTATACATGTTGGTATCGTATGCCTTGTCATTGTCCTGGTATTTTTCACCGAAATACATACCGCCGGTCAATTCGCGGATGCAGATGAAATCGGCACCTTCCACCAGTTCGCTACGCAAAGGAGACTTGTGCAACAGGCATTTGAATGTCTGTACCGGACGGATATTGGCAAACAGCCCCAGTTTCTTACGCATGGCCAGCAATCCCTGCTCCGGACGTACCTTGGCAGTCGGGTCATTGTCAAACTTCGGGTCACCTACAGCCGAAAACAATACCGCATCGGCATTCTTGCAGATTTCATAGGTCTTTTCCGGGAACGGATCGCCTACCTTATCGATGGCATCCGCGCCACAGAGCGCATATTCATACGATACTTTATGACCAAATTTCTCACAAACGGCAGTCATGACATCTACGCCCTGTACAGAGATTTCAGGACCGATACCATCGCCCGGTAATACTGCTATTTTAAATTCCATAATTAATTATTTGTTTTGTCTTCTATCATGTTCAACATTTTAATGGTAGCCTTGATGGCTGCTTCCGTCTGGTCGGCATCCAAGCCACGGGTACGGAACTCCCTATCCTCATGCCTCCAGGTAATGACGGTCTGCACAAGGGCATCGGTCCGTCCCCCTGGGGGAATAGTCACGGCATAATTGGTCAACATCGGGAACTTACGGTTGATCGTAGTCTTGTAGATTTTCCGCAAGGCACGTACAAACGCATCGTACTGTCCGTTACCGGAAGAACTTTCCTCATAAATCTGACCATCTATCTCAATACTCAGCGTAGCCATCGGTTTCAAGCCTTTGGCCAGGGTAACGAAATAACTGAGCAGTTTCACCCGGTTGGCATCCCCCTCGTGCTTGAGCACATCCGAAATAATGTAAGGCAAATCCTCCTGAGTCACCAGTTCTTTCCGGTCCCCGAGTTCGATGATGCGTTCCGTCACCTTCTTCATGGCTTCTTCGTCCAGCTCCAGTCCCAGACTCTCCAGATTCTTCCGGATATTCGCCTTACCGCTGGTCTTACCCAACGCATATTCGCGTACACGACCGAAACGCTCGGGCAACAGGTCATTGCAGTACAGGTTATTCTTGTTGTCACCGTCGGCATGCACTCCCGCCACCTGGGTAAAGACACTCTCACCGACAATCGGTTTATTGGGTGGGATAGAGATACCCGAATACGATTCCACCACCCGGCTTACATCATTCAGACGACTTTCATCAATATTGGTAATGGCGTGGAAATGATCCTTCAGAATGGCTTGTACACTGGCCAACGGAGCGTTTCCGGCCCGTTCACCCAATCCGTTCAGTGTGGTATGAAGGCCTTTCACCCCACAAAGTACCGCTGCCAGTACATTACTTACAGCCAAATCATAATCATTGTGCGCATGGAAATCGAAGTGCAGTTCCGGATAACGTTTCCGCATCTTCCGCATATATTCGATGACCTGCAACGGGTTCAAGATACCGAGTGTATCAGGCAACATGAAACGCTTGATACCACTCTCCCGCAATCCGTCAATCAGGCCGAACACATATTCCGGAGAATCCTTGATACCGTTACTCCAGTCTTCCAGATAGACATTTACATCCATTCCCCGACTATGGGCATAACGGACAACTTCCAGGATATCGCGTACATGCGCATCGAGCGTCTTTTTCAGTTGACACCTGCAATGCTTCTCCGAACCCTTCGTCAGCAGGTTGATGACCCGACATCCGGCACTGTAAATCCAATCGACCGATACATTTCCGTCGACAAACCCCAGCACCTCTACCCGAGACAGATAGTTCCGGCGTGCCGCCCACTCACAAATCATTCTGACTGCATTCAATTCACCGTCCGACACACGTGCCGAGGCTACTTCAATCCGGTCAACCTTCAGGTCTTCCAGCAGCAGGCGGGCTATCATCAACTTTTCACGGGGTACAAACGACACTCCATTGGTCTGTTCTCCATCGCGGAGTGTCGTATCCATGATTTCTATTTTCGGTCTTTCTTCCATGTTGAAAATCTCGCTATTGTGGGATTATCCGCGTCCCTTCTCGAACGCTTCAATCTTATCTTTATTCTGTACCAGGAAATCGATGTCGTCCAGTCCGTTCATCAGACAATGCTTCTTATAGGCATTGATTTCAAACTTCTCCGATTTTCCGGTTGCCTTATTGGTTATGGTCTGTTCCGGCAGATTGACTTCCACCTCAGTTTTCGGGTCAGCGTAAATCGAATCGAAGAGTTCTTTCAGGAACGGCTCACTGACAACTACCGGCAACACGAAATTGTTCAGTTCATTATTCTTATGGATGTCGGCAAAGAAACTTGAAACCACGACGCGGAATCCGTAACCGGCAATGGCCCAAGCCGCATGTTCACGGCTGGAACCGCTACCGAAATTCTTTCCGGCAACCAGTATCTGTCCGCTGTATGTCGGATTATTCAGGACGAACTCTTCGTTCAACGAACCGTCCGGTTTGTAACGCCAGTCACGGAACAGGTTATCGCCGAAGAATTTTTCATCGCGCGTGGTTGCCTTCAGGAAACGGGCCGGAATAATCTGGTCGGTATCTACATTTTCCAGCGGAAGAGGAATACAAGTGCTGGTGAGGATATTGAATTTCTGTTTCATAACTTTTCGTTTTTACATAAGTGTTCTTGGATCGGTGATGACACCAGTTACAGCAGCGGCAGCGGCAGTCAGCGGACTAGCCAACAACGTACGTGAACCAGGACCTTGACGACCTTCAAAGTTTCGGTTGCTGGTAGAAACCGAATACTTGCCGGCCGGAATCTTGTCGTCGTTCATAGCCAGACAAGCGGAACAACCCGGCTGACGGATTTCGAATCCGGCTTCTTCCAGAATCTTGTCCAAACCTTCTTCACGGATCTGTTCGTCTACCATCCAAGAACCGGGAACCAGCCATGCGATAATATGTTCGGCTTTCTTCCGTCCCTTCGCGATAGAAGCGAATGCACGGAAATCTTCGATACGTCCGTTGGTACAAGCACCCAGGAACACATAATCCACCTGCTTACCCAACAAAGACTCTCCCGGCTGGAATCCCATGTAGTGCATGGATTTCTCGAACGAGCTCTTTTCTACTTCACTCATACCCTCGGTAGTAGGAATGTGATCGGTGATAGCCATGCCCATACCCGGATTGGTTCCGTAAGTAATCATCGGCTGGATATCGGCAGCATCATAACGGACTTCCTTATCGAACACTGCGTCGTCATCGCTCTTCAGGGTTTTCCAGTAAGCCACCGCCTTGTCCCATTCCGCTCCCTTCGGAGCATATTCACGTCCTTTGATGTACTCGAAAGTCACTTCGTCCGGAGCAATCATACCTCCACGGGCTCCCATTTCGATAGAAAGGTTACACAGGGTAAGACGTCCTTCCATAGTCAGACTACGGATAGCCTCGCCGGCATATTCCACAAAATAACCGGTAGCACCGCTGGTAGTCATCTTCGACATCATATAAAGAGCTACATCTTTCGCAGTCACTCCCTTGCCCAATTTCCCATCGATGGTGATACGCATGGTCTTCGGACGGGCCTGCAGGATACATTGGGAAGCCATTACCATCTCTACTTCCGAAGTCCCGATACCGAAGGCAACCGCTCCCATGGCACCGTGGGTAGACGTATGTGAGTCACCACAGACAATGGTCATTCCCGGCAATGTCAATCCTCTTTCCGGACCTACCACATGAATGATACCGTTCTTCTTGTTCATCATTCCGAAATGAGTCAGTCCGAAATCGGCGGCATTCTTTGCCAACGTATCGACCTGTGTCTTCGAAACCCGGTCTTCAATCGGTTTGTCCTGGTCGTGAGTCGGAGTATTATGGTCCGGCATACAATAGATACGTTCCGGACGGAAACACTTCAATCCTCGTGCACGCATTCCGGCAAAGGCCTGCGGACTGGTCACCTCATGGCAGTAGAGACGGTCGATGTACAACTGGGTAGGACCTTCTTCCACCTTCTGCACGACATGTGCATCCCATATCTTATCAAATAATGTGTTAGCCATTTTACGTTGATTTTATCTCGTTTATTGTTATTTCTTGAATTTATTGATACAATCGATGTAAGCTTCTACCGAGGCGGCGATGATATCCGTATTCGCACCGAAGCCGTAGTACATCTGCCCGTCGTATTCTACCTGCATGTGCACCTTACCTACATCATCACTACCTTTGCTTATGGCCTGAATAGTAAATTCCTTCAAAGTCATTTGCCGCTTGATAATCTGTTTTACCGCCTTGATAGCTGCATCCACCGGACCATTGCCTGTAGCAGCTGCTTCAAAATGTTCTCCGGAAATGTTCAGTCCCAGACTAGCTACTGAACGAACACCCACTCCACTCGTTACCTGTAAATATTCCAATTTAATATGATGGTTCACATTGCGGTCAGCACCGGCCAATACCAGAATATCATCGTCGGTAATATCCTTTTTCTTATCGGCCAACTTCAGGAAATCTTCGTATACCTTATCCAGTTTTTCCTGTCCCATCTCTACTCCCAAAATATGTAAACGATGCTTCAATGCTGCACGTCCGCTACGGGCTGTCAATACAATGGCGTTATCATCGATACCTACATCTTTCGGATTGATGATTTCGTAAGTCTGTACATTCTTCAACACACCGTCCTGATGGATACCCGAAGAGTGCGCGAACGCATTTCTACCCACAATCGCCTTGTTGGGTTGTACCGGCATGTTCATCAGGCTGGATACCATGCGGCTGGTCGGGTAAATCTTCTGGGTATTGATATTCGTATCGATATCAATGCTATGGTGACAACGGAGAATCATGGCCACTTCCTCCAACGCCGTATTTCCGGCACGTTCTCCGATTCCGTTGATAGTCACCTCTACCTGACGGGCACCGTTCAATACACCGCTGATGGTATTGGCAGTTGCCATTCCCAGGTCGTTGTGGCAATGGGTAGAAATGATAGCCTTATCTATACCATCGACGTGATCTATCAGGTACTTGATTTTTTCACCATACTCGGCAGGAAGACAATAACCGGTAGTATCCGGAATATTGACCACTGTAGCACCTGCCTTGATAACAGCTTCCACCACACGAGCCAGGTATTCATTTTCTGTACGTCCGGCATCCTCAGCATAGAATTCTACATCATCTACATAACGGCGTGCATACTTTACTGCCGCAACCGCACGTTCGATAATTTCCTCACGGGTAGAATTGAACTTATACTTGATGTGTGAATCGGAAGTACCGATACCGGTATGGATACGTTTATGCTTGGCGAACTTCAGTGCCTCGGCAGCTACATCAATATCTTTCTGGACAGCACGGGTCAACGCACAGATGGTAGGCCATGTTACCGCCTTCGATATTTCTATCACCGAATTGAAATCGCCCGGACTAGATACCGGGAATCCTGCTTCAATCACATCTACTCCCAATGCCTCCAGCTGTTTGGCTACCTGAATCTTTTCAACGGTATTCAACTGGCATCCGGGTACCTGCTCACCATCACGAAGCGTGGTGTCGAAAATGAATAATCTATCACTCATAGGACTATTATTTTTTATTATCAATCATTATTCAAACAAAAAGCCTTTCGCACAGGGAAGTGAGAAAGGCTCAATATCATACAGTTTTTACAACTAACAGGCACGCGACTCACTTCCCACCGGGGTTCCCAGCAGATTAATCAGACCGCATAGCAAAATATGTAAAAACCAGTTGTTCATTTATATCTTCTATTATTTTTTATTGCGATGCAAAGGTATGCAATAATTTCTAACATCAAAATAAAAATGAAACTTTTTTATCGTCTTTAATTATAATTTATCACATCAAAAAGGAATAGTCCTAAATATTATCAATAAATATTGAAAGATACCGAGACTTATTCATCGGGTATGGACAGGCGTAATTCGTGCAAACAGGCACCAACTTCGGTCGTACTACCCACATGTTTACCCATATCATCCGACAATTTGACACATTCACGCCATTCCTGATTAACATTCATCTTACAACGGGAAAGTTTCATCACGATATTAGCAGGTGGAAATCCCGTATCGTTCGTCAGATTCGTTCCGATACCGAATGAACAACGGATTTTCCCTTTGCAATACTCGAATATCTGCAAAGCTTTTCCGAAATCAAGCGCATTACTGAAAATGATGGTCTTGGTAGTAGGGTCTATACCCAACTCCTTGTAGCGGTCAATCAAACGGTCGATGAATTCTATTTCATCTCCCGAATCACAACGTACGCCATCAAACAGTTTGGCCTGCTTCCGGCTGAAATTGCTCAAGAAAGAATCGGAAGTATAGGTATCCGACAAAGCTGTACCCAAATCTCCATCGTATACATTTACCCAGTTCTCCAAAGCCATGTAATTGGCATGCTTATATCCGAATTGAGCTCCGTGGAACATGAACCATTCATGCGGATGCGTACCCATCGGACGCATGTCATACTTCATGGCCAGATAACAATTGGAAGTACCTGTACAATAACGGGCATTTTCCTTCAAGTAGGCAACTACCAGTTTCTGTACATCGAAGGAAAAACGGCGACGGGTTCCGAATTCCGAAAAAGGCATCTGATGATCATTAGAGAGCTTTACCTTATCGGCCAACCGGAGCAATAAAGTCTCTTTATCAGGAATACGGTTCAAGAACTGATTCCGGATTTCGGAAACAATGGCCAATAAGGGCACTTCATAAAGTGTCACTTTATACAGATAATCGGTTACCCTCATCTGAAGATGACGGTGTTCGTCCAGACCAACCTCTATCTTATCAGGGTCAAAACGGAAAGACGAAAGCCATTCCCAGTACACTCTTGGCAAGAAACGGCAATGTGAAGCCATATACTCCAGTTCTTCTGATGTCAGCTGCACCATAGACAGATTATGGATTTCGCTTTTCAAAGCCTCCAGAAAACCTTCTGTATACTCAGTATCATCTCTATCTATGAAAGTGAATGTACCCATCGCATAAGGGAACAGCTTGATATAAGCGTACGAGGTTGTAAACTTATATAAATCGGTATCCAAAATTGTTTTTATTACCATAATATTTCATTTTATACAGTAAATGCAAATATAAGGAAAGGAATCAAAAATACATGACTCATTGCTATTCAATGTAACAATACAATCAACATCTTAGGCAGATAACGAGGAAAGATTTTTCCAAGCATGCAGAAATATAGCCAATAAGGCAGAAGTGAAGTGTGTATTCATGCCATTGATATAGATTTATTATCGATAAAGGTTTATACCTGCAAACATACACAAAATATCGTTCTTTACCGAACATGGAAGGAAAGGAATTCAGCGAAACAATGCACCGAACTCACCGGATGAAGCAGTTCGAACAAGATAAGCATTCCAAAATCCTCTCGGAAACAGTGAAACGAAGGATAGACAAGCACAGCATCTCTTACAGAAGT
>ULKP01000526.1_pt1 | contig 43361 bp, 38 predicted proteins | sample 1951191 | NCBI WGS metagenome assembly ULKP01 (sample SAMEA4835504, study PRJEB28245) | human gut metagenome | biome: gut microbiome; material: fecal sample | place: Denmark | collected 2008
ATGATTAGTGTTTACCTCCTACTCGATTTTCCCATACTGATCATGCTGATGCTGTAATTCACGATAATGAAGCAGTTCTTGTTGATAATGCAGTTCTTGCACGTATCTCTTGCTGACGAGGTAGCTCGCGCCGATTTCGCTTATAGCACAGAGTCTTTCCATCATTGTTCTTTTTAGTTCACGCAGGTGATTTCTGATTCATTCATTTTCTATTCATTAGTGATTATTTTTATAATTTATCTATGAAAAGTTGATTGATTTAAGTCAAAGAATAGTGTTATAAAGTGTTTAAGAATTTAAAATACCGCTGATAATCAGTGAATTACTTGTGAGATTCGTTTTTTTTTCGTATCTTTGCAAACGATAAGAATAAGGATAACAGTTTCTTATGTTTTTCGTATAGACTGTTATCCGTTAAGGTATCTAACGGAACTGAGATGAGCAACCGTTCTTTTTCTCAAAAGTTGCCATCGCGAAATCTCTGATGTTGTAGTTCAGCTTTTCAGGTTCCATAAAATAATTAATATGAAGAGAATAACAATGTTGATGGTCAGCATTTTCATGCTGGCGCTGAATGTAGACGCAGCATCGGCTGCAACGATGTCTAAACAAAATGTTTCCTCTAATGAGTTTGATTGGAATCCAGTGATGGAGGCGATAATTCAGGTAGAGAGTGAAGGAAATCCAAGAGCAAAGAGTGGTAATTCTGTTGGCGTGATGCAGATAACTCCAATCTTGGTAGCAGAATGCAATAAGATCTTGAAGCGTAAGAATAGTAAGAAGCGTTACAAGTTGTCTGATAGATACAGTATCTCTAAGTCTAAGGAGATGTTCCTGTTGATGCAGTCTGTTTACAATCCTCTGAATAGTATTGAGCAGGCTATCCGTGCCTGGAATGGTGGTAACCATTACAGCGTCAAGAGAACGCAGCGCTATTTTGAGAAAGTAATGAAGCTATTGAAAAAATGAAATGGTTTTATACTGTCCGGTTATTCCAATGGAGTAACCGGATTTTTTGTTTTATAACTTGTTCTTTCTGTAATGTTTTTCTGAGATTGCTGACATTGCCGAATGATTCGTCTTTTAGTGCTTTTTCTTGGGTTTTAATAGCGACCTCGCCATTCCCTTTATCGTCTGGATCCGTCCTTATTTAAATGAAAAATCGGATAAGAATATTGAAAATCAACTTCTTACCCGATATTAGTTGCGGCGGCAGGACTCGAACATGCGACCTCCAGGTTATGAGCCTGGCGAGCTACCAACTGCTCCACACCGCGATATAATCAACTCATTTCTGAATTGCGATTGCAAAGGTACTAACTTTTCTTGAAATGACCAAATGTTTTCTGTATATTATTACCGTTTTAACGGATTTTAAAGTTTATTATTTGCTTATATCGAATTAAAGCACTAAATTTGCACACAGATAATTTATTGTGCAACTAATAATAACAGGGGGACTTTGACATGTCAATATCCAAAACTCGACAGAAACTGGTAGACGTTGCTCGGCAACTTTTTGCAAAGAATGGTATAGCCAACACGACGATGAATGACATTGCTGTGGCTTCGGGCAAGGGAAGACGAACGCTGTATACTTATTTTAGTAGGAAAGAAGATGTATACTATGCGGTTATCGAATCAGAGTTGGAACGTCTTTCCGACAAGTTGGATGAGGTGGCAGCCTGCAAGATACGACCTCAAGACAAGATTATCGAATTGATTTATACCCATTTGAGTATGATCAAAGAAACCGTGGTTCGAAATGGTAACCTTCGAGCAGAGTTTTTCCGTAATATCTGGATGGTAGAAAAGGCTCGCAAGAACTTTGATGAAGACGAGATTGAACTTTTCAGAAAGGTTTATACTGAAGGAAAGGAAGACGGTGAGTTTGACATTGAGAACGTAGATTTGGTTGCCGATATCACCCACTATTGTATCAAAGGTTTGGAAGTACCTTTCATCTATGGTCGTCTGGGACATGGCTTGACAGAAGAGAGCAGCAAGCCTTTAGTTGCCAAGGTGGTGTATGGTGCTTTAGGAAAGTCTGGACTAAAATTGTAAACCGAAATTTATATTTAATGTTGTCAATGTCGAACATGAAATTTGATGTCGAACATGTTATATATAATAAGGTGTATAGTCAGACTCTAAGCAGAAAGAATTCAACATGCTCCGCCAAAGAGTATTCAATATATCCAAGCAGAGAAATTTATAAACACATCATAAACTATAAAACAAAACAAAATGGGATTATTAACAGGTAAGACAGCCCTTGTAACAGGAGCTGCCCGCGGCATCGGAAAGGCTGTCGCAATGAAATTCGCCTCAGAGGGCGCAAACATCGCATTTACAGACCTCGTTCTTAACGATGACATGGCTGCCGGTTTGGAGTCAACACGTAAGGAAATCGAGGCTCTTGGTGTAACTTGTCGTGCTTATGCAGGCAATGCTGCCGATTTCGAGGAGACAGAGAAGACTGTTAAGCAGGTACAGGCAGACTTTGGTTCTATCGATATCTTGGTAAACAATGCTGGTATTACCAAGGATGGTTTGATGCTTCGTATGTCAGAGGCTCAGTGGGATGCAGTTCTGAATGTAAATTTGAAGTCTGCGTTCAACTTTATCCATGCTTGTTCACCTATCATGCTCCGTCAGCGCAGTGGCTCTATCATCAACATGGCTTCTGTAGTAGGTGTTCATGGTAATGCTGGTCAGTGTAACTATGCTGCTTCTAAGGCAGGTATGATTGCTTTGGCTAAGTCTATTGCCCAGGAGTTGGGTCCTAAGGGTGTACGTGCTAATGCTGTAGCTCCAGGTTTCATCGAGACGGCTATGACTGCTCAGTTGCCAGAGGATATCCGCAAGGACTGGATGAAGAAGATTCCTTTGCGTCGTGGTGGTCAGACTGAGGATATTGCAAATGTTTGTCTCTTCCTCGCTTCTGATATGTCCAGCTACGTTAGTGGTCAGGTTATCCAGATTGATGGTGGTATGAATATGTAATCTATCTGTATTAGAACGTGCAAGTAGTTTACGAAGATAATCATATAATTATTGTCTCAAAGAGAAGTGGTGAAATCGTACAGGGCGATAAGACCGGCGACGAGCCTCTCTCTGAGACGGTAAAACAATATATCAAGGCGAAGTATCAGAAACCGGGAAATGTGTTCCTGGGTGTGGTACATCGCCTTGATCGTCCTGTATCAGGACTTGTTGTTTTTGCCAAGACTTCCAAGGCGCTCAGCAGATTGAACAATATGTTCAGAGACGGCGAGGTGCACAAGACCTATTGGGCCATAGTGAAGAATAAGCCCCGTTTGGAAGAGGCTGAGCTGGTGAATTGGATTGTGAGAAACGAGAAGCAGAACAAGAGCTACGCCTATGATCATGAGGTGAAAAACTCGAAGAAGGCGATTCTGCGTTACAAGATGATAGGTTCTTCCGACCATTACTCATTGCTTGAGGTGAATCTGTTGACAGGACGTCATCACCAGATAAGATGCCAGTTGGCAAAGATGGGATGTCCTATCAAGGGAGATTTAAAGTATGGTGCTCCTCGCAGCAATCCCGACGGCAGCATTTCATTGTTGTCGCATAGGATTGAGTTCGTTCATCCTGTATCTAAGGAGACTATCGTCGTAGAGGCTCCATTGCCCGATGACAATCTATGGAAGGCGATAGCGCCATAACCGATAGAATCCATATCACTGATACCATAGGCGATGGTTAGTAAGAAATTGACTTCAGTTTTACAATATAAAACTTAGAATCCATGTCTACAAAGAAAAAATGCGGAATTTGGGCAGCAGTTATCGTATTTACCCCGATATTGCTGATAGCTTTGCTGACTTTGTTGCTTTATCTGCCACCTGTGCAGAACTGGGCAGTGAAGCGCGTGGCTGCCTATGCTTCCGAGTCTACAGGCATGGATATTACAGTAAAGCACGTGGAACTGGTCTTTCCACTGCGATTGGGTGTTGAGGGTGTGAAGGCGCTTCAGCCCATCGATTCGTTGAAAAACAGTAATGATGTAACTCTCAGAAATAAAAAAGATACAGTTGCTGATATAGAAAAAATGGTAGTTGACATTCAGTTGATGCCTTTATTCAAGCTGCAGGTAATGGTGGACGAGTTGGACTTCAGACGTATGAAGGTCAACACCACCAACTGGATACACGAGGCGCGTATCAAGGGTGATGTCGGGCAGATGGCATTGCGTGCCCATGGCATCGACCTGAGCAAGGAACTTGTCCATGTAGATGACGCCTTGTTGTCGGATGCCCGTCTGTCGGTAGAACTGAGTGATACCGTACCTCCCGATACTACGCCAAAGACCAACAAGTGGAAGGTGAATATCCAGAAGCTCAAGTTGAAAAACACAGCTTTGGCGCTTCACATGCCAGGAGATACTCTCAGGGTAAATGCCTATATGGGTGATGCTACGGCTCATGGTACCTACCTCGATCTCTTCAAAGGACTTTATCAAGTGCGTGCCCTCGACTGGCGAAAGGGCAGGGTAACTTACGACAATTATCAGACAGAAATGCTGGCTGGTAAGAATATCTCTTTGCTTCGTCCGGCAGAAGGTCTGGACTTCAACCACATTGCCTTGTCGGATATGACTTTGAAGGCAGACTCATTCTATTTCTGTGACTCGAAAATAGATGTAAAGATTCGACAGGCACAGTTCAGAGAACGCTGTGGTCTGAACGTACAGCAGATGTATGGTCGGTTTGTGATGGATTCATTGAAGTTGCAGTTGCCCGACCTCTGTCTGCGAACTCCTTCCTCCACTCTTCAGACCATGGTCGACATGGACATGAATGCCTTTGCCGACAGCGCTCCTGGCAAGTTGACTGCTATGATACGAGGCAGTATCGGCAGAGAAGACCTCATGCTTTTTGCCGGTGCATACATGCCTCAAAAGATGCGTCGGAACTGGCCTTATTATCCTATGGAGGTTGCCGGTACAGTAAAGGGAAACATGCAGCGTCTTAGCTATTCGGGTTTGAAACTCAATTTGCCTTCAGCCTTCCAGTTGTCCTCCGATGGTTGGTTGGCACATCTCAACGATATGTCTCAGATGAAGGCGAAAATACATTTAGATGCGCGTACCTATCATTTGGGATTTGTAACAGCGATGCTTGATCCGGCTCTAATGAAGGATGTGCGTATCCCTAATGGCATGATCCTGAAGGGAGATGTCGCAGTGGACGGCTCTAAGTATGCCACCAAGATGACCTTGTGGGAAGGTCGTGGACGAATGAATGTAGAAGCATCTGTTGTTACTCATACAAAGAAAGACGGAAGTCTCGACATGAACCACCTGGCCTATCGTGCCAAGGTGCAAGCCCATCAGATACAGGTGAGTCATTTCCTGCCTCATCAGGAACTTTACTCTTTTACAGGATCGATGGAAGCCCAGGGCGTGGGCACTGATTTCTTGTCCAACCATACTCGACTCAACGCCAAGGCAAAGGTGGCACAGCTGCATTATGGCAAGTATCACATCAACAACCTGTTGGCTGTTGCCCATGTAGCAAATGGTAAAGTACATGCAGATATCGACAGCAATAATCAGTTGCTCAAGGGATTGGTGAGCTTGGATGCGCTGACCAACAGCAAGAATCTGGAAGCAACAGTAGTAGCTGATGTCAGGAATGCGGACCTTTACCTCATGGGACTCACCAAGGTGCCTATGAGAGCAACTGCCTGTGGACAGGTAGACCTGAAGACCAACCTGAAGGAGGACCACTACCTGCAGGCTATGTTGGGCAGTATCGTCATCAAGACTCAGCAGAAAGAATATCGTCCCGTGGATATTGTTGCCGACGTGTTGACTCGTCGCGATACAACCCATGCCGTACTCAATTGTGGTGACTTCCATCTTCGTTTGGACACCCATGGAGGTTATAAAAAGTTGCTGTCAAGACTTGATGAACTGCAAGGCGAGGTGATGAGTCAACTCAAGAACCGACGTATCGACCAGGTGGCTATCCGTCGCGAGTTCCCCTTGGGGCGCATCACTCTTACCACAGGAAAAGACAATTTCATCTCCCGTTTTATCGAGTACAACGGCTATCATTTCAAGACGGTGGACATGGATCTTCGTACCTCACCCATATCAGGTCTGAACGGTCATCTTAATATCGACTCTTTGGTGGCACAAGGTGTACAGTTGGATACGGTTCGTGCCAACGTGATGACCCAGGGCGACACCATCCGGTATACGGCGAGGATTGTGAACAACAAGAAGAATCCGCAATACGTATTCCAGGCATTGGTGGATGGCGAGTTGGCAGAGCGAGGCTCCGATATCGCTGCGCGCATCTATGATGCCAACGGCAAGTTGGGCGTGCGTGTAGGTTTGGCGGCAATGATGCAGGAAAACGGCATCAAGGTGAGTCTTACCGATACTCATCCTATACTGGGATATAAGAAATTTACAGCCAACGATGACAACTATCTGATGCTGGGACGCGATATGCGTATCTCTGCCAAGCTTCAGCTGGAGTCCAGCAAGGGAATGGGTGTGCGTATCTACTCTAACGACGATAATGAGGATGCCCTGCAGGATATCACTATCGGCATGACCCGTTTTGACTTGGACAAGGTACTGAGTGTCATACCTTATATGCCTGATGTCTCAGGTATCATGAATGGCGATTTCCATATCGTGCAGACCAAGGAGGCCTTGTCTGTATCGTCCAATCTATCGGTCAACAACTTGGTTTACGAGAATTGCCCGATGGGTAATGTCGGCTCCGAGTTCGTGTATATGCCTATGAGCGATGGCACTCATGCCGTCGACGGAATACTGAAATACAACGATGAGGACGTAGCCACCATCAAAGGTACTTACCAGTCGGAGGGCGAGGGCTATCTCGACGCTACTGTCGGCATGGACAAACTGCCGCTCCACTTCATCAATGGATTTGTGCCCGACCAGCTTGTTGGTCTGGAAGGTTGTGGTGAGGGAAGTCTTACCGTCAAGGGCTCGTTGAGCAAGCCACAGGTAGACGGCGAGATATACATGGACTCTGTTTATTTAGTGAGTGTGCCTTACGGACTGAGGATGCGTTTCGACAACGACCCAGTGAGGATAGCCGGCAGTAAGTTGCTCTTCGAGAACTTCATGATGTATGCCAACAATGAGAGTCCGCTCAACATACAGGGCTATTTGGATTTCTCCAATCTCGATAAGATGATGCTTGATGTCAGGATGCGTGCCCAGAACTTCCTCCTGGTAGATGCTAAGGAGAATGCCCGTTCCGAGGCTTTCGGTAAGGCGTATGTCAACTTTTTGGGAAGTATGCGTGGCGCCTTGTCTAATCTGAAGATGCGAGGTAAGCTCGACGTGCTGGGTAATACCGACATGACTTATATCCTGCGAGAGTCGGAACTCACCACTGATACTCAGCTTGAGGAGTTGGTGAAGTTTACCGATTTCAAAGACAGTAAGCAAGAGACGGTGGTGCGTCCAAAACTCGAAGGCTTCGATATGCTCTTGGGTATGTCGATAGATGAGTCTGCCCATATTCTTTGTGCGCTGAATGCCGACAAGTCCAATTATATTGACCTTGTGGGTGGAGGCGACTTGCGTATGACTTACAATCCTGCCGACAATCTGCGTCTGTCGGGTAAGTATACATTGAGTAATGGCGAGATGAAATACTCCTTGCCTGTCATTCCACTGAAGACCTTTACCATTCAGGACGGAAGTTATATCGAGTTTACGGGCGATCCTTTCAATCCTACGCTCAACATCACGGCTACCGAGAAGATCAAGTCGACCGTGAATGAAGGCCAGGGTACAGGCCGATCGGTAGACTTCGAGTGTGGGGTGAAACTGTCGCAGACACTGAATAAACCTGGTATACAGTTTATCATCTCAGCACCTTCCGACATGAACGTCCAGGATGAGTTGAACACGATGAGTGTGGACGAACGCGGCAAGGTGGCTATCACCATGCTGGCTTCGGGCATGTATCTTGCCAACGGCAATACCAATTCGTTCTCGATGAACAGTGCCCTCAGCTCGTTCCTCAATTCCGAAATCAACAACATTGCAGGAACCGCCATGCGCTCCATGGGACTTGATATAGGCATGACTGTCGACAACTCTCTCAATGCTGCCGGCGCATTGCATACAGACTACAATTTCAAGTTTGCCAAGCGATTCTTCAACAATCGTCTGAGCTTCAGTGTGGGCGGTCAGGTTTCTTCGGGAGCCGAGATGGAGAATGCTGTCAACAACGATACCTTCTTTAATAATGTGGAGATACAATATCGACTCAACGATGGAGCCAGTCAGTATATCCGAGGTTTCTACAACAACAACATCTACGACTGGTTAGAGGGTCAGATCGGCGAGTATGGTGTTGGTTTCATGTGGCGCAGAAAATTGCAGCGCTTCAGTGATATCTTCCGCTTTAAGACCGAGAAACAGGCTTTGCCACGTGCTGCAGCCGACACCCTGAAGGCTGTGCCTGCAGCTGTTCAACAAAAATGAAAAAGCAAATGATGATAAACAGAAAGTGCATTCCCTATAATCATTCCCGCGGCTTCCGCCTGTTGGCTATGGTATTTGTTGCCATAGTGGTGGTTGCCGCAGGTACATCTTGTTCTTCCACGAGTGCTCTCAAGGAAGGCGAGCAGCTCTTCACGGGTCTGAAGAAAATAGAATATACCGATTATGAGCCAGGCGGTTATGCCGATTCTACGATTCTCGAAATGGAGTCGGTACTGGCTTCTGCCCCTAATGGAGCCCTCTTCGGCAGCAGTTATTATCGCACGCCTTTCCCTGTTCGCCTTTGGGTTTGGAATGCTTTCTCGCAGTCGGATGGCGCCATAGCCAAGTGGATTACCAAGGCATTCGGCTCACGTCCTAAATTGATGGGTAATGTGAATCCACGATTGCGTGCACAGGTAGCAGAGAACCAGCTTGCCAAGTATGGCTATTTTCATGGCAAGGTAAACTACGAGATTCTGACCCAGAAAAACCCCAAGAAGGCCAAGTTGGCTTATCATGTGTCTTTGGGTCCGTTGATGACCATTGATACGTTGCAGTATGTCAATTTCCCATCAGTAGTCTCTGCTTTGATCGATTCCACCCGTCAGGAGGCTTTGGTACATACGGGCAGCCCATTCAATGTACCTCGCCTGGAAGGTGAGCGTCAGCGCCTTACCCGTCTGTTCCGCAACAAAGGCTATTATTTTTATCAGAATGGCTATGCCTCCTATCTTGCTGATACCTTAGATGTGCCAGGCAAGGCAAGCATGAAGATGATCATGGCCGACAGCCTCGACTCGCAGGTCACCCGCCAGTGGTATCTCGGCAATATCAATATCAACTTCCGCAAGCAGTTTACAGAAGAGCTTACCGATTCTTTCTGTCGCCGTTACCTCAATATCCGTTATCATGGCAAGAAGATGCCTATCCGTGCGGGTGTGGTGTTGCGCGACTTGAACTTGCGTCCCCGACAGCTATACAGGGTAGAGAACGAGGAGAAGGCGCGCCAGCATTTGCAGTCGATGGGAGTCTTCAACTATACCAGCCTTCAGTTTACTCCTCGTGACACCACAGCTCAGTGCGATACCTTGGATGCCACACTCGACTTGATTTTCGACAAGCCTTATGATTTCTATATAGAGACCAATGTCAAGGGCAAAACCACAGGCCGTGTAGGTCCCGAGTTGGTTGTTGGTTTTACCAAGCGCAATGCCTTCCGTGGAGGCGAGAAGCTCGATATCAATCTGCATGGCTCTTACGAGTGGCAGACAGGCGAGAAGGGCAACGGAGCCAGCTCCAACCATATCAATTCTTATGAGTATGGTTCGGATGTGTCACTCTCGTTCCCAAGCATCGTCACCCCGTTCAATCTATTTACGACCATGGCACAGCGTGAGCGCCGTTTCCGCAAAGGTCATATCCCGCGTTCATTCTATGGTGTTCCTTCCACCACAGTGAAGGCCTCGATGAATGTGCTCAACAGGGCAGGTTATTTCCGTCGCCATGTGGTGTCGGGTGAACTTACCTACGACTGGGCTACCTCAGCCAAGCATCGCCATTCGTTCAGTCCTTTAGTGTTGTCGTATGAGTTTATGAACAGCCGTACCGCAGCCTTCGATGAGGCCATCTCTGAGAGTCCTTATCTGCAGATAGCCATGCGCGACCAGTTTGTACCCAAAATGAGCTACACCTATACTTATACCAGTCCGGCGAAATACCGTCATCCCATCATCTGGTCGACGACTGTCAGCGAGGCAGGCAACATCCTGTCGTTGGGTTATCTCTGTACAGGCAAGAAGTGGAACGACGAGGACAAGGAGATGTTCCGCAATCCTTATTCCCAGTTCCTGAAGTTGGAGACCGACTTTGTGAAGTACTGGCGCATCGCCGAGCATTCCACCTTGGTGGGTCACCTCAATGCGGGTGTGGTATGGAGTTATGGCAACAGCGAGAAGGCGCCTTATTACGAGCAGTTCTACATTGGCGGTGCCAACAGTGTGCGTGCTTTCAATGTGCGAAGCATTGGCCCCGGCCAGTATCTGCCTACAGGCAGCAAGTATTCCTATATCGACCAGACAGGCGACATTAAGTTTCTTGCCAACATAGAGTATCGTCCTCGCATCTGGGGCGACCTGTATGGAGCCTTGTTCCTTGATGCCGGCAACGTGTGGACACTTCGTAGCGAGGAGCACAGTCCGCAGGGACAGTTCAAGTTCCGAAAGTTCTTCAAGCAGATGGCTGTGGGCACGGGTGTGGGTGTGCGCTATGATATGGGTATGTTCGTCATCCGTGTAGACTGGGGTGTGGGGCTTCATGTGCCTTACGAAACCAGCAAGAAGGGCTTCTACAATATCGATTCCTTCAAAAACTCGCATAGCCTCCATCTGACTGTGGGTTATCCTTTCTGATTTTTGCCGGTAGTCGCATAGATGTAGACGAATGAAATATAAATCGCCAAAAAAAGTGATAAAAATTGTGCAGCAGTCATTTTTTTTATTACTTTTGCATACTGTTAGATAATATCAACTATTAAACAAATAAAATATGAAACCTACATTATTGCTTTTGGCGGCTGGTATGGGTAGCCGCTATGGTGGTTTGAAACAGCTCGATGGTCTGGGTCCTAACGGCGAGACCATTATGGACTACAGTATTTACGATGCCATTCAGGCAGGATTTGGCAAGATTGTCTTTGTCATCCGTAAGGATTTTGAAGATCAGTTCCGTGAGAAGATACTTGCCAAGTATGAGGGACATATCCCAGCAGAACTCTGCTTCCAGTCACTCGACGCTCTTCATGAAGGATTCTCAGTTCCCGAGGGTCGTGAGAAGCCATGGGGTACCAACCATGCTGTATTGATGGCAAAGGACATTATCAAGGAACCTTTCTGTGTCATCAACTGTGATGACTTCTACAATCGTGACTGTTTCAAGGTCATAGGCAAGTTCCTTTCCGAACTTCCAGAGGGCAGCAAGAACAACTATGCCATGGTAGGTTTCCGTGTAGGCAACACCTTGAGCGAGAATGGTACTGTGGCTCGTGGCATCTGCTCAAAGGACGATGCTGAGAATCTGACCACAGTCGTGGAGCGTACAGAGATTATGCGCGTAGACGGCAAGGTGTCTTACAAGGACGAGGACGGCAAGTGGGTAGCTGTTGAGGACAACACTCCTGTATCTATGAACGTATGGGGTTTCACTCCCGACTATTTTGAGTACAGCGAGGCTTACTTCAAGGAGTTCCTCAGCGATCCTAAGAATATGGAGAACCTGAAAGCTGAGTTCTTCATTCCATTGATGGTCAACAAGCTGATCAACGACGGCATAGCTACCGTCAAGGTACTCGACACCACAAGTAAGTGGTTTGGTGTCACTTATGCTGCCGACCGTCCATCAGTAGTAGCAAGAATTCAGAGTCTGATAGACGAAGGCGTTTATCCAAGCAAACTCTTCTAAATGAACGTAAATATATTGAGTTCACAAGAAGCCGCTACCCTCCAGGAGATGATAGCGGCTTCTCAGCATATTGTGATATGTTGTCATAAGTCGCCCGACGGAGATGCCATCGGCTCTTCTTTGGGTTGGCGTGGCTTTTTGCTCTCGCAGGGCAAGCAGGCACAGGTATGTATGCCCGACATGATGCCCGACTATCTGCAGTGGCTGCCCGACAGTCAGACCATTCTGCGTTACGACAAGCATCCTGCCGAGGTGCAGCGTGCTTTCGATGAGGCCGATTTGGTGTTCTGTCTCGACTTCAATGGCGCTGGTCGTCTCGACGAGATGCAGGATGTGCTTACCGGCTGTCGTGCCCGTAAGGTGATGATCGACCATCATCTGGCACCCTGTATGGATGTCGATCTTCAGATTTCTCAGCCCCACATGAGCAGTGCCAGCGAGCTGGTGTTCCGCATCGTGTGGCAGTTGGGAGGCTTCGGGCAGATGGACCGCAAGTGGGCTGCCTGTGTATATTGTGGCATGATGACCGATACGGGCGGTTTTACCTACAATTCCACCGACCCTACCATCTATTTTATTATCAGCCAGCTGCTTACCAAGGGCATCGATAAAGACAAGATCTATCGCAATGTATTCAATAACAGCAGCCTTTCTGCCATCCGTTTTCGCGGTTATCTGATGAGCGAGAAGCTCCGTGTGGTGGAGGGCTTGCATGCATCTTATTATTGTGTCACCCGTCAGGATATGAAGCGATTCCATTTCATCAAGGGCGACCTCGAAGGTTTGGTCAACGAACCACTGCGTATCAAGGGACATAAGTTTTCCATCTCCTTGCGCGAAGATACCGAGCGCGACAATCTGATATTAGTGAGTCTTCGTTCGGTCGACGACTTCCCCTGCAACAAGGTTTCCGAGCAGTTTTTCAATGGCGGAGGCCATCTCAATGCCTCGGGAGGCAAGTTGTTCTGCAGCATGGCAGAGGCCGAGGTGGTAGCCCAAAAAGCCATCAAGGCGTTCGAAGCATTGCTGAAATAAGAAAGATAAGTGATAAATAATAATAAAATAGGACTGTCAACATTGGCAGTCCTGTTTTTTTTTTGTACCTTTGCGCCATATTTGTATAAAAATTACGAACTTAAAGAATGAAGAAACTATTATTAGCAATGATAGCAGTAGCGGCTTTGATCTCATTTGCCGCTTGTGACCATAATGAGACATATGCAGACCAGCGCGACAGAGAGCTGGACTCTATCAATGCATTCTTGCGCAATGAGAATATCAAAGTCATCAAAGAGGCCGAGTTTGAAAAACGTTTCGAAGCCCGTAAGGCTGGTGACAAGACGGTCAAGTTGACTGATACCGATCCCAACAACAACGAGTATGTGCTCTTCGAGAGCAATGGTATCTATATGCAGGTCATCAACGATGGTTGTGGCGACTATATCGCCAAGGGTAAAACCAAGAACGTGTTGTGCCGATTCACGGAGTATTGTCTTGCCAAGCGTGCCAAGATATGCGACGATGCCATCACACTTACCAATGATGTGCCTGCCTGGGCAGCAATGACCGACGAGATAAGCGTAACCAATACGTCAGGAACGTTTGAAGGCTCTTTTGTCGACACCTCTAAAAGTCGCTTGGCAATTACCTACAATTCCTCTTATTATGGTACCGTGAGTGCCACGGTTCCATCAGGCTGGTTGATTCCTTTCACTTGGATCAAGGTGGGGCGTCTCATTACTGCCGACGATGAACTGGCGCATGTGCGCCTGTTGGTACCTCATACTTATGGCACTACCTCAGCTTCAGCGAGTGTGTATGCCTGTCTTTATGACATTCGCTTCCAGGCTGCCCGTTAAGGGAGTGTTTTCTTTTCCTCTGAACATTCATCAAGCATTAACGTCTTAATAAGAATATTATGACTCTAATCAAATCTATTTCTGGTATCCGCGGAACTATAGGCGGACCAGCGGGCGATACTCTTAATCCGCTCGATATCGTCAAGTTTACTTCAGCTTACGCTACCTTTATTCGTCGTAGCGGACAGTCTTCAAGCAATACTATCGTAGTGGGCCGCGATGCCCGCATCTCTGGCGAGATGGTCAAGAATGTAGTATGTGGCACCTTGATGGGCATGGGTTATGATGTGCTCAACATAGGTCTGGCTACTACTCCTACCACCGAGCTCGCTGTCACCATGAGTGGGGCAGCAGGTGGTATTATCATCACAGCCTCTCACAATCCTCGTCAGTGGAACGCCCTCAAGCTTCTCAATGAGAAGGGAGAGTTCCTGACAGCCGCCAATGGCAATGAGGTGCTTGCCATCGCCGAGAAGGAAGACTTCGAGTATGCCGATGTCGATCATTTAGGCAAATATACTGAGGACAATAGCTTCAACAAGCGCCATATCGATTCTGTGCTTGCTTTGAAACTCGTCGATGTGGAGGCTATCCGTAAGGCACATTTCAAGGTTTGTGTCGACTCCATCAACTCAGTGGGTGGTGTCATCCTTCCTGAGTTGCTCGATGCGTTAGGAGTGGAGTATACCTTCCTGAACGGTGAGCCTACTGGCGACTTCGCTCACAATCCTGAGCCATTGGAGAAGAACCTCGGTGGCATCATGGACGAGTTGAAGAAGGGTGGCTACAACATGGGTATCGTTGTTGACCCTGATGTTGACCGCTTGGCTTTCATCTGCGAGGACGGCAAGATGTTTGGCGAGGAATATACCTTGGTGAGCGTGGCCGATTATGTGCTGAGCCATACTCCTGGCAATACTGTCAGCAACCTGTCTTCTACCCGTGCTCTCCGTGATGTGACCGAGAAGCATGGCGGCAAATATACAGCTGCTGCAGTAGGCGAGGTGAATGTCACCACCAAGATGAAGGACGTTCATGCCGTGATAGGTGGCGAGGGTAATGGCGGTGTCATCTATCCAGAGAGCCACTATGGCCGTGATGCCCTCGTAGGTATCGCCCTTTTCCTGAGCAGTCTGGCACACAGGGGTTGCAAGGTGAGCGAGCTTCGTGCCACTTTCCCCAACTACTTCATCGCCAAGAATCGTATCGACCTGACTCCTTCAACCGATGTTGATGCTATCCTCGTGAAGGTAAAGGAGATGTATGGCAAGGAGAAGGATGTGACCGTAACAGATATCGATGGCGTGAAACTCGACTTCCCAGACAAGTGGGTTCACCTTCGCAAGAGTAATACCGAGCCCATCATCCGCGTATATAGCGAGGCTTCCACTATGGAGCAGGCCGACGAACTCGGCAAGAAGCTCATGCAGGTGGTTTATGATATGCAGTAGATGCTACGAAAAAATGCAGGAATATGGGTGAAATGTTCTTGCAGAATATAAGTAATAAAACCGCCCAACAGCTGATGTGCACTTGCACAATAGCTGTTGGGCGGTTGTCTTTCAGGTGTTGTGCGGTTGCACAACACGAGTAGTGAAGTTTTCTATTTACTCTTCGGCGAGTTCTTTCATCGTGTCGTTGAGAGTATTGAAGAGTACATTGATGTTTTCTTCTTCCTCCTTGCACGCCTCTTTGAAGAGCGCCACAGGGTCTTCGCTGCTGCTTTTCAGCGGTGTCTCGTTGAGCAGTATGTTCACGTTGTTGAGCAGCATGCCGTGGATAGTTGGCATGTGCAACTGTGGCAGTTTGCCCTCCTTGCTTCCACATTTCAGTCCGGCGGCATAAGCCTTCACGATAATCCTTACCAGCAGGTGCACAGCCATGGGCTCGTCGGCCAGACTGATGAGGATGCCGTGGGTATAGTCGCGTACATGCTCCTCAAGGGTAGTGAACTTGCCCTGCAGAAGCCAGGTGAAGTTGCGCTTGTATTCAGCCTCCATCGCCTTGTACAGCTGTGGACTTTTGCAGGCAATGCGCAGGTAGTCGAGCATGGTAGGCTCGAAGGTCGGGTCGGCTTTCTTCATGCTGTCGAAGTTCTTGTGCATGCGCTCGTTGGCTTCCTCGGCAGTCTTGTAGTTCAGACGTACCAAGGTAGAGAACATGATGTCGAAGTAATATTGGTTTACCTCGCCATAGTGTTCCAGCATCATCTGCTTGATTTCCTTTGGATCGTTCTTCTTCTCGAAGTCGTTGCCCTCTATGACAGCATCGATGATGCCACGTGCGTAAGCCTCGAAGAAACCTCTTACGAAACTTGCCACAGCCTGATAGCTGTTTATTCTTTTCTTCATTTATTTGAATATCTTGAATTCGTAGCCCTGTTCCTGAAGCCATTCTATAGCCTTCGGAAGGGCAGTCTTCAATTTGTCTATGCTCTTCAGCGAGTCGTGGAATGTAATGATACTTCCGTTGCGGGCGTATCGTTTCACATTGTCTACCACGTCCTCTGCCGTCAGCCACTTGGAGTAGTCGCGTGTTACCACATCCCACATGATTACCTCGTAGGTGCGGTGCAACCACCAGTACTCGCTGGGTCTCATCCATCCGTGTGGCGGACGGAATAGGTGGGCGTGGATGATTTCGTTGGCCTTGTTGGTGTTGAGCACATAGGAGATCACACGATGCTTAAAGGCTCCAATGTGGTTGAATGTATGGTTGCCTATCTGATGACCCTCTGCCACAATCTGGTTGTAGAGGTCATGATTGCGCAACACGTTTTCTCCCACCATGAAGAATGTCGCCTTGATGTTGTATTTCCTCAGCGTCTCAAGGATAAAAGGTGTAGATTCGGGTATGGGTCCGTCGTCGAACGTCAGGTAAACAGAGTGTTCCTTCGGATCCATCCTCCAAATTGCCTTCGGATACAGCCATCTCAGCCATTTGGCTGGTTGCTCGATAAACATAGACGAGTTCTTTTTAAATGTTTAATATTCAGAAGCTAAAGGAGTTAAGGAGTTATCGCTCCCTTCGGTCGCTGAGGAGTTAACTCCTTAACTCTTCATTTTAGTATCCTTCAGGCATACGTCCTCCACGTCCGTGATAGAGTGTGTAGAGGGCGTTGAGCTGCTTGGCATACTGTGCTTCCAGTTTAGGACTAACCATGCCAGCCACCTCTGCTGCGCTCTGCATGATCATGATCTGGCGTATGCAGTCGCTCTGTGCCTGTGCAAATCGGTCGGCGTTGAGCGAGAGGTAGTAGTTGAGATACTGTGTGGCGTTGGTCCATACCTTCTTGAGGTATTCCTCACCCTTGGCCTTCTGACCGGTGAGGAGCCATCCTCGTGCCATGTCGAGACCGCCGCTCATATAGTCGACAGGAACATTATAATAAGGTATTTCCACGTCGGCTTTCTTCAGAATGTCGATGGCTTTCTTGTCCTTGTGCTCAGCGATGAGCGCCAGGGCTGTCTGAGCCAGCAGGCGACGGTGAGTGTAGCACATACGCATAGTGGTTTCGTCAACATACAGACCTTTCTGCTTCAGGTTGCCAAACTTGAAGCGGGTCATGATGTTGTGGTATGCCTTCTCCGTATCAAAGTTCTTGGCACCAGGCTTGTTGGTGGTGAAAGGAGTGATACGGTTGACGAGTCCCTCCTGTACGAAGTTGTCACCCAAGTTCATATAGTTCTCCTCACCTACGGTGAGTGCCACATAGAGCGGACGCTTCCAGTTGCATTGTGCCAGCATCTCGAGCATCATGAGGTCGTTCTTGTAGAGCGCGTTTTTTCCTGCCAATGAGATAACCATCTTGTCTGGTATACTGTCGGCTGCCATCATCATACCGCTCTGCTTTACTGCCTCCTTGTCAATAGTGAGGTAGAGGGTGTCGGTAGGAATTATGTGCAGGTCGGGGTTCTTGCTGCGAACCCAGTATTTCAGCACATTCTTCAACTCGAATGGATTCTCGCCCAACTGCTTCTTGGCTGTCTCGGGATCCTGCTTGTAGAAGTCGAGAATCTGCTGCTTGGCCTCTGGCTCTACGGTCACATACTCATTGGTTCCTGAACAGAAGTCGAGTCGTGGCCAGGTGATAGGAACTGAAGGTGAATTGTATGCAGGACGTTTCATCTGGTCGATGTACCAGTCGGTCTGCAGATAGCTCAGGTTGCAAACTCGTGCGTCTGTGCCTACACCTTCCACTTCCTGGTTGTACCACAATGGGAAGGTATCGTTGTCACCGTTGGTAAAGATGATAGGATTGCCCTTCTCCTGGAGCGACATCAGATAGTTCTGACCAAAGTCGCGGCAGGTGTATCGGTTGCTGCGGTCGTGGTCATCCCATGTCTGCGAAGCCATTTGTATAGGTACAAGGAGTGTGATGACTGCCACGATGGCTGCTACGGCAGTACCGCTCAATTTGGCATGCTCTTTCAGCAGGTCGAGGATAGCCAGTACGCCCAGGCCACACCAGATGGCAAAGGCATAGAACGAGCCGGCATAGGCGTAGTCGCGCTCACGAGGCTGCATAGGCACCTGATTCAGATAAATCACGATGGCAAGACCTGTCATGAAGAAGAGGAAGAACACCACCCAGAACTGCTGGATACCGATAGGCAGCAACTCCTCTGTCTCCTTTCCGTTCTTCACCACCTTGCGCTTGCGGGTGTACCATGCCTGCCAGAAGAGACCGATGAGACCCAATATCAGAGGCATGCAGTAGAACACGTTGTGTCCCTTATTCTCCTTCAGGTCATCAGGCAACTTACTCTGGTCGCCCAACATGGCGTTGTCGATAAACGGAATGCCCGTAATCCAGTTGCCATGCTCAGGCTCGCCGTTGCCCTGGATGTCGTTCTGTCGTCCGGCAAAGTTCCACATGAAGTAGCGCCAGTACATGAAGTTGCACTGGTAGGAGAGGAAGAAGCGTATGTTGTCCCACTGTGATGGAACCTTTACTGTCATGTTCTCACCGCAACGGTCGAAAGGAACTTCTGTTCCGTTGACGCCACCCATCCAGTCTTCGTATGCCTGTGCGTGAGCGGCATCATACATACGTGGGAAGAACATATTCTGCGCATACTTATATTTATTCTTGTGGCTCACCACGAAGTATGAGTCCTTCTCGTCCTTGCTGGCTTTCTCCTTGCGCTGGTATACGGGAGCACCCTCCGTCATCACCGGCTTGCACATGTCGCCATCTACCTCGAGTGCCACCTGTGAGGTATAGGCCTGTCCGTAGAACAGAGGGCGGTCGCCATACTGGTCACGGCTCAGATAGCTGCCAAGGGTGAAGATATCCTCTGGCGAGTTCTGGTCCATAGGAGGGTTGGCAGCCGAGCGGATCACGATGAGGGCATAGCTTGAGTAACCTATCATCAGCATCAGCATGCACAGCAGGGCTGTGTTCTTCACGCGGGCTGAGATGAGAGGCAGGAGCTGCACTTTGGTCTTGGTGAGTCCGGTAGTCTCGTCGTTCTTAACCACAACTTCCTTCTTGCGCTTGTAACCCAGTACAAACCACAGTACGATGAGCACCGCGATACCTGTGATGGCAGCGCTCCATCCATATCCGTAGAAGGGGATTCCGAGCATGCCGAAGCCCAAGACGAAGGCAAGGTTCTGTCGCTTCTCGTTCTTGTCAGTGGCATTGTAGGTTTCGTAGATACCCCAGATGACCGAAGCCACCAGGCAGATGATATATACGATCTCACCCGTATTGAATGGGCAGCCTAAGGTGTTGACGAAGAACAGTTCAAACCATCCCCCCACGGTGATGATACCAGGCACCACTCCATAGAGCACGGCAACGACTACCAGGAAAGATACGAACAACGCCAGGAGCGAGCCCTTGAGGTTGGCATGTGGCACCTTCTTGTAGTAATATACCAATACGATGGCAGGGATGCAGAGCAGGTTGAGCAGGTGAACACCGATGCTGAGGCCTGTCATATAGGCGATGAGTACAAGCCATCGGTCGCTGTGAGGCTCGTCGGCATGGTCTTCCCATTTCAGGATAAGCCAGAAAACCACGGCAGTAAAGGCAGATGAGAAAGCATATACCTCACCCTCTACAGCCGAGAACCAGAAGGTATCGCTGAAGGTATAGATGAGTGCTCCCACCATACCCGATGCCTCGATGCCTACCATCTTGGCGGTGGTCATCTCTTTCCAGTCGCTGATGATGAGCTTGCGTGCCAAGTGGGTGATGGTCCAGAAGAGGAACATGATGCAGACGGCACTCAGCAGAGCGCTCATCGTGTTCACCATCTTGGCGACTTGTGTGGTATCGCTGGCAAAATGAGTAAAGAAATTACCTAAGAGCATGAAGAAAGGTGCCCCAGGAGGGTGACCGATTTCCTGCTTGTAGGCAGTTGTGATAAACTCAGGACAGTCCCAGAAACTGGCTGTCGGCTCAATTGTGGAGCAATACACGAAGGCCGCAATAAGGAAAGCGACCCATCCGAAGATATTGTCCACCAATTTGTACTGTTTCATTATTGTTTTAAAACTTAAATGTATGATTTTACTTTCTTTACGATGCCTCAGGGCATAAATCGCTGCAAAGATACTAAAAAGAGAAGAAAAAGAGCGAAGTTTGCTGTTTTTTTTAGATAATATTATATTTCTCAGAAAGCCCCTTCCATAAAGCGATTGTGGAACAGGTTCTGTTCATCATCGTCAGTCATGCCAAAGCCATCCTCATCACGATAATACATACCATCAGGATTAACCTCTCATCTCATTTTGGCTATGCCATCCTCATAATCATAGATATTTTGCAACAAAAATTAAAGGATTGGGGTTAAATAGGCCTTTATCTTAATATTTAAACCGTAGCGAAATCATAAACTCACGACCACGCAGCGGTACGCGGTAGTATTGAAAATTGGCTCTTTGATAAAGCGAAACTTCGTAGTCTTTGCGGTTAAACAGATTGTTGATATTTGCGCTTGCAGACCAGCGAGAATTGAAATCGTAGCGCATACCGGCATTCAAAAAACTGTTAATAGAGTAATGGTTACGGACTATTTCGAAGACCGATTGCGAAAAGTCGGCATACATTCGGAGTTTACTGATAGGATAGAAATCCATTGTTAAGGAATAATAGGCATTTTTCAGCAGATTGTCAGTTGCGGAGAAGACATCAGGCTTTTTCCAACTGATATTTCCGGCCATGGTGAGTTTGGGTTGGAACCATGTTAGTCCGCTCCATTGCGCCGTGATTGAAGCATGCAAGGCATGATAGCGCAGATAATCTTCCACCTCGTTTTGAGACACAAACTCCTTATTATATGAATAATTGGTCTGTCCGCTCAAATTGATGTGGGCATCGCGAAAGTTCTTACGACATGACAGTGCCATGCTCCAGGTAGTTTTCGTGCGGTCGTTCCACACTGGAACAAAGAGCGTATAATCGGGCATATAAAGACTTTTAAGATAATGGTCGGAAGTACTGCGCGTCCAGCCGACATAAACATTCCACGAAAAGAGCGTGATGGTGTTCAGATACGACAGACGGAGATTCGCCAACGCGACACGCTGCACCGAAAGGCTGTCGATACCTGTCGTAAATGTACGGTAGTTGTTCATCATCGTTCCATTGAACCAAGGATCGGCGTTTGAAGCATTTTGGTTATAGGCTACCGATGTTTCCATTCGCAATAGATAACTTATTTGTTGAGTGAAATCGAGCGAAGGAGAGAAAAGAACTTTTTGGTCTTTTTCTTTCCGCCAGCCACAGCGGTAAATGGTATATTCCACAGGAAGAAGTAGTTCGACGTTTCCACCGCTCCACTGAATTTGATACGATGGTTCGAGTGTGTGCAGCCAATAGGACGAAGTAGCCGTCTGTTGGGTATCGTATAGTCGGTTGTGCTTGTATTCTATAATGTAACCCAACGTCAAGGGATTGCCCGCTATATTGAAAGCCGTGGAAAGCCGGTGGCGTATAAACCAATGGTTCAGATAATAGCTCTGCCGTTTGTATTCGTTATCTGCTGTCCAATAATCAGAAAGTCGCTCGCGCGTCTGATAGGTACGCACAATGGAAGCCAAACTATAGATACGACTTGGGGTGGTCAGGTTGACATTGGCGACATTCTGAATAAAATAAGGTTTGCGATGTATGTCCTCTCCCAAAGAGCCTAAATTGGTTACATTTTGATTATAGGAGCTGACATCCTGCCATTGTCCCGAAAGGACGTTCTCCACGTACACCTTCTTGCCATTCAATTCGTAACGCACCTGTCCTTTTACTACATCTTCACAGCTCTTTTGCCGATTGTTTTCGTAAATACTAATTGTGTCGCCCGCATAATACTCGCATCGGGTGCTATCCTCACGGTTTTCTCCTTCGTGGTTGTAGAGCAGATTGAAACGTAAAGTGGAATAAGGAGTGAAAGCGTGCATATAATTCAGTCCGGCAAAATAGGAACGGTTGTTCAAGTAATAAATAGGTGAAATGGGTGGACGGCGGGTTGTAGTAGAATAGAGGAAAGGAGCAGGCAATTGCTCTTGTGCATAAATGCCCGTAAAGTTCGACATGCCATTTTGCAAGCTGCGCAATGAGGCACCTCTGTTGTTTAAGGCTCCGGTAAATAATACTTGATTTTTCTTTGCCACTTGAATCCCTGTCAGACTACCGTCCCATATAGCAGGCGTTCCTCCGGCTCCCACTTCTGCGTCACCAAAAGGGCGCATTTTATAGTTCTTTTTTAACCTTATATTGAGTGTCGCATGATTACTATGAATTTTTCCTTCCAAGGCACGGATGGGCTGATTATTTTCCATAACCTGAATCGTGGATACGGCCTCAGCTGGCATATTCTGAGTGGCTTGGTTGTATTGATCACCCATAAGGTCTAATCCCTCAATGTTCAGTTTATTGATGCTGCTACCCTGATACAGAATTTGTCCTGAAGTCGTCACTTCAATACCCGGCATGCGTTTGAGCACATCCTCAATGCTATAGTCCTCTTTCTGACGAAAAGACTCTACATAATAGTCAAGCGTATCTTTTTTGCGAGTTATAGGGACCTCTTTCACTACAACTTCATCAAGCTCATAAGGTTTTTTTTCTAACTGAACGGTATATTGATATTTATCCTTTTGAACTGAAATGATTTGTGTGGCATAGCCCATTTTCGAGAATGTCAGTTTATTTACATTCTTCTTGTATTGCAAATGAAAATGTCCGTTGCTTTGGGTGATACCATAAGCCAGTAAAGAATCCGTGGCACTTAATGCCTTACATAATACATTAGCAACGCCAATGCCTTCTGTATTCGTAACAATACCCTTAAAAACGACTTCTGTTTCCTGTGCCCATACAGACAAGGGAAACAGAAATAGCATAAATAATATTTTAAAATTCTTTACCATTGTAATTCAAGCATATTACTGGGACGTTTCGGCTTGTTTGCTTCCGGAGTAACCATTTGGCCGTTCTTTTCAACCCTTACCTTGTAAATCTCAATACTCAGATTATCAAAATCCTCAATATCATTCCGATAACCGGTCAGGGCATTCTCGCGTGTGGTTACAATCAAATCTTTAATATACATTTTTTTATAAAGATACATGTCACTGTATTGAGGCATCTTTCCGACCCCATTATTTGTAAAAATCCAATTGCGACCTTCGTCATGGATTTCCATGATCAGCCCAGGCAATCCTGTAAAAAGATAAGGTCCGTAAGGAAGTGCTATCGTTTCAGTGTACCATGCAATATAATTTCGACCGGCAAAAGAACAAATGGCCTTTTTGCAAGCTCTTTGATTTATTATAGAATCCCCGGATACCAATTGCCAGTCCATTTGAGGCGTTGGGTAAGTGTACTCGTAGCTTCGCAATACATCGTAAGTCTGTACCGTGGTTTTTTGTTCTTCTAAATCAGTTAGCGTAACAAAGAAAAAAGTCCATTTTTTAATAGCTTGCATCCATTCTTCACGAGCCTTTTGGTCCTTTTTATTTTGTTTGCTACTGGCTAAATAGTCATTTATTGAATCGAATGCCAATCGATTATAATCACTAAAAAGTAAGTGTTTATCTGAAACCATCAATACTGTTTGCGCTTCAGTATAATCATCCAACTTGGTAGAATCTTTGCGGAACTTTAATTCATAAAATACTCCCAACTTGGCATGATCAACAACACTCCTCTTTGATTTCTCATAAAAATCGCCACTCTCACTATATAGCCTTTGAGCCTTAATCGTGTTCGAACATAATAATATCGTAATAAATAAAACAATGAATCTCATCCTGTTAATTTTAATGAATTATCGCTTTTGGAAAATTGTTAGGCATATTGCCTTGATGGTGATATAGATCATCTGATAAGTATTTCCGTAATACGTACTTGTTCCAATGATGCAAGTTCACTTGATGTATATAGTAGATACGCTCATCTAAAGTGGTAGTTTTATGCAAAATTTCCATATGATGAGTAAAACTAATGCCCACGAAATCTTCTATACGCAAGTCTGCTAACTCTATAGGTCTGTTAATACAAAGGAGTGTCTTTTCTCCTATTTCAACACCTTCTTCTATTTTATTTTCAAGCTGTTGTAATTGGTTCGCCATTGGCGAACCAATTGAAAGGCATTGCCATTCCTCATAGAAGATACGCATTTTCTTCAAGTTACCAGAAGAAAAACCTCTTAATCCTGGTAATTCACGTTGCAGCCTGTCACTAATAGTATCAAGAGCCTTTGCGCCCCAATGTGCTTGCTGTAAATTGATAGACACATAACGTCCTATACCATAATATAAAGACAATTGTATGGCATTACTTGACTGGCTCGCCTGTGCTTGAGCTCGCAAAATAGCCCCTTTTATGGTTTGGACAGCTTTATCTACTGTTATATTGTTTCCTTCCATTATACTCTATTTTGATATTATTTGCAAAGGTAGTGCTTTTAGCCTTTAAGCCACTATTACACAAACCCTTTATTTGAAAAGAACGTAAAATCAATGGTATTATTGCTGTGATTGTACTTTTATTAATCGCTTCACTCGTTGTACGGTACTCACGTCCTTTCCACTTAACTTCGCCACATCCCGAATGGAATACCCCTTGCGGAGTAAACTTACTACTATATTCTGCGGCACAGGAGAAATGATGTAGATTCAATTATAATAGAAGAACTTGTCTATTATTGTTTTTTCAGCCATTTTTTTACACACCTTATAGCTCTGATTTGTTCGCTTTCGCTAAACTTAGAATCGTCATTCGTTTCATTTTCTTCCAGAACAGCTTCATAAAGAACAAGAAAATAAAAATCGGAAGGGCTTATCATTCGTTCCATAATTAATGGAACTATTTGTTTTCCCATTGATTTGAGAGGAATGAACTCAGGCAATTTTGTATATGAATATGTGCTTGCACTATATAGCGTCTTAGGATTATGATCTATTGCCATGTTCCATTTATCCACTAAACTTGCAAAACGATTTCTTATGCTGTCTGGAACTTGTGAAGCCAATTCTTTTATTTTCTCTTTCTCTGTATTTGTTAGAAAATCTCTCGTTGATAGGCTGTCTTGTTTGTTGTCAGCATTGGAATTCCAAATACTCTCTGGTTCATGTACAATTTGCAATGGTACTTTAACAATAGAGTCAGAAGCCACTTTCTCATAGTCATTTGGTGAGTGATTGGTTTGCTCTACAAAGGTTTTAAATAGAAAATTTCTTCCCCAACCATTACCAAATATAACATCTAATGGTTCCCCTGTATCTTTCCATATTCTGACTCTTGCTGCAAATCCAAAATCAAATTTAACGGCAGTACTATCATATGTAAAAGTTACAGTATAGAACTTTCTTCCTATCTGTTTTCTTATTTGAGGGCGGCCGTCTCCTCCGTAATCCTCCTTTTTGAAAACTTGAACATCCGATACGTTAGCCTCTTTAAAATATGGAACATACGCAGGACCAAAGGTCAAAGCCACGTTTCTTGCGCTATTTACAAGAGTACTATTGTCTAAGACCTCTGGTCGCTTGCATGAACTCAAGAATAGTGTACATAATACCGCTATTCCCCAAACTACAATCATTATAGATGGTATTTTTTTCATAATTCGTAATTTTTAATTTGCATTTCGCATGAACATGTTATCAATGACTTGATTATGTCTTTGCCTTCTTATTTTAAGATTGCACTTTCACTATTTTGATGTTTGTAATCTGGTGACTTTGATGTCTTCTTGCCATAGTCAAAACTATAAACAATTTTCAGATTTGCATACTGATTATAACTACGACTTTGATTTATTTGTTTGAAAGAATAATATGATGCAGATAATTCATCTACAATGTTATTCTTCATCATGAATAAGTTGTTTGCATTAGCTTCGATAGCCAAATTCCCATGATTCCACATTGCCGATAGTTGATACCGCCAAAATGTCTTTCTACTAATCTGGCTGTCTATCAAATCTCTTGCCGGTGACGCTATGGATGCACCAAAAGAAAAATCCCGAACATAGTAATTTATCATAGCAGTCCCAGAGAATGCAGACAAATTACGATGCTCTGCTCCTCCTCGAACTAAATGTTCAATCCATTGACCAGAAACTTTCATGTTAAGCGAACCAGAAGGTTTATAGGTCATAGATATATCTACACTGGGACGATGATAGATACAGTCATCTCTAAAAGTGCTAATAAGATGCCCGTCTCGAATATAGTAATCCGAAATAATCGAATGATTTTGGTAAAAGTATGACACTCCCGTTTGCAAAGCGAATTTGTTAAGGTTCAATGTATGGCTTAATCGCGGATTCAAAAGAATTGAATTATCCATGTTAGAATTACCTTTGAGAATGATGATAGGATCTATCTGCTGTTCTACATTGTTAATCGTATTTATTCTCGGATAGGTGTTTCCCAAAGCGAACAAAAATTGAAGTTGCTGTACTTTATCTATCCTATAAGTAGCCCTTGCCTGAAGTCTCGGCGTAAGATGATTGATTGACTTCATCCCCTTTAAACGATATGTTAGAAATGACAGTCCAGGATTAATATCAAAGAAAAAACTCCCTAAACGTTGGGAATAGTCTGCAAAAAGGATGATTTCGGACGAATGCAAATTTTGATTATATGCAGAAGTCCCAATGTATTCGGAATCACTAATTCTCATGAACTCGTATAAACTGAAAGCCAATCTATTTCTATGACTGAACGCCATAGAATAGTTTGCATTCGCTTTGATGTAATAATAATCTTCCTTGACAAGTGAACGAAAAGACACATTATCATCGTTATAGAGACGGTCATAATCGTTTCGAGAATAATATCCATCAAAAACATAATCCAACGATTTTGTGTTAGAAAATGTGTGCAATCCGTAAAAATAGACACTTGGACGATAAGATTTGTTTCTTGTGTTAATGTCCAAAATGCTACCGTTCTTGATTGCAGCAGCAGTTTTCCAATACTCCGTCATACCATTATTGACACCGTTTTTTGAGGCATTCCATGCCATACCACCTCTAAGCATCCAAATATATTTTCTTCCTCGGTTGCTGATTGATGCCTGTACATATTCTTCCGTCTGCCTATTGTCAGCATTATTGTAATGCTGCAGTCTATTCATTTGATAATCTGGGAAAATAAAAGTCTCATTCTCGTCCATAGACGATTTTGGATTTTCCAAAGAATATCCAGCCCAAAGGTTCAAACTTTTGGTTCCTGTGACAAATTTCGAAATAAGATTGTAATCACCATAGAGATAGCCTACATTCTGAGACGCATCAAGTTGCGTGTAGCCACCATTGTTGAGTGGTTTCATTATTATGTTTATAGCATATGCATCTTTTGCATATTTACCATTCGGCACATCAAAATATTCCACTCGAGAAACGTCCTTCGGTCTTAAAGACTGTACCTCTCGAAAATCAACTTCACGCCCATCTATATAGAGAGTCGCAGCCCCATTGGGAGTTGTCACACTTCCAGTCGAACGCTCGACAGACACTCCCGGAATCATGAGATTGCTCAACAGATCATAACCAGTTACAGCATGTTTACGTTGCTCTTTTGTAGGAATAGCAAGGATATGATCACCTTCTCTTGTAAGATAAGATGATTTTACAACAACTTCACCAAGTTCTTTGCCTTGAATAAAAGTTTTAGTTGTATCTGGTTTTTGTGCATAAGTTACGTGTATGCACAAACTCATTATGATGACTAACAATGCTTTCATCTTTTTCTTCCCAATTTTCCAAGAGACTTGAACTTCTTGGAGATGCACTTTTTATTTCTATATTTACATGCTAAAAGTTATACCATCCTCAGTGTCCCATGCGCGAGGTATCTACCTCCTTGACCGTCTTCTCCTTGTAGCCACCAAACTTATAGATAACTGCGAAGGTGACAGATGCCCAGTTGTAGTTGATCTTCATACGGTAGTCTTGGTTGCCTTGCACGGAACGGGTATCGTATTTATTGTTGAAGATGTTGTTGCCATTAAGGCGCAATCCCCATCTTCCATCATGCGACGACCATTGCAGTTTGGCATCCATTCTGAAGATAGGACTTATGTCGTAAACACCTTGTATAGCCTTTGTCTGATAGAACGGATTAAGGATGAGACGGAGGTCCTGCGTGCTACAGAGTTTTACGGATGCGGTGCCTCCAAGGACGACAGACAGCTTCTTGCGGTCGAAAGGCAGGTCAAAGAAATGGTCGCTCTTGTCGTGCTTGTAGGTTCCCATGACAAACACGTTGCCATTGAGCCATTGGCCTGCATTGAAGATGGCAGAGGCTTGTAGCCCGAAGCTGTTTGAATAGTTGAAATTGGTTTCCTTCATTATCACCGCCATGCGGTCGGTGGTCTGGTAGGGTAGCTGCACGGAATAATCGGGCTTCAGACTTGCGAAAGCCATTAGCGTGTAACGTCGCTTTATCTGCCACATCAGGTTGACATTATAATAAGAGAAGGGCTTCAGGTCAGGATTGCCATGAATCTCGGTGTAGGTGGATGAGTAGAACACGTTGCTCATGGTTGACCAATAACTCGGGAACTCAGAGTTGGAACTGAATGATAGATTGAGCAAATGGTTGTCGTTGACGTTCCACAAAGCATTGAGCGTAGGATATACGCGCCATTTATCCCATATGGGAGAGTGATATTGCTCGGCAGCAACAGATGCTTCAAGACTAATAGCCTTGTTTATCTGCTTGCTGAAACCTGCATATATGTTCCATATACGCTCGTTGAGGTCCACGCTGCTTGTCCCATCGGGCAAAACGCTCCCATCCTTGTCTATTGTGGTCTGATAACTCTTGTTGCTTGTGAATTGCCCTTTCACGCCATACGACAATCCCCAGCCATGTGACAAAGAATGGGTTTGGTCGGCTGTGAACATCCATTTGTTGATGGTCTGCTCGCTGCCGCTTGTCAGGTTGCGTTCAGTTTCATTTTTGTTTTCCGTAGTTATCGTACCATCAAGGGCTTGTTGCTGAGGCGTGCGATAGTAAGTGTACGAACCGCTAAGGGTTAGTCCGAAAGGAAGCGCGTAGTTAACATCCACATTGTGCAGATATTCATGACTGTCACGATGCATTCCGCTTATGCTTGAACCTGTCGTGCGGCTGTTTGAGTTTGTCTTGTCCCATTGTCCCGTATAGGCTACGTCAAGACGATTGTTCTTGCTAAAGGTGTAATTCATCCCCAGTCGGTAGTCGTGTGTAATGCCAAACGACTTCTGCCCGGTTTCATCATTATAGTGTATACGATTGTTGCCAAGTGGATGATTGGCTATGCGTGAAGACTCACCGTAGGAATTGCCGTTTACATATTTATATTGTGCGTCAAGTCCAAACTTGTCTCTTTGCAAGGAAAGATATAAATTACCAAACTCATTGGCGTATTTGTTTTGCCGCATGCCACCAATGATTTGTCCCGAAAGCTGATTGGTACCGGCGTAGTCTTTCGTGACGATGTTGATAGCCATGCCACGCACATGATAGCGAGCAGGGGTAGACAGCATCACCTCGGCTTTTGACAACTGTGCGGCTGGCATTGCCTTCAGACGCTCTGTCAGTTGTTCCTTCGTCAATGTGGTGGCTTGTCCGTTGATAATCAACGTTACTTCATTACCCGAGAAAGATATGCTGCCTGTGGCATCGCTGACTCCAGGTATGCGTGTCAATGCCTCGTAAGCGTTGTCGGCAGGCAATTGTTTTAAGAGTAGCGGCATATTGTACGACAGCATACCCCGCTCTGCCTTGACAATGGGGCGAGAACCTTTTACCATCACTTCTGGAAGATTGTGCAACATTGTCTCCATTGTGAGCGAATCCGTTTGCGTCCGAGTTTGAGCTTTCACGTTGGCAACAGAAAGCAAAAATAATCCTAAAAGAAATATCTTGTTGGCCATATTTTATCTTTTTCTATGTTATTCAAAAGTACGAAAAACAATCCACAAACGAGAATGTTCTGCTATACGTATTATAGTAGTGTATTACCCTTTGTTGATTCTTTCCACCAATTCATCTGGTGTAAGTATCTCCATCTTTGAGAAACCAAACCACTTTTTGCCTAAGTCCTTAATGGATGCACCTATGTGATATACACAGTTCGCTGCTCTCCTTTTTTTCTATTTTATCTGTCATATTTATATTCATTTTTCTAAAATCACAAATTGTGACTTTGAACATTACCATATTTAACAGCATTCAAAGGTTGTGCTTTTAGCCTTTAAACTACTATCACACAACCCCTTTCTTTGAAAAAAACGTAAAATCAATAGTATTATTGCGATGATTGTACTTTTAGTAATCGCTTCACTCGTTGCACCGTACTTACTCCTTTACCACTCAACTTCGCCACATACCTAATGGCTATGTCGTTAATCCTACCCATACCCCCTGTTTTAGGGTGCATGGGTAGTTTTTTTCAAAAAAAAATCGTAAATTTGCAGCGAAAAATAAAAACTTGAAGAATAAACAACATAAAAAATGAACTTATGAAGAAAATCTCGTTGATAGTGATGAGCTGCATGATAGCTTGCGGACTACTCGCCAACCACGGCATCGTGAAGGGCGGAGAAATGTCGCCTAAGGTAGAGGACACGGTATCGATTGACAAGAAAATCTCTGATAGTCAATGGCTATCGAACAACTCTGACACGTTGGAAGTGGACACAGCTGGCGAAGACTCGGTGGTGAATGTGGTGGCCTACTTCTGCAAGGGCGACACCTGCGAATACTGGATATATGAGAATGAGTGGAAGGTGAACGGCAAGGACACGGTGAAGACGCTCGACGTATCCACCCAGGTGCGCCTCGTGGTAAACGATTCCACCAGCAAGGGCTATAAGATGAGCTACACCTTCCTGGACGTAAAGGCCGATTCGGTGGGCGACAACTTCCTGGACAAGATGATGGCTATGGTCGCGGAGCGCACCGCCAAGAGCGTGATAGGCACCACCATCAACTTTGAGACCGATGAATACGGTCGCATCACCAAGATTACCAATCTCTCGCAAATCAAGAAGCAGGCAAAGGCTCTCTTCAAGGCGAGCATGAAGGACATCGCCGCCATGCCCATCATGCAGGAAATGAAGAAGGCGATAGGTTTTGACTTCATGAAGATAGGCAACCAGGCTAACACCGACGAGGTGGTGGAGGGCTACCTGGAGGAACTGAAACTACTCTTCGCCTGCCACGGAAGCCAATATGCCGTGGGCGAGCATCACGAGCACGAGGATGCCACCAAGGATAGCTACGCCAACGACACTTATATCAATGCCAGCTTAGAGAAGAATGGCAACTACACAATCTCCTGCGAGGTGGTCAGCGTGATACCAAAGGAGACCGTGAAGGAGGTGATGGGCGGACTGATGGGTGCCTTCTTGGAAGGACTGAAGGGCAAGAAGACCGAGGACGGCAAGGATCATGATGGCGACATCAAGGACTTGGACGACGAGTTTAAGAAGGAGATAGACAAGGCAGTTGACCAAGATGCCCAGACCTCGGAGTATCTCAGTGTGACCTGCTTTGAGGATGGCTGGCCTAACAGCGTGTTGAAGCAAAATAAAACTGTGATGGCTGGCCGTGGCAAGCTGAAGCAGAAACTCATCGAGGCTTGCCGATTCGCACAGCGCGAGAAATGATGAACTATTTCGACCTGTACAGATTGAAAGTTTTCTAACTGTACGGTTGAAACGGGCTGAAAGCCCAAAAGCTCTTAGCCCAGGGCATCGCCCTGGGTATAAATGTATTATTTCGGTGTGAGGCCTTATGAGACACAGAACAAAATGATTCAGGTATTGATTCTATCAAGCTTGAAGAATATACGGCAGTTTGGGGAAACAGAGGCAGCTTGGATTCCATAGCTGGAACTTATAACGGTGTGTTATCACCTAATGTTGAAACAACACTCACATTAAATGCTGATGGTACCTATTTGTTGATACGGACATTCAAAGAAAAGCAGAACGAGCAGGAAAGGTTAAGAGGAACTTTCCAAGTGCTTGACGGAAACATTTTGATGCTTGTGCATCCTTCAAGTGGGGACAATATATTCTATAAGGTGAGGGATGACAATAGTATTATTCTGACGGATTCGTTTGGCAACGAACCAGAAGGTGAAACCGCCAGATTCTATGTGTTGAAAAAGAGAAAGTAAAAAACAACGTTACAAATAAAAATCCGTGGATAGGTTAATTTCTTATCCACGGATTTCTATTAGTAGGAAGTAAAAATTTGAACACAGCTAATCTCAACTATCTAATAATAGTGGGAGTCAATAAACTGCTTTTTTGAGAAAAATCTCTCTCTTTGTATTTTTTTATTTCACATCCTTCTTTTATTAAAATACTATCACCACTAAACAAAATAGCTTCATTAAATGAGCTCATATTTAAATTAGAACGCATACAATGAAGCACATGTTTTTTTAAATCATACCAATAGTAGTATCCTTCTTTGAAAAAAATAGCTCCATCGATATCCGATGACACATCTCTGCTTGTTGTATATTTATGAGTTATAATTTTATTAAATCGCTTATCTAAATATGACAATGTTATATACCTGTAGCTTGAAGAACCCGTAAGGAAAAATACATAATCAGTGCCAAATAAAATTTTTGGTACAGACTGTTGCTTTGTCTTGCTATTTAAATAGTAATCAAGAGTATCAATATAATTTGTAATACTTACCTGAAGTGAATAGGAGTTATCTTCTGCAGGTACAAGTTTAACAAATATGCCATTTTTTGCAAATACACTCTTAAATCCTACCTTATTAATGACATCAATGCTTACATTTGTTTCTTTGGCTACCTTATTAGAATCAGAACACCCTAATATCAGTAACAGCAATATTATCATAACACCTCGGTAAAAAAATACCGAAGCGTTATGATAATAAAGAGCATTATAAAGGTTTGTTTTTACTTCCATTTACATTTCTAAAGTTTCTATTTAAATTTACACCTTTAATTATAAAGTTAGAAACAGGTCTCCAGAAAATAGTTCCGCCATATGCAGCCGAAGAATTATATAAGACCATTCCTTTCCAATACCCTTGAATTGCTGGACTATAAGTAAGTTTTTTACCTAACATTTGAAATTCAGGATTAAATATGGCATTTTGGTTTCCAGATGCATTTTTTAGCCTATTCCCGCCAGCCCAATAACTATAGAAAGTTTGGTAATGGGAACGGGAAATTCCTAATCCTTGATTTGTATGGGGGAAAAGACAAAAGATTATTTCAGACTCTTGTCAAGGATTTCAAGAAGAATGGTAGGATCCTCGTGGATTTGCTCAGCAGTGAGTCCTCTCTTTTCCACTTCTTCAGCGACGGCAGGATAGTCTTTGAATTTATCCTTTATCTTTTTCAATAGTTTCTTTTGAGAGTATTTTTCTCTTTTGGAATTAATTTTTTTACTTTCAAATAAGTTCCAATAGTAAACATGCTTGCCGCTATCAACCATATAGTGATATGATCTACAACCTGAATAAGTGGTACCGGCAGCATACGGGATGCCTGTAAAAGTTCTACTTGTGATGGTGTTTTCAAAAGCATACGGTTCCATATAGCCAACGACATGCTTTCCCTTGAAAACTTCAGTTGCCAAAAATGGAAATTTAGGGTCGTCATCTATAAGAATGAAAATGCGTTTCTTGCCGTCTTGGAGAGCATTATCCACCTCAAGGGATTTAATGTCTACGATTTTGTATTTTACATCCTTACCATTTTGTGTTTCACTGAAATAGATGTTTTTTTTCATGAAGTGGATGTCGTTCTGCAAATAGCCGTTGAGCACAGTGCCGTCTTTGAGCGTCAGCACGGCCTTAGGCCATACGACTTTGGGTTTCTTGGCGTTTGCTGTTATCGCAAACGAGAATACCATTAGGAAGATGATGAAAAATAGTTTCTTCATAAGCGAATAATTTTATGGTTTTTAATGCGCCAAATTTAATACTTTTTTTCTTAACAAGCAAATGTTTGAGGTCGTTTTTTTTAGAAGATTCAATCTCGTTATATAATGAAAAATCAAAGTGTGAAAATGCTTCCATACTGCGAAAGTACGGAAGCATTTGTATGGGGGAAAAGCCAAGATTATTTTATAACATAACGGAAGATGTCAAAGCGAGAAAAGCCAATGCTTTCGAGAATTTCCCTGCTTTTGATTTGATTGCTTTTATTGTTGTAGTTTTTTATGAGAGGAATTCTGATAATGGTCTTATCTGCATACCCATTGTCTACAAGCCATTTGAGATTGGCTAATACAAAAGAGTTGTCCTTGCCTGTGTATTGCTTGTAAATAAACTCGTCCATATCTTTGATGTCAATCACTAAAAGGTCAGCAAATTGAGCAACTTTAAAGATATTTTTGTTCGGTACATTCAATGAAGATTCTATGGTGATTTTCCATTCCTCTGGCATTTTTCGAGTAAACTCACTTATAAAATCAGCGTACAGCAGTGGCTCACCACCACCAAAAGTAACTCCTCCACCCGTAGCCAAAAAATAAATATTGTCAGGCATCAAGCGTTCTATCAGTTTATCAACAGTAAGCTTACATTCTGGAGATTCTTTGAAGCATTGGGCGTTTATGCAATATGCACATCTAAGTGGACATTCATGAAATGCAACGAGAGTAGTGATGCCGTCACCGTCTGTAGCCAAGCGGTGACGGTCAATTCCTATCAATGGTGCTTCTAATGGTGGCATAAGTTACTTTAGCATAATATCTATTGGTATCATAATTTTCGCACATGTCGGCTTGCCGTCTTTTAAGGCTGGCTTCCATTTAGGCATCGCTTTTACAAGTCGTAACACTTCCTCTTTCATCTCTTGAGGACAAATTGTTATGACTTTAACATCGGCAAGACTGCCATCCCCCAACACATAGAAAGAAACATTTATGCGCTGCTGATATGCTCCTTGTAAAGTTTCAGGTACACATAAATTTTGTTCTACAAAATGTAGCAGGGCACTGTTGCCGCCAGGATAGAATGGCTCAGTGTCAAAATCTTTATTTTCAACAACCATTTTTCCTTCCTGTTTTTTCTTGCGACGCTTCTTTGTTTTAGGCTTTTGTGGTGCAACTACAACCATTTCTCCTAAAATATTATAATCTTCTTCTGTTAGGCAAAGCGTGTTAAAGCCTTTCAAGTCCAGTTCGCTGAATGAATAGACCTTGTTTTTATAACCAATATATTCCAATCGTAGCGTGGAATCCCTTGGAAAGGTAACAGAAAAGTTTCCGTCAATGTCTGTAATGCTGCCGGGTCGTTTGTTTCCTGCAACAATAATTACACCAACAATAGGAGTTCCGTCAGCTTCTTTCACACATCCATTGATTGTAACTTGTGCTCTTGTTGGCAGCGAGTCTGCTGCGATTACTTCATTACCAATAGGTACAGACGGTGACGAAGTTTGGGCATATACATTGTATGGGGTCGCCAAAATGCCAATGGCAACACCTGTAACACAAACAGCCTCTCCCATGCGTTTGCGTAAAGACAATTCCGACTCTATATATTTTCTTTCAGTCTCGCATGCTGGACATGTTCCACTGCAATGTCCTTTGAAATGGCAAACTCTTGGCTCGTATGCAATGCCATTCATGTCAGCAATCTTTTTTCTGACAGCTTTCAGTACGTCGCAAATTTTTCTACCCCTATCCATAATATTACTAAATTTAACCTCACAAAGTTACACCATAAAAACGGCAATTCCCTCGTTTTATTGCATTATCTCACCCCTCCCACGCAAATTGGGTACAAATCGTGCTGTGGAAACTTCTCGCAGCCGATATAGAGTGTTTCGAAGGCATCGGTGCCGTCGGTACGGTGTTCGAGAAGGTCTTCTTCTGATTCAGGTTTTTTTACCAAAGAAGGTGCAGATGAAGCGAAGCGTAACAGGAGATGATGCCGTTGGCTGCTGCCCACAAAGGAAAAGCCATTGTCTTACGTTGGTTGGGCGCAATACAAAGGCATTATATTGAAAGGCGGATTAGGAGAAATTCCGCTTCAATAAATCTTTAATATTTCCATTCTTCTTACTATTCAAAAATTCTAAACAAACCATACATTATAGACACAAGACCAACAACATATCCTTTAAGATAATCAATATAGCTTATTGTAAAACTCGGTGGGTAATTACGCCTGTCTTTGTATGTGATATTTAGGAATGTAATACCAAAGGATATTGCACAAATACTATCATATTTTTTTAAAAAGATTGTTGTTATTCCTAAGCATATCATCAAAATTGAAAAAATCAAGTAAGTGCCATATTTTACGGCACTTACCGACTTTTTGTGCTTAATAACAGAAAACATTATTGCAATTCCTGTTATAGACGCTAATATTCCCCAAAGACAAATATAGTTCATAATTATTACTTTTTGCAAATAGTACTATCGTTTTTGACTTCTTCTTGTTTCTTTTCAATTATCATATCTGTAATCCTTTCTGCTCCAGATAATTTTAATTTGTTCCTTGCTTTAGGATTTCTGTTCCAAGTTCAATACTTAACATTATGCAATCTTTTGCATAATCATATTATTTTTCACTTACGACGAAGCTTTATATACAAGCCCAAAACTATTATCGTATTTATGGCAAACCAAATAAAATTTATAGTAACACCAGTATCGAATATCTGGTAAACCATATTTATGATAGCATCATTATCTATAGTTTCTACCTCGTATTTTATACTAACATACGCATTTACCACAAAGATAGCATAAACAAAAACCATTAGAAATGATATAATCAAGTAAATTATTAACAGTTTCTTCATAAACAATCATTTATTAAAATCCTGACTACTACTGCTATTGCTTACACTTCCAAAAGAACCAGAACCATTCCCACTTGAAGAAGAACGTGTATTTGAATTGCCTTTTTTATTGGACAGTAGTGAATTATGATAAATCGAGTTACTTCATTAAAATTGATTTATTATTGTAGCCATAGCCGATAATCTTGACATCTACTTTTGAATGGATTAAAGTTGGTGAACCTTGTATCTTGTATTGGAAGTAGATTGTATCTATTTTCTCTGTTGTGGCTATTTTGAGAGTTTTAACTTGATTGAATATTTCCATTGTTATCTTTTTGAATTTTTTATTGTCGCAAATAACCACTCTTTTTTTTACAATATATCCTCGTTGGTCTGTCTTGTACTCAATAGCAACGTATGCCTCCAAATTATTTTTTTGAAACTCAATAGGATATTTACATTTTCTTTTCAATTCGTTTATAAACAACTCTTTATTTCTATAGTCAGGATTACCTGTGCTTACTTGGCATACATCAAATAGTTGCGGAGATGTTCCCACAAGAGACACATTAGTATTGGAGTTGCATGAACCAAATACTACCAAAACTGTCAATAATATAATACCCACTAATTCTTTCATCTTTATTCTATATGATTTTATCTATGACTCCACTTTAAAAAGTGGATTAAATTTGAATTAAACATATGCCTTGGAAAGTCTTTATGCAATCCTCGGCGTTAACTAACTCTGGCAACCAGTTGGCGAACGAGTAGTTTATGCAACGTGAAAATGCCTCCTGTAGCCTAAATATAGCCCCAAAGTGGGGCGATTCGCTCTTTGAACTATTTTGTTGCCATCTTGGAGAAGCCAAACCACTTTTTGCCTAAGTCCTTAATGGATGCACCTATGTGATATGCACAGTTCGCTGCTCTCCTTTTTCTATTTTATCTGTCATATTTATATTCATTTTTCTAAAATCACAAATTGTGACTTTGAACATTACCATATTTAACAGCATTCAAAGGTTGTGCTTTTAGCCTTTAAACTACTATCACACAACCCCTTTCTTTGAAAAAAACGTAAAATCAATAGTATTATTGCGATGATTGTACTTTTAGTAATCGCTTCACTCGTTGCACCGTACTCACGCCCTTTCCACTTAACTTCGCCACATCCCGAATTGAATATCCCTTGCGGAGCAGACTAATAACTTCCCTATATTCGGCTTTCATCTGTTCTGCCGTTTTTACAGAGCCTACCTTGCGTCCGAGCTTCCCCCCTCTCTATATACCGCTTCCTTCCTGACTGCAATCGGAATGAGATATTGTCACGTTCCAATTGCGCACAGGCTCCTTCAAACGGATTTTCTTCTTCTTTCGTCCCATTTTATTTCCTTTCTTTCCTGATGTTAATATATTCTTTTATCACTGATTATCAAGTGTTTAACTTGCGATACAAAGATAATACAGCGAGGGACTAAAACGAGACAAAAGTGGGTAAACAATCCGCTAATTTAGGAAAGAATAACGAACCAATCCAAAATCGGCTTTTATTCCTAATAGACTGTAAATCAGTGATGTTACATCACCTTGCTATCCTTTCATTTCCGATGGTTAGACCCGCTTGGGATAATTGGTGGTTACTGGTGGATATTCTTAAATAGACCTAACATTTAATTAATATACAATACCATAAGTGTCCACTAAAATTTAGCCAGCCAAACTCTTTTCTGAATATAGAACTGTTTGTCAAATCCATATTGTCAAAAACTTGACGTAAAGAGGTTCGGACTCAATTTATCTGATAATTCAGTAATGAAAGGACGTGTACACGCAAAAAGGACGTTGAAGGGCTTAGTCGCGGATTTGAGGAAATAATTAATGGTTTATCAAAATGGTAGAATATATATTATTAATGGTAGAATGTGTCTTTGTTTTATGCACTACCTTTGCACTCGTAATCAAAACAAATAACATTATGAAAGAAATTAAAATTGCAGAAAAAGGTGAGAACTTCACCACGGTGAACGTAGGTAAGTTGAATGAAATTAAGGAATATGAGTTGGCTATGGGCAATTTCTCTATCCCGGGAAAGATGTTTGCTGGACATGCACTACAAGCAACAGGCGCAGAATTGTCTTTCCAAAGTCTTGCAGCTGGGCAGGATTATGGCACACGCCATACCCATAAAACCCACGAAGAGCTTTATTTCATTCTTAAAGGTGAAGGCATTTTCGATGTAGACGGCAAACGATTTCCTGTTTCAGAAGGAAGCATCGTGAGAATTGCGCCCAATGGCAAACGTGCTTTCAAAAACACAGGCAGCAGCGAAATGCTCGTGCTTTGCGTACAATATAAGGCAAATTCGTTCTCTGATGATGATGAACCTCTGAAGGATGCTATTATGTTGGAGGCCAATGTTAAACTTTAATAAACAATGAATATCCAGCAAGTAAGAAACGCAACGATAATCGTTGAATATGGGGGAAAGAAAATTCTGATCGACCCCATGTTGGGAAAGAAAGGCTGCATGCCTCCTTTCCCCTTTAGTAGAAATCAACACCTGCGCAACCCACTTCATGAACTGCCTTTTCCTGTAGAAGAGATGCTAAAAGGTGTGGATGCAGTATTGCTTACCCATCTACACGATGACCATATCGATGAGGCGGCCTATGAAATGATACCTAAAGATATGCGATTTTTTGTGCAAGACGAAAACAATCGGCAGGTGGTGATGTCGCATGGATTTAATCATGTGGAAGTTGTCGGCGACAATACAAGGATTGGGGAAGTTAGCATACAAAAGGCCGAAAGCCAGCATGGTAATTTCATCATGAAGTATCCTGCTGGGCATACAGCGGGTTATGTATTCACTCATCCACAAGAAAAGACGCTCTATCACGCCGGAGATACCATCTGGTATGCTGGTGTAAAGCGCAATTTGAAGCGTTTTCGCCCCGAGGTTATCACCCTTAATGCAGGTGGTAATAGCTTTCACTTGGGTGGACGCGTTATTATGAACGATGAAGATGTGGTAAAAGTTGCTGCTGCTGCACCTGATGCAAAGATATTTGTGACGCATCTTGAAGGCGTAAACCATAATAGCGTGACGCGTGAAATGGTGAGAAAGCGTGCGGAAGTGGCAGGAATTTTAAACCGCGTCTTTATTCCTGAAGACGGTGAAACGGTAGAGTATTTATAAAGAATAAAGGAAGAAATATGGTAAAAACACTCATTAAAACGAAAGAGGTGCGTGGCATCATGACCAAGTCCAACCTCCCTGTTGGTGGCTATTCGGTGAATCCATACGTGGGTTGCACCCATGCTTGCAAGTATTGTTACGCCTCATTCATGAAGCGCTTCACAGGACATAAAGAAGAATGGGGCACTTTCTTAGACGTGAAGCATTGGCCTGCAATCGAGAATCCGAAGAAATATGCCGGACAACGGGTGGTTATTGGATCAGTGACCGATGGGTATAATCCCGAAGAAGCAACGTTCCGCAGGACACGTAAACTGCTTGAAGAGCTCAAAGACAGCGATGCAGAAATACTCATTTGTACAAAGAGCGACCTCGTGTTGCGCGACCTTGACCTGCTCCGGCAAATGAAGAAAGTCACCGTATCGTGGTCTATCAACACGCTTGATGAGACATTTCGTGCCGACATGGACAAGGCCGTGAGCATAGAGCGGCGCATCGCAGCCATGCGAAAGGTCTACGAGGCGGGCATCCGAACCATTTGTTTTGTATCGCCCATCTTCCCTGGCATCACCAATTTCAAAGCTATTTTTCATAAAGTGAAAGATATTTGCGACCTCTTTTGGCTTGAGAACCTCAATCTGCGGGGTGGTTTTAAGGCCAACATTATGGGTTATATCAAATCATACTATCCCCATTTGTTCCCACTTTATGAAGAAATCTATTTGCATAAAGACCGAACATATTGGAAGCAATTGGAGCAAGAGGCTGCGAAAATGGCGCAGGAGGCTCAATGTAAGTATGTGGATAATGAATTGCCTTACGAACGAAGTCCCAAAGGACATCCCTCGATAGTGAATTATCTCTATCACGAAGAAATCAGAGGGTCAGGAAATACGGGTAAAAGGAATGTTATACAATAAAACAGATGTGTATCTCTACTGTTGATAGACTACTTGAAAAATCTCTTTCCAGTGCTGTCTGTTTCTGCATGAGGGTGCATACCTTCCATACAAATATTAATATCCACCAATATCGTGGCGATGTCGCCGGGCATTGCTATTGACTTTCCGGCTATTTCCTCCGGGATATACAGCTCATGTGGTAGGTTGAGTGTGATGTAGGTGGCATTTGGTTCATGTTCCACAAGCTGCATCAAAGGTTGTTTGATGATGCGGTTGCGACTTCCGATACCCAGTTCCAAAACTACAAGGCGTTTGCCCGTATATTGCGAGAGAAAGCTATTCACTACGCCCTGCTTGTTGTCGGGTTGTTTCCCTTGAAGCAGATGAGTGAATGTTCCTTCAATCTCCCACATACAGGTGGGGTCAAATCCTGACAACTCAAGATGCATGTCGCCATTGGTGGTAAGGATGAAATGGGGCTTGTCGCCGATTATCGCACGCAGATTGTCCATCACCTGCGAAGGGCGATAGTCTTTCACCCAATATTCCACCAATCGGCTTAAAAACTCGTGGCGGTCGGTTTCCGACGGATAGTTGTGGAAACAGCCGTCGAGAACACTGTGTATGCCAAACCGTTGACGGAAACTTCCGAATTGCGAACGGAACATTTCATTGTCGGCAAAAATGTTGTAGCCTTCGGCTATAGACAGTCCGTTGCTGGCTCCGATAAGTATGGCATCCGCCTGACGCAACGCGTGACAGGCCTTTTCGATAAGTTCTTTCATGGTCAATATATTCTGCTTGGATTGAAAATATTGTCTTTATCTTCTCGTTTCAAACCATCTGTCGGCTTGCCCAACAAGGATTTCAACGCAAAAGCGATATCCTCGTTCACGGCAAGGCTCTTGCCGGCTATTTCCTTTGGAATGATGGCGTGCTGCGGATTAATCGGTACATAGGTAGCATGAGGCCACTGGTACACCATATTCATGAAAGGCTCCTTGATGAACATCGGGGTCATCATGCCCACGCCCAATTCCAGAAACAGCGTCTTGCGCTGGGAGTTGGCTTGCAGGAAACTCATATATCGTTGCAGTTCCTTCTGGTAAAAACTGCCTTGCAGAAACTCACGTGACCTGACCCATACATCCATCTTCCCGCCGCAGACAGGACAACGGGGAATGTATGCCTCTGGAAGGCAGTCGTTCACCATTTTATCGTTCAGTTCCATAACCATGTCCTTGTTGTAGTAGATTTCATCATGGCAGCAATCCTTGCATTGGAAATACCGCCAGTCGCCCTGAAGACGCGTAATCCGATTCTCCGGGAACACCCTGTAGAATTGTGCGTCTTGGTTGGTGGTCACGATGTAATAGTTCTTTCCTTTCAACAGTTCGGCAAGATCGGTGTAGGTTTCGCCTGTTTCGCATTCATACACGTATTTGATGGTGCGAAGTTTCAGCGCCCAGTGTTCACCCTTTGTCATTCGTGGATGGTAAAAGCCGTCGAACATGTTCCTGAACCCGTATTTCTCTCTTAACGAACCGGCCAGTTTCCTGAACACTTCATCGTCTTGGTAGTAAAACCTGAATCCCGAAGCCGCCGACATACCCGAAGCTCCTCCCACCACAATGGCATCAGCTTCCTCAATCTTGCTCTTTAATATGTCAAATAGTCTTTCTTTATCCATAATATACATTGATTTTGTTTCTGCCTGCAAAGGTATTGCGTTTTAACCTTTTAGCAGATACCAAAACAAAATCGACTACTACCATATTGATAATCCGGCTATGAAACCCCATTATTCTTGACCTCTTCCATGAACTCCCCGATAGTCGTTCCCGTCTGTTGCTTGAAGAACCGCATCAGGTGATTGGGAGCTGAGAATTGCAGTTTATAGGCTATTTCCTTTACGGATAAATCGGAAAAGAGCAAATCGTTCTTTATCTCCTGCAACAGCCTTTGTTTCAAAAGATGCACGGCAGTCACTCCGAATTCGTTTTCCACGGCTTTGTTAAGGGCAATCCTGCTGATGCCCATCATCGAGGCATAATCGTTTACCCGAATGTGTTGACGGATATTTTTCTCCAACAGTTCCTTGTACCTGAAAGCGTAATTGTTAAGCGGAAGGCGCAAGGGCAGGTTGAACATCTTGGCGTAATAGCGG
>ULKP01010006.1_pt1 | contig 39927 bp, 37 predicted proteins | sample 1951191 | NCBI WGS metagenome assembly ULKP01 (sample SAMEA4835504, study PRJEB28245) | human gut metagenome | biome: gut microbiome; material: fecal sample | place: Denmark | collected 2008
GGTCGGCGGTTCGAATCCGTCAACGCCCACAAATGAAGGTCTTGCAACATAAAAGTTGCAAGACTTTTTTCTTTTTAAGCTAATTTATCATTATTTGTTCGGCTTTTTCATTGATTTTTTTTACCTTTGCACCCTATAAATAATACGTATTGGTTATGAATTTAGATTTACTTACAGCTATTTCCCCTATAGATGGACGTTACAGGGGAAAGACAGAGCCACTCGCAAACTATTTTTCCGAGTATGCGCTCATACGATATCGTGTTCGTGTAGAGATTGAGTATTTTATCACTTTGTGTGAGTTGCCTTTGCCGCAGCTTGCTTCTTTCGATTCAGCTTTGTTTGCTCGTTTGCGTGAGATATATCAGAACTTTGATGAGAATGATGCGCAGCGTGTCAAGGATATCGAGAAGGTTACCAACCACGATGTCAAGGCTGTAGAATATTTTATCAAGGAAGAGTTTGATAAGATTGGCGGATTGGATGCTTACAAGGAGTTTATCCATTTCGGTTTGACCTCTCAGGACATCAACAATACCAGTGTGCCTCTTTCTGTGAAGGAAGCACTTCAGGATGTTTTCTATCCACAGGTAGAGGAGTTGATAGCTCAGCTGCAGACCTATGCCGATGAGTGGAAGGATGTACCAATGCTTGCCAAGACTCATGGTCAGCCAGCCTCTCCAACCCGTTTGGGCAAGGAGATTATGGTGTATGTCTATCGTCTTACCGAGCAGCTCAACAGTTTGAAGGCATGCAAGGTGACTGCCAAGTTTGGTGGTGCTACCGGCAATTACAATGCTCACCATGTGGCTTATCCTCAGTACGACTGGCGTGCTTTCGGCAATAAGTTTGTCAGCGAGAAGCTGGGCTTGGAGCGTGAGCAGTACACCACACAGATCAGCAATTACGACTATTTGGGTGCCATCTTCGATGCCGTTCGTCGTATCAACACCATTATTATCGACCTCGACCGCGACTTCTGGATGTATATCTCTATGGATTACTTCAAGCAGAAGATTAAGGCTGGCGAGGTAGGCTCAAGTGCCATGCCTCACAAGGTGAATCCTATAGACTATGAGAACAGCGAGGGCAACCTGGGCATAGCCAATGCCATACTCCAGTTCCTGGCACAGAAGCTTCCTGTAAGCCGTCTGCAGCGCGACCTCACCGACAGTACCGTATTGCGTAACATCGGTGTACCTATCGGTCACAGTGTGATTGCCATTCAGAGCACTTTGAAGGGACTTCGCAAGCTCATTCTTCATGAAGAGAAGTTGCAGGAAGACCTCGACAACACCTGGGCAGTAGTGGCAGAAGCCATTCAGACCATCTTGCGTCGCGAGGCTTACCCACATCCTTATGAGGCATTGAAGGCGCTTACCCGCACCAACAAGCACATGACCGAGGAGACCATTCATGAGTTCATCCAGGGCTTGAATGTGAGCGACAGTGTGAAGGCAGAACTGATGGCTATCAGCCCCAGCAACTATACAGGAATCTAACAGATATTAATCTTCAATTCCCAATCGCTACCTATCGAAGTATTTATCATATACCATATATATATATAAAGAACTAAAAGAATTATTTTTTTAAAAAAGTTATTAACCCAGCCGTGAGGCTTTTAAGAAAGAAAAAGGAAAATGGATTCAGAATTTGACAACAAACCTCAGAGCGAATCGACTGCGAATGAAGGTGCCCGTGAGGGTTATACCCCAGCAGGCGGTTATCAGAAAAATTATCGCAGTAACGGACGCCCACAGCGTCCTCGTATCAACTCGCAGCGTGCTTACAGCAGCGATCGCAGCAATGAAGGTGGATTCCGCCCAGAAGGTTTCGGAATGGCTCTTCAGCAGAATAATGGTGAGCATCGCCAAGGTGGTTATCAGCAGCGTGGTGGTTATCAGCCTCGTCAGCAGGGCGGTTATGGTCGTCCTCAGGGTGGTGGCTACAACAACAACCGTGGCGGATATCAGCCTCGTCCACAGGGTGGTTATCGTCCTCGTTTCAACAACAATGATGAAGAGGGTGGCTATCAGCCTCGTCAGCAGGGCGGTTATGGTCGTCCACAGAGTGGTGGCTACAACAACCGTGGCGGTTATCAGTCTCGTCAGCAGGGCGGATATGGTCGTCCACAAGGCAGTGGCTACAACAACAACCGTGGCGGATATGGTCGTCCACAGGGCGGTGGCTACAACAACCGTGGCGGTTATGGTCGTCCACAGGGCGGTGGCTACAACAACCGTGGTGGATATGGTCGTCCACACACACCAGGCTACGATCCCAATGCAAAATATAATCTCAAGAAGCGTATTGAATATAAGGAGGAGAACATCGATCCTAACGAGCCATTGCGCTTGAACAAGTTCCTCGCCAATGCCGGTATCTGCTCACGTCGTGAGGCTGATGAGTTTATTCAGGCAGGTGTGGTTACTGTCAACGGTGAGGTAGTAACCGAGTTGGGAACCAAGATTCTGCGTACCGACGAAGTGAAGTTCCACGATGCTCCCGTCAGCTTGGAGAAGAAGGTTTACGTGCTTCTCAACAAGCCAAAGGACTATGTGACAACAAGCGACGATCCTCAGCAGCGCAAGACAGTGATGGATCTCGTGAAGGATGTTTGTCCAGAGCGTATTTATCCAGTAGGCCGTCTTGACCGCAACACCACAGGTGTGCTTCTTTTGACCAACGATGGCGACCTGGCCAGCAAGCTTACCCATCCTAAGTTCTTGAAGAAGAAGGTTTATCATGTACATCTCGACCGCAACGTGACAGCTCACGACCTGCAGCAGATTCGTGACGGTATCACTCTTGAGGATGGCGAGATCAAGGCAGACGCAGTAGAGTATGCTGATGACAACGATAAGGCACAGGTAGGTATCGAGATCCATAGTGGCAAGAACCGTATCGTTCGTCGTATTTTCGAGAGCCTTGGCTATCGTGTCACCAAGCTCGACCGTGTACAGTTTGCCGGTCTGACTAAGAAAAACCTCCGTCGTGGCGACTGGCGCTTCCTGACAGAGAAGGAAGTTGACATGCTCCGCATGGGTGCTTTTGAATAAGAAACAATAATATGAAGTTAAGGAGTTAAGGAGTTGACTCCTTAGCTCCTTAACTTCTTTAACTCCTTGAAGCATAATATTAACAATGGAAACAGTAAAAAGAACTAAAGTTGTAGACTTGCTCAAGAGCACAGCCTATGGCTCAATCGTGAATGTAAAGGGATGGGTGCGTACCCATCGTAGTAGCAAAGCAGTCGATTTTATCGCTCTTAACGATGGTTCTACTATTAATAATATTCAGATAGTAGTCGACCCATCCAAGGTCGATGAGAATCAGCTCCGTCAGATTACCACTGGTGCCTGCATCAGTGCAGTAGGTACTTTGGTAGAAAGTCAGGGTGCCGGACAGAGTGTTGAAATCCAGTGCGAAAGCATTGAAATTTATGGTCTCTGCGGAAGCGATTATCCTATGCAGAAGAAGGGCCAGAGCTTTGAGTACATGCGTCAGTATGCTCACCTGCGCCTCCGTACCAACACCTTTGGTGCCGTGATGCGTATTCGTCATAACATGGCGATGGCTATCCATACCTACTTCCACGAGCATGGCTACTTCTACTTCAATACACCTCTCATCACAGCCAGCGACTGCGAGGGTGCAGGTCAGATGTTCCAGGTAACTACCAAGAACCTCTACAACCTGAAGAAGACAGAGGATGGCAAGATAGACTACTCTGATGATTTCTTCGGCAAGCAGACTTCATTGACCGTTTCAGGTCAGTTGGAGGGCGAGTTGGGTGCCACAGCCCTTGGTGCTATTTATACATTCGGTCCAACTTTCCGTGCAGAGAACAGTAATACTCCCCGCCACCTGGCAGAGTTCTGGATGGTAGAGCCTGAGGTGGCATTCCTGGACATGGCTGGTTTGATGGAACTGGAGGAAGATTTCATCAAGTACTGCATCCGCTGGGCACTCGACAACTGCAAGGACGATCTTGCATTCCTGAACAAGATGATCGACAAGGGTCTGATTGCCCGATTGGAAAGTGTGCTGAACTCCGAATTCGTTCATCTGCCCTATACTGAAGGTATCCGCATCTTGCAGGAGGCTATTGCCAATGGCAAGAAGTTTGAGTTCCCATGTGAGTGGGGCGACGACTTGGCTTCAGAGCACGAGCGTTTCTTGGTAGAGGAGCACTTCAAGAAGCCTGTCATCATGACCAACTATCCTAAGGCCATCAAGGCTTTCTATATGAAGATAGACGAGGAGGAGAGTGGCTTCGGTGGCAAGAGCGGCCAGACCGTTCAGGGTACCGATGTGCTTTTCCCACAGATAGGCGAGATCATCGGTGGTTCTGTCCGTGAGGAGAGCTATGACAAGCTGATGGGCGAGATCAAGGACCGCAACATCCCAATGAAGGATATGGAGTGGTATCTCGACACCCGTAAGTATGGTTCATGTCCTCATGCTGGTTTCGGTCTCGGTTTCGAGCGCCTGATTCTCTTTGTTACAGGTATGCAGAACATCCGTGACGTGATTCCTTTCCCACGTACTCCTAAGAACGCAGAGTTCTAAGTGATTGAACTTTAGTAAGTCCAGAAGTTATAGGAGTTAAGGAAGTTAAGGAGTTAAGACGTTTGTCTTGCTGCTTAAAAACTACGCCAAAAAGACTGTTGTCTTAACTCCTCAGCGACCGTAGGGAGCGATAACTCCTTTAACTTCTATAACTTCTGAATTTGCGAAACTTGAATAATATATAAAATGCCCTTCCTTTGTTTTATACTTCGGGGGGGCATTTAATTCATAACACCAATCTGATGACAATAAAACCTGTATTTATTTATCTGTGTTTTCTGAGCGTATTGTCTGCTGCGGCTCAAGGCGTGGACGACAATGTGCATATAGTAAACTGTGTGGATCGGTATAAGTTTAAGGTGAATTCCGATGGTATTCCTGTCATCTCGAATACGACGGATTTGGAATATGGCGTGACAAAATATGCAGCACTTGTTCAGCCGAATGTCTACTATGGAGATTTTATCCGTTTGGACAAAGCTTCCTCCAAGGGCACGGCACAATATAAGTCAGCTACACCTGAGAATATCTTCTTTGATGACACCAAGGTCTGTTATTTCAATTATCGGATACCCAAGGTGGGTAAGATTTTGAAGGCCTCTTTTGCACGAACCTTTACCGATGCTGTTTATTTCACAAGAATCTCTTTTCCAGAAGACTACTATGTAGAGAACAAAACCGTCCAGGTGGTTATACCGAAGGCTTTATCTCAATATCATCTCAAGGAGTGTAATCTTCCTGCCGATGTGGTCAAGACAGCTGTGGCCGATGAGGCTGGCGACTCCGTGTTTACCTATGTCATGCACGGCTTGTCTGTGCCAGTTTCCGAGGAGGGAGCTCCAGCCTGGGGCTATACTGTTCCTCATTTGCTCGTAATAGGTTCGTTTAAGGATGAACAGGATATGTTCGCTTGGTCTAAGAAAATGGCAGATGTCGACTGTACGATTCCCAACCAAGCGGAAATCCTTGCAGAGATAGCCCAAGGAGCAAAGAGTGACAAGGAGAAAATTGCCAACACCTTTGCCTGGGTGCAAAGCCACATACGCTATTTGGCATACGAGGCCGGCGTTTCTGCCCATCAACCAGCCACTCCTGCCGAAACGATCCGTAAGCGATATGGTGACTGTAAGGCCATGTCGCTCTTGCTGAAAACCTTGTTGAAGGCTCAGGGTTTTGATGCGCGACAGACAGATATCGGAACAGATGACATTCCTTATACATCGCATGAAGTACCCACCATTTCTTCTGTCAATCATGCGATATGCACGGTGTTCTATCAGGGTAAGCCCTATTATCTTGATGCCACCAATTCTTACATACCCTTAGGGTATATTCCTACAAATATTCAGGGACGACAGGCTTTGGTGGAAGAAGGAGAAGGATGCCGGGTCTATACGTTGCCCACATTGCCCCTGGAAGCTTGTTCCTCATCTGTGGAATACGATTGTGCACTTTCCGTAGAGAAGGATGGCAATTATGCCATGAAGGGCACTCTGAATTCTTCTTGGAAAGGAGATATGAAAGCCATGGTCTTGTCGGCATACGACGCAGCTGCGCAAGATGACAGACAGCAATTTTTGTCTCGTTTGTTGGGAATGGACGGCAATAAGGACGAAATGAGGGATGTGGTGCTCAAAGGTAGTAGGCCCCAAGACGAACAGCTCGCCATCTCTTCCTCTTTTTATAAAGGAAACGTGGGAGTGTCGGCAGACCAATACCTCTATGTGGATATGAATCAGGACAAAGATGTGTGGTTGGAGAAAGTAGATACTACCAAGCGGGTTTCCGACTATATGATAGGTATGAAACTGAAGAATGTGCGCAAGGTCAGTCTCTCAGTACCAAAAGGTATGCGTGTGCAGGAACTCCCTGCTCCTTTTGCGTCGCATACCCATTGGGCAGACTTGTCTTGTACGTTTTCCAAACAAGGCAATCGTGTCGTCATGAAAAAGGAGTATGTCATCAAGAACAGGCGAGTAGCCTTGAAGGATATTCTGGAATGGAACAAATTGGTTTCCGAATGGAATGATGCTTGCAACGAGCAAGTGGTTTTGCAAACTAAATAAGCAATGTTATACATTTTAAAGGTTGAACTATGAAACATGTGAGAATGATGGGAGTTGCTTTCTTCCTTTTGGCAATGCAACTCGTATGTTTGCCTGTTAAGGCTGACGACAAGGCTGATTACCTCAAGTTGGCTCAGAAAGTGCGTCAAGAAGTGTGGGACAATACTCCTGCTGACTTCAAGAAACGCACAGTGCCAGCGAAGTACAAGAACGAATCGGCTGTTATCCTCTCTTATTACCGGGAGTTGAGTACCGATTATTACCGTAAGGCAACAACGGAATTGTTTGTTAACCTCCGTCTGACACGTCAGATAGACTGCGAAGACATGGAGCGTATGCTGATACAACTCAACGACAAGAAAGCCTTGAAGGATTATTCTGAGTTTTCTTTCCGCACGAAATCAAAAAAGTGGGTAGGGGCATATCACAATAAGACCAATACCGTCCTGGGTATTCGTGTGCTCAAGAAAGATGGCAAGGTGCAAGTGGTCGACTTCGATGACTATGTGGATGTCAAGGAAGGTAAGAAAGGCAAGGACTTGAGCCAGAAGATTGCCGTGCCAGGATTGGAGGTCGGCGACTGTATTGACGTATTTTCTCTCAACCAGATTGACACGCAGGAACAGCGGTTGGATCCTTTTACTTTTTATTTTCGCCAAGACGAGCCGATTCTTTATAGCAGAGTGCATTGCGTGTTAGACCAAAGTTTGTCTACGGTTTATCGCTCGATGAATGGGGCTCCCGAATTTAAGCAGACCACGGACAAGGATAAAAACGCCGTGCTTGATTTGGTGATGGACCAACCTGTCGATGGAGAGCCGTCTGCTTGGTATAACTCTTCCTTGCAGTCTCCTTATGTTTTGATGTACATTACGCCCACTAAGTCGAAGACCATGGTGGTCGAGAAGGCCATGCGTCAGAAAGGTGTTCGAGCTAACCCTGATGTTGCGCCCATCCTACAAGATGACTGGAAGCTGATGAAGTCTTATGTTAGCAAGAACGGCTATTCGGCAGCAGGTCTTTCTGCGCAGAAACGCAGTGTGTATAAGTCGGCTAAGGATGAGTCGATGCCTGCCGACGAGAAAGCAGACCGTATTTATGCTTATGAATATGTTACTGGTGGAACAAGCCAAGAAGCCTTCAACCGTGTGCCCAACTTCTTGCGTAAGTTAGGGGTAGAAGTGGAAATGGGCATCACGACTGCTGTTGGCGAATTGCCTGTCGACAAGCTCATCAACTATAATTCTACCACTTGGTTCTTCCGCCTCAAGGGAACCAACCTGTATTATTTCCCTGGTACCTTTCCTAAGGTGGCATCGGACATCCCTTATAAGTTCCAGGGGCGTAAGGCATATATGCAGGATGTTGATGCGCCATTCGAAATCCCTGTAAGTACAGCTGCCACTAACAAGTCTGTCGTCACCATTAAGGTCAACATCGATGGTACCAAGATGAATATTCACCGCAGCATAGACTATTCTGGCGCACAGAAAGAATACGGACAAATGGTTAGCTCGCCAGATTATTATCTGTATGGTCCCGACCATCTTGCCGCTTTTTGGCGTTATTTGAAGTATGATGAGTCTGATCCTTATAGTGCTTTCTTGAAGAAAGATGCTTCCGTCATGAAGTCTGACTTTGCCGAGTACAAGCAAAAGGAGCAACCCGACCAGTTCAAGGAAGAGATAAAAGGCTATCATGAAGCGGAGCCAGTCAAGGTAAATGGTTATGGACTCGATTGTGTGGGCATCCGAAAAGACAGCGCAGACTTCGTTTATCATGTAGATTACGAGATGGAAGGATTGGTGAAACGTGCAGGAAGCAGCATGATGCTGGCTGTGGGAAAGCTGATAGGAGAGCAGATGAAACTGGAAGGCAATGACCGCATCCGCAAGGATCGTATCTGGCGTAAAATGGCATTTGCTGATGAGTGGAATATAGAGGTGGCTTTGCCCAAAGGCTATCAGGCTTCAGCAGAGTCATTGAAGAAACTGAATACCACCGTCAGCAACGATTGTGGCGAGTTCGCGGTGAAGGCAAGTGCCGGGGCTGGCAAGATCATAGTGCATGTAAGCAAGAGTTTCTTGCATCGTGAGGAACCTGTAGCCAACTGGGACAAAGTCTTGAAGTTGGTAGATGCTTGCAGTGCTTTCAATGAGAAACAAGTGGTGATCACCAAGAAGTAATTTGTTTTCGCTGTCACAACACAACTGTGATTTGCCGATCAAAATATACATGGTAAGTGACGCGTAAGGGGCAAAATCACAAAATAAGTAACTATTTATTTTGTGTTTTGCCCTTTTTGCTGTACCTTTGCACTAAAAATAGCAGACAGGCTGACTATTTTTCGTATAACAGAAACAATCGTAATAATATGGGAAAGATAATATTGACGGGCGACCGTCCAACAGGCAAGCTCCACTTGGGGCATTACATCGGCTCACTTCAGCGCCGAGTACAACTGCAGAATGCAGGCGACTTCGACAAGATGTTCGTGTTTATGGCCGATGTGCAGGCTCTTACTGACAATGCAGACAACCCAGAGAAGATACGTCAGAACATCACCGAAGTGGCTCTCGATTACCTCTCTGCAGGCCTTGATCCACAGAAGTGCACACTCTATATTCAGAGTATGATTCCTGAGCTTGCCGAGCTCACCACCTATTTGATGAACCTCATCAGCGTATCTCGTGTTCAGCGCAACCCAACGGTGAAGACCGAGATCAAGATGCGCAACTTCGAGGCTAACATTCCTCTTGGCTTCTTCTGCTATCCAGTAAGTCAGGCTGCTGACATCACAGCCTTCAAAGCAACAACCGTTCCTGCTGGTGAAGACCAGGAACCAATGCTGGAGGTAACACGTGAGTTGGTGCGCCGTTTCAACCAGATTTACGCTCCTGTGCTTGTAGAGCCGGAGATCATGCTCCCTGAGAATGTGGTTTGCCGTCGTCTTCCAGGTACCGACGGTAAAGAGAAGATGAGTAAGAGTCTTGGCAACTGTATCTATCTGAGCGACGACGAGAAGACGGTATGGAAGAAGGTGAAGAAGATGTCGAACGGTGCTCCACGTATGAGTATGGAAGAACCAGGACATCTGGAGTGCAATGCCGTGTTCACTTATCTCGAGGCATTCTCTACACCCGAGGACTTCGCTGAGTTCTGGCCAGAGTTCCAGAATCTCGACGAACTGAAGGCTCAGTATGTGAAGGGAGGCATCGGTGACGGAACCTGTAAGAAATTCCTCAACAGTGTGCTCAACAAGATGCTTACTCCTATCCGTGCCCGCCGTCATGAGTATGAGCAGGATATTCCTGAGGTGTTCAACATCCTGAAGAAGGGTAGTGAGGAAGCCCGTGCCTTTGCAGCCCAGACCATGGATGAGGTTCGCAAAGCCATGCGTATCGACTACTTCAGCGATGCTGCTTACATCGAGGAGCAGGCTGCGAAGTTTAAGATTTAATGAATAGAAAGATATTACATTTAGCGGTACCGTCGATAATCAGCAATATCACGGTACCGCTTTTGGGTTTGGTGGATGTCGCCATTGTCGGTCATATCGGCGATGCGTCTTATATCGGAGCCATCGCTGTGGGCTCGATGCTCTTCAATGTCATCTACTGGTTGTTCGGCTTCCTGCGCATGGGAACCAGCGGAATGACCTCGCAAGCATTGGGAAGACGAGACTTTGCCGAGGTGCAGCGACTCCTGGTGCGCTCTCTGAGTATCGGTGTGGGGATAGGTCTGCTGTTCTTTATCCTTCAGCGATGGATGATCGGATGCGGACTGTGGGCGATGTCACCCGAGGCGGATGTCGTGGAGTTGGCTCGCAGATATTGCCATGTCTGCATCTGGGGTGCTCCCGCTGTGCTTGGACTTTATGGATTCACGGGTTGGTTTATCGGTATGCAGAACACCCGCATCCCGATGGTAGTGTCGCTGACGCAGAATGTGGTGAACATCATCGCTTCGCTGATGCTTGTCTTCGTCTGCAGGATGACGGTAGAAGGTGTGGCACTCGGAACGGTCATCGCCCAATGGTGGGGATTTCTGATGGCTTGTGTGCTCTACCGCCTCTACTATCGCAGATTGGGCAAGTATGATTATCGTCACCATATCTTTGATTCCGAACCACTGAAACGATTCTTCTCGCTCAACAGGGACATATTTCTCCGTACCGTATGTCTGGTGGCGGTGAATCTTTTCTTTACGGCAGCAGGTTCCCGCGAGAGTACGCTGGTGTTGGCTGTCAACACCTTGCTGATGACGCTTTTCACCATCTTCTCTTATTTTATGGATGGCTTCGCCTATGCGGCAGAGGCATTGAGTGGCAAGTATTATGGAGCCGGAAACAGGGTGGCGTTCCGGGAAGTAGTGAAGAGAACGATGATGTTCGGTGTAGGCGTAGCCGTCGGTTTCACCTTATTATATATAATAGGTGGCGAGAACTTTCTCTCGTTACTCACAAGTGATGAGAAGGTAATAACGGCATCCGGTGCGTATTTCTGGTGGGCAGTGCTGATTCCCTTGTCGGGCATGTCGGCATTCGTCTTTGACGGCATCTTTGTCGGTATCACCCAGTCAAAGTCGATGCTCTGTTCCACCGCCATTGCCTCAGCTTCGTTCTTCGTTCTGTTCTTCGTTCTGCATCCTTTACTGGGCAATCATGCCTTGTGGTTGGCCTTCGTTCTCTACCTTCTGTTACGAGGTGTAGTATTGTTCGTCATTTACCGCGGTCAGCTGCGTTAAGTGGCGGAGTATGTTCTTATAGAATATAATATTAGAAATAACGTACATTATTCTTTAAAAATTGCACACTGAAATATGGTGTGCGCATTTTTCCGCAAAACAACATTAATATAGTTTAAATCTCGGCTGATAATTCTTTTTAGTTAGCTTATTTTATTAATTTCGCACAGCAAATTTAAAAGAACATCAGCAGATAAATGACAGCTCAGGAATATTATCTACAGGGCAATGCCTATCGCAAACAAGGTGATTACAAGCATGCTCTCGATTGCTATATGGAAGCCATAGCCCTTGACCCCGACAGCCCTGCCGTCGTAGCCAAGGAAATGCTCGATAATATCCTCGGCTTTTATTGTAAAGACTATTATAACCCATGACAAAGAATAAAATTTTAGGGGCAATTGTGGTAGATACAGAGCGATGCAAAGGTTGTGCGCTCTGTGTGGAGGCCTGTCCTCACGATGTCATAACGCTTGCCGAAAAGAAGGTGAATGTGCATGGCTATCGTTACGTAGAACCAGCGCATGCCGAGGCTTGTGTAGGCTGTACCTCGTGTGCCATCGTGTGCCCGGACGGTTGTATTACCGTTTATCGTAAAAAGGAGGAAATCTAACAATGGTAGAGCAAGAAGTAACACTTATGAAAGGCAATGAGGCTATCGCCCATGCCTGTATACGATGTGGAGCAGATGGCTTCTTTGGCTATCCCATCACTCCACAGACAGAAATCATCGAGACCCTTGCGCTCCTTAAGCCTTGGGAGACGACAGGTATGGTTGTGCTCCAGGCAGAGAGCGAGGTAGCCTCTATTAATATGGTGTACGGAGGAGCCGGAGCCGGAAAGCGTGTGCTTACCACTTCGTCGAGTCCTGGTGTGGCTCTCATGCAGGAAGGCATCGCCTATATGGCAGGTGCCGAAGTGCCTGGCGTTATCGTCAATGTGCAGCGTGGCGGTCCAGGACTGGGAACCATCCAGCCTTCACAGAGTGACTATTTCCAGGCAACGCGTGGAGGAGGCAATGGCGACTACAACGTGATCGTACTTGCCCCGGCGTCGGTACAGGAAATGGCCGACTTCGTAGACTTGGCTTTCACCCTGGCATTCCGTTATCGCAATCCTGCCATGATACTGAGTGACGGCGTCATCGGACAGATGATGGAACGTGTGGTGTTGCCACCGATGAAGCCCCGTCGCACCGAAGAGGAAATCGCACGCGAGTGTCCTTGGGCAACTATAGGCAGAAGCAAAGACCGCCAGCCCAACATTATCACCTCGCTCGAGCTTAAGCCTGAGGTGATGGAGCAGCGCAATCTACATCTGCAGCAGAAATACCAAACCATACGCGAGAAAGAAGTGCGTTATGCTACTGAGCATATCGAAGATGCCGACTATGTCATCGTGGCTTTCGGAAGTGCCGCCCGTGTAGCAGAGAAGAGTATCGAGGTTGCCCGTCAGCAAGGCATCAAGGTAGGACTTTTCCGTCCCATCACCCTATGGCCTTTCCCAGAGAAGCAGCTTCATGAACTTGCACAGCGCTGTAAAGGCATACTTGTAGCCGAGATCAATGCCGGACAAATGATACAAGACGTGCGTCTGGCAGTCAATGGAAAAGTCCCCGTAGAACATTTCGGACGCTTGGGAGGAATCGTTCCTGAACCAGAAGAAATCGTAGAGGCTGTAAAACAACTTATCAGCAATACTCAAAGTACAAAATAATGACGAACAATATCATATCACCAGAAAACCTGGTTTACAAGAAACCAACATTGATGAACGACACCCCGATGCATTACTGTCCGGGCTGTTCTCATGGTGTGGTGCATAAGCTCGTGGCCGAGGTAATCGAGGAAATGGGAATGGAAGACAAAGCCGTGGGTATCTGTCCAGTAGGATGTGCCGTCTTTGCCTATCGTTACCTTGACATCGACTGGCAGGAAGCAGCTCATGGACGAGCTCTTGCCTGTGCCTCAGCAGTAAAACGTCTTTGGCCCGACCGCCTCGTCTTTACCTATCAGGGTGATGGCGACCTGGCTTGTATCGGAGCCTGCGAAACCATCCATGCCCTCAACCGTGGTGAGCACGTAGCAGCCATCTTTATCAACAATGCCATCTATGGCATGACGGGAGGACAGATGGCACCGACAACACTGCTTGGACAGAAAACCTCTACTTGTCCTTACGGACGTCAGCCCGACCTTCATGGTTATCCACTCAACATTACCGAGCTGGCATCACATCTTCAGGGAACCTGCTATGTGAGCCGTCAGAGTGTGGAAAGCGTAGCCAGCATCCGCAAAGCCAAGAAAGCCATCCGCAAAGCTTTCGAGGCAAGCATGAAGGGACTTGGTTCCAGTCTTGTGGAAATCGTCTCCACCTGCAACAGCGGTTGGAAACTTTCACCAGTAGAAGCCAACAAGTGGATGGAGGAGCATATGTTCAAGGAGTATGTGAAGGGAGACCTGAAGGATACAACGGGAATGTAAGTGAAGAGCGAAGAATGAAGAGTGAAATATTCATTTGCTCTTCCCTAAAACAAATAGAAACAAATGAAGACAGAAATCATTATATCCGGTTTTGGTGGACAGGGCGTCCTCTCTATGGGAAAGATCCTGGCCTACTCAGGACTGATGGAGGATAAAGAGGTTACGTGGATGCCAGCCTATGGACCCGAGCAGCGAGGCGGTACAGCCAACGTGACAGTCATCGTGAGCGATGAGCGAATTTCATCGCCTATCCTCAGCCATTACGATGTGGCCATCGTGCTCAACCAGCCGTCGCTCGATAAGTTTGAGCCCAAGGTGAAGGCTGGAGGAATCCTTATTTATGACGGCTATGGAGTCATCAATCCGCCACAGCGCAAGGACATTACCGTTTATCGCATTGATGCCATGGACAAGGCTGCCGAGATGAAGAACTCCAAGGTGTTCAACATGATTGTACTTGGCGGACTGCTCAAGGTTTGTCCGGTAGTAAGCACCGACGGACTGAACAAGGCTCTCTACAAGTCGTTGCCTGAGCGTCATCACGCCATGATACCGCTCAACATGCAGGCTGTGGAAGAAGGAATGAAGATCATCGAAAAACAAGATTAATTTTTTGAGGAGTTAAAGGAGTTAAGGGAGTTAAGAAGTTAAGGAGTTTTTTTAGAGTCATGAAGAAGATATTGAATCCTTATTTAGGCAAACCGGAATACAACTGTGTATGTTGTGCTCCAGGCAATCCTGTGGGATTGCATCTCGAGTTTTGGGAAGATGGCGATGACGTGCTCTCTGTCTGGACTCCAGGTGTTAACTATCAGGGATGGGTGAACACCCTTCACGGAGGCATCATCGGAATGCTGATGGACGAAGTGGCAGGATGGGTAATCAACCGTAAGCTTCAGACTACAGGCGTGACGATGCAGCTCAATGTGAAATATAAGAAGCCTGTTCTTACCTCAGATACTCAAATTACGGTTCGTGGACATTTAGCCAGCCAGCGTCGCAACATAGCCACCATTCATCTTACCCTTGAAAATTCAGCAGGCGAGATTTGCGACGAGGGCGAAGCCGTTTACTTTACTTTTGGTCCGGATAAAGCCAGGGAAATGGGATTCAATGGCTGCAAGGTGGAAGGAGAAGGGTAATATACGAAAGTGGACTCAATATTTAAGAATCCAATTTCTGCAGCAATTCTGTGAAATCGTCGATGATCCAGTCGGCTGAGGCAAGTTGCTCGCGGGTTCCGTTGCCATAAGTCACGGCGCATGCCTTGCAACCAGCGTTGTGCGCCATGTCCACATCGAATGTCATGTCGCCAACGACCAAGGCTTCTTCTATTTCTCCATTCATCTCTTTCAGAGCCCGCCACACCATGTCGGGGGCAGGCTTCACATGCTCCACATCATCGCCCGCCACTATAGAGGTGAAGATGTTGTCGAGCGCCATCTGCCTGACATAGCCGTCGAGCGAACAATGGTTGCGGCTGCTTGCCACGCCCAGTACGAAGCCACGTTGATGCAGTTTACGGAGCGTTTCTATCACATGAGGGAAAGGCTCGACAATCATGATTTCCTTGTTCTTCATGAATATCTCGCGATAAGTGGCAGCACAGGCTTTACCCTCTTCGGCACTCATGCCAAAGAGTGCCACAAAGGCCTCGTCGAGCCGAAGTCCGATCGTTTTGGCGCAAGCCTCGTCCGACTTCACCTCGAGTCCTCTTTCCCGCATCGTGTCCTGCAGGGTCTTTACTATCAGCCGTTGTGAGTCGCCGATAGTTCCGTCAAAATCAAAAATGATGTATTTCATTGTTTCTCTTCCATTATGATCGCTTTTATCATGTTGTTGCGTGCCACATCAGGCTTCAATGCCACATCCAAAGGCATGTTGTCCGGAGTAACCTGAATCACTCTGTCGAAACCAGCATCCAGCATCGCCTGCCTGTCGCTCACGCCACCCGATACAAGCCAGATTTTCTGATTGGTAACATGCTCAAGGATTCTTTGTGGCAGTTTCCCCATCAAGGTCTGCCGGTCGCTATGTCCTTCGCCTGTAATCACAAGGTCAGCATTCTGTATCAAGGTGTCAAACCCAATTTTCTCTAAAAGAAGCTCAGCCCCAGGACGAGCCTTGGCATTGAAATATTGCAGGAAGGCGTAGCCCAAACCACCGGCAGCACCAGCTCCCGGAGCCTCACTCCTGTCATAACCGAAATGCTTGGCGCTCACCTCGGCAAACTTCCGGGCACGGGCATCCAGCATTTCCACCATCTCAGAGTCTGCTCCCTTTTGAGGAGCAAAGACATGAGCTGCGCCGTTCTCGCCGCAAAGAGGATTGGTAACGTCTGAAGCCAGCACAAAGTTGCATTCCCTGCGTATCGTCTTCAAGTCGTCGCCCATAGCCTTGAGCATTCCTATACCGCAATCGGAAGTGGCACTTCCGCCCAATCCCACGATGAAATGGGTCACGCCCCGGCGATAGGCATTCACGATCATCTCGCCCACACCCCAGGACGTAGCCTTCATCGGGTTGCGCTGTTCTGGCTCTATCAAAGCCAGGCCTGCTGTCTGCGCAATCTCGATAATAGCAGTATTGTCCACTATTCCGTACTCAGCCTCCGTCCATCGCATCAGGGCATCATGAGCATGAATCCTTACCCGTTCACCCTTCATTGCCGAGAGAAAGGCATCGAGCATTCCCTCGCCCCCATCACTCATTTCGAGGGTTATGATTTCGGGAGCCGACAAAGCTCCTGCTATTGTGTCATTCACCTCCCTGCTCGTAAGGCAACCCTTATAAGAGTCGCATGCTATGACAATCTTCCGATATCCACTTCTCATCATATCTTTGTTGATACAATTGAATGCCTTTCATCGTGTCATGTTATTCCTGGTAGAACTGTGTGAACACCTTGACGCAGAACTCATGGTCGGCAGTGCTTCCTGTCTCGCGGCAGCTGTGCATGGCAAGGATGGCATTTCCCATGTCGACACCGCGCAGCGGAATGGAAGAGGCAAGGATGTTGCCCAGTGTGCTTCCACCTGCCACATCACTGTGGTTCACAAAGCGCTGGCAAGGCACACCTGCCTTCTTGCACAGGCCGGCAAAGACCGATGCAGAATAAGCATCGCTGGCATACTTTTGGGCAGCATTAAACTTGATGACCGGTCCGCCTCCCAGCATAGGATGGTTGGTAGGGTCGTACTTCTCGGAGTAGTTGGGATGCCATGCATGGGCATTGTCTGCCGAAATCATGAAGGCACGCTCCACAGCCTGATAATAAGCCTCCTCGGTTCCTCCCTGAGCCAGGGCGATGCGCTTGAGCATGTAGGAGAGGAAAGGACTTCCGGCACCCTGCTTGGTCTGCGAGCCCGTCTCCTCGTTGTCGAAGATGGCAAGCACCTGTGTGGTGTCGGTGGGTTGTGAAGCCAACAGCGCCTCAAGTCCGGCAAAGCACATAGACAAGTCGTCGAGTCTTCCCGAAGAGATCAACTCATTGTGCGCGCCAAAGGTGCAGGCAGGAGTGGCATCAGCCAGATAGAGGTCGAAGTCGAGAATGTCCTCGCGAGCCACGGTCTGCTGTTTGTTCAGTTCCTCGAGGATGATGTTCATCAGCAGGTTGCCTTTCTCCAGCTCGTCGTTGATGATTCCCAGGATAGGAAGCACATCTTTCTGTCGGCTCAGTTTCACCCCATCGTTCACCTGTCTGTTAAAGTGAATGGCCAGGTTGCTTATCTGCAGCAATGGTCTCTTCACGTGCAGCAGGAGGGTAGTGGGGGTCATCACGTCCTTGCTCTTCACGATGACTCTTCCTGCGAGGGTGAGCGGACGGTCGAACCATGTCGACATGACGGGACCTCCATATACCTCAGTGTTGAGCTTCACGATACCTCCCTCGCAGTCTATCTCTGCATGAGGCTTGATGCGGAATGTGGGTGAGTCGCAATGGGCACAAATCATGTGGAATCCCGTTTCAGCCAGAGGTTTTCTTCCTATTTGGAAGGCATAGATGGAGGAATCGTTCTTGGTGACAAAAAACTTGTCGCCGGCCTTTACTGTGCCTAAGGCCTCGGTAGTGTCAATGCGGCGATAACCATGTTGCTGCAACTCTTCGGTAAGGTTCTTGACAGCCAGGAAATTGACTGGCGAAGCGTCGAGAAATGACAATAGTCTCTTGATCATGTTTTATTTTGTTTTCGTTAATTCTATCTTGGGTAAATATGTATACCTTATTAATTATACTGCAAATTTACAATAAATACCCCCACAAAACAACCTAATGGGCGAAAAAGAATTCCTTTATAACATTTATTAAGTTGGAGGTCGGCCATTTTTTGATGTGTACGGTTGGCACGCCCAGGGCCGCACCTTCCGCCTCACCAAGGGCGACTTGACAGCAGAGGTGACAAGCAACTCTGGGAAACGTGACAGGAAAATCTAATACAATCAGGCTCGCTCCATAAGGGGTGAGCCTGATTATTTGTATTGTGGTCATTTTGGTCATGGTCATTTTTGTCAAATTCGACTTTTGATGACCTTTCGCAAGATTTAGTCATTAGTCATTTTCGATTTTAAAGTTACTGCTTTTACAAATGTATTTAGAGCCTTATAACTAACCATAACTTACTATAACTAAACGTAAAGCCTTGATTTTCAATACTCTTTGACTTTTAATACTTTCTGAGTGCTTTTTGGCAGTTCCCGATTTTCTACATATTTTTGCAGCGTATTTCTACCATGGAGAATTTGCGGAGCTTTTATCAAGACATTGTTCCCAAAGCCGTTTGAAGGCTTGGACTACAGCACATTGAAGAACCTGAAAGCACCATGTTCCAATGATGTTACCAAATAAAATACACATCACTTCTTCTTTTACAATAAGCAACAGCCACATCACGTGCCGCTTTTATTCTGTTTTTTTCAAGATCCGCCTCACGTTGTGATTGTCTTTCGATGAGTTCAACTGCCCGCCGAGCTTCTGCATCTTTAGTTTGCTTGATTTGCATGCATAGTTGTTTGGCTTCAGTAGCACAAGAGCTTGTCATATCTATTTGTTGCAGATATTCGACTGCTGCATCAAAATTACCATTAGAGAATTCTGCCCGAGCTTTCTGAATGACATTATTACATTCCTGCGTTTGGTATTGACGATAAATTGTAGTTATCTCGTTATTGACTTTTGTGTAACCTGAGATTGTCGCAGGACAAGAAAACAACAGAGCCAGTCCCTCACCATATTGTTGAATATTGGCAAAAGTGCGAGCACGTGATATAACAGAATTAAGATTATGCTGATAGTAATCTATTATTTTATCTTTTGCCTTATTCACAAAGTCTGTTAGACGTTTGTCTTGGGCAGACAATTTAGAAATGGCATTTTTTATTGCGTCATCATCAGAGAATCCTTCCCCACGTACTGTAACGACACAACTTGCAAAAGTTGTATTTGTGGCAAGATTGGTACAGATAAAATTGAATTGTATGTCGCTTGTATGTATATTCCTCATACCGCCTTCAACAACTTGTTTATTAACGAAACTAATCTCTGGCTTTATGGCAATGGTACTTACTTCGGCTGTTTCAACTCCACTTTCAGTCATGGCTGGCAAGAACTTGCTCCTCAGCATCTTTGCCGTATTATCACTTAATTGGCAATTATCAACAGGAAGCGCAAAGGCTATTTCTATTCCTTGTGCGAAAATAGTTGTATAAGAAGTCAATAAGATTGTTAATGTAAGCAAGACTTTTCTCATAATACACTCTCCCGTTATTTAATGGTTACAATTAGCATATTGTTGCTTGTAGTTCTCTCAATCTTGATTCCAAGATTCCTGAAAAATGTCAACAACTTCAATCCAAACTTATTGATATTATACGTTCTTCCGTTCTCGTCTTTTAGCGGTATGCGAATATCGTCGAAGAGCATCTGCTTGTCGGTTGTTCCCTGGATATGGTAATTGCCTTTATAGGCATTTTCTTCCACCCACATTTCCAAGGCATCGGACAAAGCAAGACCGTCTGCGCCAACCTCTTGCGACATAGAGCGAGATGATGCCTCGTCAATGCCGACTGTTACCGCTATGGATTGTCCGTTTTCAGCTATGTCCATCAGTTTCTCCTGCATGGTGTTCAAGAATTTGTCCATCCCTGCCTCGACAGCTCTTGATGTAAGTTTACCATAGTCATCGGTGTAAAACTTACCGCTTTCGCAAACTGCATTGGCAAGCGAATTTGCAGTAGAGGTTTCATAACCAGACAGGATTACTTTCATGGCATTGCCAGAAGGAGATTCCAACAGATTTATTTCCGCTTCGACATAAACATCTGCACCAGATTGTTGTATAATCATAGTCTTGACATCCTGTTGTTGGGTATTGCTTAATGCGGTTGCTTTTGACAAGGCTTTTACCTTGGCAAAAAAATCAACTGTACTATACCCCCTTTGATCGAATGCTTCCTTTATTTTGGTTAAAGCGATACGCTTATTCACGTCATTCTCCAAAACGGTACGTATGTCTTCACCTTGCATTGTATATGGTATGACCATAATTTTGGGGGTGTGCTGTAGGCAATGAAGTGACCTGTGACTCTATGCTTTGTGCCCATGTGTAGCAGAAAGTACACAGTCCCAATAATATTGTTGCTATTCTTTTCATACTCATTTTTTGATAATTAAGTTACAACGAACTAAATTGTGAGAAGCTTTACTATTTTCAATAGCGATAATGACTTTGCGTGACACGCTGCATTCGGCGAATGACTCTCCAGAGAGTTTTGTTACCTTGGCCTTTCCAAGTTCAGACGGATAAGGTTTGCCATCAAGCATCTCTACTGATTCTATCGTAAACGTATCACCGACCTTGATTCCAGCTTCCTTGCCAACGTTGAGAAGTATCGTGCTTTTATCTATCGTCTTCAAGACTTTTCCCTTGACGGGGAAATTGATACGGAAATATTCGTATATGTCGGATTGCAGGCTTTGCATGGCTGCTGTAACAGCACTCTCTGGCGACAGCATTTCCTTACTGCATTTTCCATCAAAACTCTGTGCCTCATTGCTTACGCCTGTCTCTACGTCAACAATTTTCAACTGAAATGCTACACTTGCTTTATAACCACGAGTGCTTCCGTCACTGTTCTTCATGCGATAAACTGGTATCTTAACAATATGTCCTGTTACCAACTGCTCGGCAGCAACAGCCGCACCTTGTTCTGCAAGATTATGGCTGTCGAGAAAAGCCTCGCTCTTCTGTAGTTCAAGTTCATCATCTACTTTTTCGCGACTTGTTCTGTCAACTACAACAAAGCGGTGAGTGTTAGTCAGCATTTCCACAACTTTCTCTGTTACAAGTCCTGTGTATGGACTCTCTTCATCGCAGGTAAACTGAGTTACGCCTACGGCAGGGCGGTCATCGGCTGCTATGGAAACTTGCGTATACCCACAAAGGATACACGCAAGTATGACCGCATATAAAATGCGATAATTTCCCATTACAGATTCTTTGCAGTTTTTGCTGTTTCAATCATCTGCTTGATGGCTGCGACCTTCGCCTTTGACTCTTCAAGCAAGACAGGGTAAGCATCTTTTGTAAAGGCGAGAGCTGATGCTATCTTAGCTATTTTCATTGGATTCTTGTTAGTAGAAGATGCCTTGGTTGCAGCTTCTGCACCTTTCCCAGCCTCAGCGATAGAAACACCTTCTTCATTTAGAGTTGTGCTCAACGCAACAAGTTCTTCTACAGTAGGTTTCTTGATGCTTACGTCTGTAACACCATCCTTAGTCTCGCCAATCTGACGATAATAAAGGTTTTGGAGTAGAGCTGATGACTTAACGGAACTGATGGCTGCGTTGTAAACACCCTGTACATAGGTGTCAACATCTGCAACTTCAGTTTGCTTTGGCTGCTTAGAGCAAAGTTTCTCCAATTTTGCACAACGGTCGATACTTGCCTTAATGTCCTCTTTGGACTGACCGAAACAGAATGATACCGACATTGCGAGCAATGCTGCGGTAACGAATAAAAATCTTTTCATCTTGTATTATTTTAAAGATGACTGCCTGGCTACCACAGCAGGGTTAATTTTTTATTGGCGAATATACAAAATAAAAGAACGTGGAGCCAGTCTGTCACTCGTTCCACGATTCGTAGGCCTTCGCATTGCCCTGTCAGTCCGAAACGAGCAACACTGAAAGCCCCACGTATGTGTAAGTATATAAATACCCTTTCTTGGCAACGAATGCAAAATGCAACCGAAGCCAATAAGGGCTGTATACAATACACCCATGAGACGTTTCTTGTTGCTTTGTTCTTGACTGACAAATGAGTTTGCGAAGTTCACGAATCGTCAAAACCAAAGCGTCAGATACGCCTTTTACTATGTATATGTCTGCCCAACCTCTGCCCATCGGGGCTTCCGGTATGGGTATAGACGTTACAAAGATAACACTTTTATCTTGGAGACCACTTTGTTTGGCAGTAAAAGTATGATTTTAAGGTCTGATTTAACATTATTAAATATAAATATGTCAAAGAATCCCACTTTTGCGTAATTTTTCTTGCCGAAAAGTTTGTATTATCAATGATTATTCGTATCTTTGCAACAACAGAATCCGCCACGCTTCCCATTTGAACAGCGAACCAGGGCGGGTCTTTTGCTTTTATGGGAACATTAAGATTATACACTAAACAGGCTCTTTCTATTTCCGAACAAATAGAACTACTAAAAAGTAGAGGCTTAAATATTGCTGATTCATCCAAGGCTGCAAAATTTCTTGGTGAGGTCAGCTATTTTCGTTTTGTTCAATACCTTCGTCCTATGGAGGCAGACAAGACTACACATCAATTTAAGCCTAATAGTAGATTTGAAGATGCCGTAGCTCTCTATAACTTTGATATAGAGTTGAGAGATTTGATGTTCAAGGCTGTTCAACGATTAGAGATTGCTTTGCGCACAAAGATTATACAAGAGTTTTCTTTGGCTCATGGACCGTTTTGGTTCTTTGATACAAGTCTTGTTGACGATGAACACAAGTTTATTGAGAATATGAACTCCATAGATAGAGAACTTCAACGTAGCAAGGAGGACTTTATCAAAGAGCATAGGCGCAACTATGACAAGCCGATATTCCCTCCAGCATGGAAAACGCTTGAACTTGCATCTTTCGGCACGCTTTCAAAACTCTATTACAATTTTAGTGACAAGAAGTTGAAGAAGCGTGTAGCTCGTCAATTCAATCTTCCACAGCATGAGGTGTTGGAAAGCTGGATGCGCAGTGTAACTGTCCTGAGAAACTGTTGCGCTCACCACTCACGACTTTGGAATCGTTATCTCTCCAACGCTCCACAAATGAATGCCTCTTTACGTGGTGCGTGGGTGAACATTGATGGTGTTGATGCGAACAAAGTATATGCTATAGCCTGTTGTATTGCATATTGGCTTGATTCGATGGGGTATGGATTGGACTTCAAGAATGAACTCAAATCCTTACTCGTTTCTTATCCACAGGTAGACCCGGCAGCAATGGGATTCCCTGAAAATTGGATTTCGGAGCCTCTATGGAGATAACTTTATAGATAAAATACAGATAAGCCTGTCGGTAGTGAAAATTCTTCATTACCGACAGGCTTCCTTCTTGATATATGAACTATTTGATGAAAATGAAAGTTAAATACGTTAAAAAATATCCATTTCGTATCAATATAGAACCTATATTGTCACTTTTCTTCCGTTTAGAGCGTATGATACTGATAATCAACCAATAATAGATACTATGGTTGTTTTTGTAATCTCATCGCCTTGCAGGGGATTATTCTTAATGCTTACAAGAAAATCCTTATAGTCTTGTTTAAAACTTGGATATTTCTTAGCGAGACGTTTTGCTTCTTTTGCAAAGTCGTCAGAAACCGATATTGTAATATTACAACTCATCGAGCAAACTTTCAGCAGATTGAAGTTTACGCTTTCCGGCAATGGCTTCTTTTACCTCCGTCAAAGCGTTTCTGAGTTCTTTCATCAAGTCGCGCGGTGCGTCAATGGTGTTGCTTCCGTCATCGGGGAAGATGCGGAAATTGCCAGCACGCGATTTTAGGACTACGTGCTCTCCTGCTTTTGCCAAATTCAGATACTTTGTCTGATTAGTGCGAAAGTCTCTTGTGCTAACTACAACCATCATTCAATATATTTGTTTATGATGTAAAGATTATGCAAACGAGCGCAATGAAAACTTGTTTTCAGATTGCCGAGTGCAGCTTTATCTTCTGCAAAGATACACTTTTTTATTGAAACAGCAATTAATTGGTAGCCAATTAACATTATTTGGTAACCAAATTGACAGGAAGTCCTGTTAGATGTTCTGAAAACATATAACGAAATCACTCGTTATTTTTTATACAAAGCTCTTATATTCAACGTTTTAAGTTCTGTGTAAATCTGTGACATCTGCGTGACTTTTCTGAGTGTATAGGATTTGACTTATGACTCACCCAATGGCTCAGTGTCATTTTGGTCAAACTCGACTTTTGATGACCTTTCGCAAGAGTGGCGAATGAATCAAGAGTGGCGAATAAATAATGTCAACTGCTGTATCATTACCTTAATACTTTGCCGACAGCTTTGTCAGCAAAGTATAATTATTTTAAACTTTGCTGACACCTTTGGCATTTGCCTGCGACAGAACTGGCAACAAAAGGACTGCATCGTGAACTGGCACGTATCTTGCACTATCCATCCGTGAAAGCGGAAAGCTAAAAGACGATGACAATCAATGAGTTGGCTGAGTCTTGAGGCTCGAGGCAATCAAACAAAAGTGAATAATAAACAAAAGTATAACAAATAGAAATCCCGACGGAATCGCAAGACACCGAGAGGACGAGTAAAAGAAAATTGGAGGTTTTAATTATGTTATTAGCTCGTAGAAATAATGATTCTAATTGGTTGAGTAATTGGTTTGATGACACTTTCTTTGATACCGACTTGATGCCACGCATGAATGTCGCTACAGCTCCTGCCACCAATATCAAGATGAACGATAAAGTCTACACCATGGAGGTTGCTGCTCCTGGCTTGAAGAAAGAATGGGTTCGCGTCAATCTCGACAATGACGGCAATCTCTGCATCGCCATTGAGAACAAGATGGAACATAAGGATGAAGACAAGCACGAGCACTATCTGCGTCGTGAGTTCTCTTACAGCAACTACCAGCAGTGTTACACCTTGCCTGAGGATGCCGACCGTGAGCATATTTCAGCAAAGGTAACTGACGGTGTTCTTGAGGTTGAGATTCCAAAGCTTACTCCTAAAGAAGAGGCTAAGACAACCAAGAAGATCGAAGTAAAGTAATGTGAATTTTCATAAGTTGATGATTTTACATAAATGATGAGGGCAGATTCCAAGTGGGTTTGGAGTCTGCCCTTTTTGCATTAGATAAGATGACACATTCTCCTAATTTATTCTAATAAAATATTACATATTGTTAGCATCACGAATTATTTTTGTACTTTTGTAAAGCGAAAAGCTTGTGGGCATTAGTGCTCACACTATAAGTATCTTACGCATTAAAAAAGACAAAAATGAAGAAAACAATTCCAGTAATAGGCATGGCTTGCAGCGTATGCTCTGCCAATGTCGAAAAGAAACTACGGTCGCTAAAAGGCATCAACTCCGCCTCGGTTTCCCTGGCGAGCCGAACTGCCCTGGTAGATTATAACCCCGACATCATCTCCCTGGAAGATATGAAACGGGAAATCAGTAACGCCGGCTATGACCTCGTCATCGAAAACGACAGAAGCGTGGAGGAAATCAACCGCCGTGAGTTCACCCTCCTGCGCCGCAGAACCCTTGCTTCATGGCTCTTCGCCATCCTGACGATGTGTTTCTCCATGAGATGGATTTCACATACCGGTTCCTTCGCCAACCAGATTTGTCTGCTCCTGACACTCGCCAACTTGCTCTATTGTGGCAAACAGTTTTATGTTTCCGCCTGGAAGCAGCTCCTGCATCATACGGCAAACATGGATTCACTCGTGGCGCTCAGCACCCTCATCGCCTTCCTTTTCAGCACCTTCAACACCTTCTTCGGAGAAATGGTCTGGGGAGCGAGAGGCATAGAATGGCACACTTATTTCGATGCTTCCGTGATGATTATCACCTTCGTGCTGACCGGCAGATGCCTGGAAGAAAAGGCGAAGGACAGTACGGCGAGCAGCATCCGACAGCTGATGGGCATGCAGCCGAAGACCGCCCGACTGGTGACTCGCGAGAAGATGGAAGGCACCAATGACTACAAGATGGAGGAAGTGCCGATTTCCACCATTCAGATAGGCGACATGATAGAGGTAAGAGCCGGCGAGAAGATTCCGGTGGATGGCGTGGTGACCCAGGCTGAGAGTTTCATGACTGCCGATGCTGCCTATGTGGATGAGGCGATGATAAGCGGCGAACCGACTCCGGCGATGAAAAAGGCTGGCGACAACGTGCTGGCTGGCACTATTCCGAGCCAGGGAAAGCTCCGCATGAGAGCCAAGCAGATTGGTGAGAACACCGCCCTGGCGCACATCATCCGAATGGTTCAGGAAGCACAGGGCAGTAAGGCACCGGTGCAGCGCATCGTAGACAAGGCTGCCGTGGTGTTTGTGCCCGTAGTGGCAGCGATAGCTTTCTTTACCTTCCTGGTGTGGTGGATTGTGGGTGGCAACGGGGCGCTGCCGCAAGCCATCCTGTCGGCTGTTGCCGTTTTGGTGATTGCCTGTCCATGTGCCATGGGACTGGCCACTCCCACGGCCTTGATGGTAGGTATAGGAAAGGCGGCTCAGAAGCAAATCCTCATCAAGGACGCATCGGCTTTGGAGAATCTCAGAAAGGTGGATGCACTTGTAATCGACAAGACGGGAACACTTACTATTCCCAATCCCAATATTGATTTCACCCGACAAGACCAACTGTCTCTGCAGGAGCGTGAATCGCTCAAACCCCATGCCAAGGAAGCGATGACGGCACTTCGGCAGGAAGGCATCGAGGTGTACATGATGAGTGGCGACAAGGAGGAGGCTGCCCGTTACTGGGCGCAGGAAGCAGGCATCGGCAACTATCACAGCAAGGTGCTGCCTGGTGACAAACAGGCTTTGGTGAAGACGTTGCAGCAGCAAGGCAAGCGAGTGGCTATGGTGGGCGACGGCATCAACGACACGCAGGCTCTTGCCCTGGCAGATGTGAGCATCGCGATAGGACGGGGAACGGATGTGGCGATGGATGTGGCTCAGATAACGCTCATGGGCGATGACCTCATGGCGCTTCCTGATGCTGTCGTGCTGAGCCGCAAGACTGTGGGCATGATTTGGCAGAATCTCTTCTGGGCTTTTGTCTACAACATCGTGTGCATTCCCCTGGCGGCAGGTGCGCTCCACATCTTTGGCATCGACTTCCAGATTACTCCGATGTGGGCAAGTGGACTTATGGCTTGCTCGAGTCTGAGTGTCGTGCTCAATTCACTAAGGCTGAGGTGGGCGTGAACCCGATTCTGTCCGTCGTTGGATGTGACAGCAGGCCGTGGATGAAGAAGAAATTGGCGAAATGATTGATAGTTTTTCGAGAAAAGGGGAATAGTTGTTTTATTTTTTGTATCTTTGCACCACGACAACATGCATGGTGCGTGTTTGTGTGAAACAAGATAAAAGAATTATTGATATGAACTATGCTCTTATTATAGCCGGCGGTTCTGGCAACAGAATGGGACAGGACATTCCCAAACAGTTTATGCATGTGGATAATTGTCCGATTATCATCCATACGATGATGGCATTTCAGAAGCATCCCGACATACAGGGAATCGCCGTGGTGTGCCTGGCAGGATGGGAAACGGTGCTGCAGTCGTACGCCAACCAGTTTTGTATTACGAAGCTGAAGTGGATTTTCCCTGGTGGAGCCAATGGGCAGGAGTCGATACACAATGGTATCTATGGTCTGAAAGAGGCTGGATGCAGCGACGATGACCTCGTGTTGGTGCATGATGCCGTGCGGCCTCTGCTCTCGCAGGATATTATCTCTTCCAACATCGCCATTTGCCAGAAGTATGGTTATGCGATTACGGGCATCAAGTGTCGTGAGGCTATCCTGGAGAGTGAGGACGGGTTTACGACAACGACAAGTATTCCGCGCGACAAGCTGATCCGTACGCAGACGCCTCAGACTTTCAGGCTGGGCAACTTGATAGCTGCGCACGAGGAGGCTAAGGCCAAAGGCATCGACAACTCGGTGGCATCGTGTACGCTGATGGCTGAGCTGGGTGGAAGAAAGATGCACATCGTGCCGGGATCGGAGAAGAATATCAAGATTACAACCGTAGAAGACCTTGAGATTCTCAAGGCCCTGATGAAGGTACAGCCCGAGGGATGGATTAAGTAAGTTACTCAAGTTAACTCCTCAAAAGAGATAACTTCTTTAACTCCTCTCTTTGCGAAAAATCATTTAGCAATGTCGGAAAAAACAATATACAGGAAAGATATAGACCGCCTCTTCGATGAGGGGCTCGACTTGAAGCGTCTCAATGGAAAGACGATTCTCGTAGTGGGTGCTACAGGACTGATTGGCAGTTGTGTGGTCGACGTGCTGATGCTGAATCCTGACAGAGGTTACAGGGTTGTGGCGGCAGGACGCAACAGGCTGCGTGCCAGAACGAAGTTTGCTGCTTACTGGGACGAGGCCGACTTTGGCTTTGTCGAGATGGATGTTACGCAGCCTATGGACGAACAGTGTGAGGCTCATGGTCTGTCAGCGCAGGGTATAGACTTTGTCATCGATGCAGCAAGTAATGCGAGTCCCAACTTCTTCCGCGAGAAACCTGTGGAGGTGATGAAGGCGAATTTTGATGGTGTTGCTCATCTGATAGAGTTTGGCCTGCAGCATGGCATGAAGCGCATGGTGTACATCTCTTCAGGCGAGGTTTACGGCGAGGGCGACGGCAGCGAGTTTTCAGAGACAAGCAGCGGTTACGTGGACTGTGCATCGGTGAGGGCTTGTTATCCTTCGTCGAAGCGTGCAGCCGAGACGCTCTGTATGGCTTATTGGGCAGAGTATGGCGCTGATGTCGTTATAGCCAGGTTGAGCCATACTTACGGTCCTGGCTTTACGGAGAGCGACAACAGAGTGTATGCGCAGTTTATCCGCAACGTGTTGCGCGGTGAGGATATTGTGCTGAAGAGTCGTGGTGAGGCTTTCCGGTCGTGGCTTTACGTAGTGGATGCTGCCCATGCCATTTTGCGCCTCCTGCTCGACGGCGAGAGGGCAAATGCTTATAATGTGGCGCATTCGGAGTCGAATATATCTATCCGTGAGTTGGCTGAGTTGATAGCAAGGAAGGCTGACCGCAAGGTGGTATTCGACATTGCCGAAGACGACGTGATGAAGGGGAATACGACCCCAGTCACCAAGGCAACCTTCAATACCGATAAGCTGAAGGCATTGGGATGGAAACCGCTCTGGGATGTGGAGAGTGGTTTCGGGCACACGATAGAAGTTTCGTTTGCTCAGAAGTTATAGAAGTTTCTTTGAAATCTCCTGCCATGTCTCTCTTTTCTCCATGTTGAGATAATAGCGCAGGTGTTTCTCTACCCGTTGTTCTACTGGCGGCAACTGCATGTAGTTGCCGAAGAAGTGGCTGAGATACTTGTCGTATTCTGCAGGCAGAAGTACGGTGGTGTCTTCGAAGGGGAATGGTTTGCCGTTGCCAAGCCATGTCTTAGGGAAGATTTCGCGTTCATGATAGGAGCCTGTGTAAACCTGTACGTTCTGTGCTTTGTCGAAGTCGTAGAGATGACTCAGATGATCCATTTTCGCAATGAAATGTCTGCGCATGAGGTTGCGGAAGAAGAAGGCTGCCGTCTTGACGACAAAACGTCCCCAGGTCTTACGATGGGTGAGCAATGTCAGGTATTCGCCAAAGGTGTTTCGGGTGGAAATGGCGTTGAGGCAGTTGATGTGCTTCACATATTTGCGCTGCAGAGCCTTGGCCTGTTCCACATCGTCGGCAGTGGCATCAAGTGGGAAGATGTCGACGAAGAGTCCGATGATGCAAGGGCGCTCTTTCTCCTCGATGAGTGTGGTATTCTTGTTGACCAGCTTGGAGAAATAGAGAGGGTAACGCTCGTTGTTGTAGGGCGTTACCACCTCGTAGTTGCCGAAGTCTTCGTGGCGTGCTATCTCAAGAAAGCGGTCGTAGTCGGGGCGTGGCATGATGACGTCGATGTCATCGTCCCAGGGTATCATTCCATGATGGCGCACAGCCCCTATGGCTGTTCCTGCACAGCAGTAGTATCGCAGGTTGTGTGTGTGGCAGATACTGATGAATGTCTTCAGTATGTCGAGTATGGCTGCGTTCCATTCTTTCTTGATATTCTTGATGTCCATTGTCTCTTGTATAGTTTATAGTGGTGGAAAACTTATTTACCAGCAGTCCTCACCGAAGACGTTGGCGATGGTGATGCGTGCGGCTTCCTTCTTGCTGAGCTGATGTGTCCAGGGTGCACGGGCTTTGGTTGAGGCGCCAGGACCATGGTTGCCGTACTCGAAGTAGCGGGCGGTCTTCTCGTTGCTTGCATTGCGCCAGTTGTCCCAGCCTACAGGACGGATATGGCTGCCCATTTCGCAGTCGATGAAGAGTGTGTAGGCGTATGGACGCCATGGACGACCCAGATAAACCTGTGTGGCCTCGGGCGAGGCGGTGAGGCGGCACTTATGGAACACGTAGCCATACTGCTGACCGGCTGGGGTGGACGCGGCTGTGATATAGCTGTTGGACTTGCTGTGGATTTCGCAGTTCTCGAACCAGGCGATGGAAGGACCGAAGATGAAGTCTGTTGTTCCCTCGATGTAGCAGTCGTAGAAGGCGATGCGTGTGCCGGCAACGCCTGTATATACGGTGTCCTGATTGCCTAAGAGTCGGCAGTTATGTACCAGGATGTGGTCGCCCTCAGTGTGCAGGGCTACAGCTTGTCCTAATCGTGCGGCATTGTTTTCGATAGTGATGTTCTCCAGGGTGATGTAGCTGCCCTGAACCTTCAGTGTGTAGGTGCGGAATGTGCCGATGGGCTTGCCCTTGACAGCAGCCTCGGAGTCGAGTCCGCCTGTTGGCATCTTGATGTTGGCATGGTCGTCCCAGGTGATGATAGTCTGGTCGCGGTCTTCGCCACAGATGGTGATGTGGGTGAGCCATGATGGGATGATGAGTTTCTCCTTGTAAACGCCTTTCTTGACGTAGATGACCTTGGTGTAGTCCATGAAGGCACGGCACACCTCTATGGCTTCGTCGATGGTGCGGAACTCGCAGGTGCCGTCGCGTGAAACGAAGAGTGTGTCGGAGTTGTCGTACTTGTTGGCTGCCAGCACTGGGAGGACTGCCAACGTGGTGAGGATAGACAGGATTAGTTTTTTCATTGTCGTTGTTTTTTGTAGGTTGATATTTGTTTTATAGTTTTCTGTCCTATGGCTTACAGGATGCGCTGTACATCCTGCAGGCCGTCGATAGTCTTCAGATTATCCATGATCACCTTTACATCTTCGCGGTCGTGAATTCTGATTTCGATGCAACCGTCGAAGATGCCATTGTCGCTGCTGATGGTGAGCTTGTGTATGTTGACATTGAGCTGGTCGCTGATGACACGGCTCACGTCGAGGAGCATTCCCTTGCGGTCGATGCCCTTTATCTCGATGGTGGCGTCAAAGTACATCAGCTTGTGCATTTGCCACTTGGCGTCGACGATGCGGTTGCCATAGCTCGACTTGAGCTTGGCTGCCACAGAGCAGGAGCGTTTGTGTATCTCGATGCGGTTCTTGTTGTCGATGTAGCCCATGATGTCATCGCCAGGAATGGCATGGCAGCATGAGGGGAAGATGAACTGCGAGATGTTCTCCTCGGTGATGATGAGGGGTTTCTTCTTGTTGAAGTCCTTGCCCACCACCATGAGCTGTTGCGGCTTGTTGTCCTTTTCGTCAGCCTTTTTGTCCTTGCTCTTGCCGAGGAAGGGGATATAGTTGCGCCAACTGCTTGAGCTCTTGTCTTTCTTGTTCTTGCCTTGCAGTTCGTCAAGATCTTTTTCGCCCAACAGAATGCAGTGGTCGCCCAATGCCTGGAAGAAGTTCTCGTGTTTCTGTATGTGGTGATAGTCGCAGAGCTTGTCGAGGATGGAGTTGTTGACCTCCAGACTGTTCTTCTTGAGCCATTCGTTCAGAATGTCCTCGCCCTTCTTCTGTATCTCGCGGTTGTCGCGTCGCAGTATGGCTTGAATCTTGCTCTTGGCCTTGGCTGTGCTCACGAAGTTGATCCATGAAGGCTGTACGTGCTGACTCTTGCTGGTGAGGATTTCCACCTGGTCGCCGCTTTGCAGTTTATGGCTCAGTGGCACCAGCTTATGGTTTACCTTTGCTCCGATGCAGTGGCTTCCTAAGAAGGTGTGTATCTGGAAGGCGAAGTCGAGGGCTGTACAGCCTGCTGGCATGGTCTTGATCTCGCCCTTAGGGGTGAAGACAAAGATCTCTGAGGCAAAGAGGTTGAGCTTGATGGCATCGAGAAAATCCATGGCGTCGGGCTGTGGATCGTCGAGGATTTCCTTGATGGTGCCCAACCAGTCGTTGAGCTCGTTCTCGTCCTCAGTGTATTCAGCGTCTTCGCCTTCTTTGTATTTCCAGTGGGCAGCAAATCCCTGTTCGGCCACCTCATCCATACGGTCGCTTCTTATCTGTACCTCTATCCAGCGTCCCTGCTTGCTCATGAGGGTGACGTGGAGTGCCTGATAGCCGTTGGCTTTAGGATGGTTGAGCCAGTCGCGCAGACGGTCGGGATGACTCTTGTATATCTGGCTGATGGCCACATAGATATTGAAGCATTCGTTGACCTCGTTGGCTCTTTCCTTGGGTGTGAAGATGATGCGGACGGCAAGGATGTCGTATATTTCGTCGAAGCTCACGTGCTTGTTCTGCATCTTGTTCCAAATGGAATAAGGGCTCTTTACACGTGCCTTGATCTTATACTGTATGCCCATCTTGTCGAGTTCCTCCCTGATGGGCTGTGTGAACTGCGAGAAGAGGGTGTCGCGTTGAGCCTCGGTGTCGGCAAGTTTGTGCTCGATGTTGGCGTATTCCTGTGGATGATCGTAGCGGAAGCTGAGGTCTTCGAGCTCGGTCTTTATTTTGTTAAGGCCCAGACGGTTGGCCAATGGAGCGTAGATGTAAAGTGTCTCGCCGGCTATCTTGTACTGCTTGTTGGCAGGCTGCGAGGCGAGTGTGCGCATGTTGTGCAGACGGTCGCAGATCTTGATAAGGATGACGCGGATGTCGTCGCTCATGGTGAGCAGCAGTTTCTTGAAGTTCTCGGCTTGTGCCGATGCCTTGTCACCAAAGATTCCACCGCTGATCTTGGTTAGTCCGTCTACAATCTGGGCTATCTTCTCTCCGAAGATGTTGGAGATGTCTTCTACTGTATAGTCGGTGTCTTCTACCACGTCGTGCAGGAGTGCGGCACAGATACTTGTGGATCCCAGTCCCATTTCCTCGCAGGCTATCTGAGCCACGGCGATAGGGTGCATGATGTAGGGTTCGCCCGAGAGACGACGTACGCCCTTGTGTGCCTGGCGTGCAAAGTTGAATGCTTTGGTGACAATGTCTACCTTCTTGCGGTGACGTGAAGCTACATAGGTGTCGAGCAGATGCTGGAATGCATCGCCAATGAGTTTGTTGTCGGCCTGTTCTCTCTCTAAGTCTTTGAGGTTCTGATCGTCCATAGTTCTTGCCTCCTGCGCTTTGTGTTAGTCAGATTAATAACTATATATATAATAATGTGTATATTACTTCACCTTGAGTTTCTTGCCGGCACGGATATGGTTGCCCGAGATCTTGTTGAGCTTGCGCAGTTTAGCCACGGTAGTGTGGTTGCGTTCTGCTATCTCCGACAGGGTGTCACCACTCTTGATGGTTACGTTTCTTCCTCCGCGCTTACTCTTTCTGCTTCTGCTCTTGCGGCTCCTGCTGCGTGTTGCAGAGGAGCGATGGCGGCTGCTGTGGTAGCTGTGGCGGCTTACCTTAGGCTCTTCTTGGTTTACCTCTACGACAGAACGCTTGAGCAGCAGTTCGTCGGTCTTGAAGTTGTAGATGGAGTCTTCCTGGTCGATGAAGGGGCCAACGAGAGATGAGGGAAGTCGTACTGTCATAGGTTTGTTGAGACCATTGACAATGTCGCGACGGTATTGTGGATTGAGGCTGCGAAGGTGCTGGATGTTGATGTTGAGCACCTGGGCAATCTGCTCCAGATGAAGGTCTTTGTTGACAACCACGGTGTCGGTCTTAAGAGGCAATTCGGTCACCATAGGACAGATGTTGTGGTCGCAATAGTAGTTCATGATGTAGTTGGCTGCGATGAAGGCTGGCACATATCCGCGTGTCTCCTTGGGGAGGTAGGGATAGATGTTCCAGTAATCGGCAGAACCTTTGGCGCGGTGGATGGCCTTGTTGACCTTGTCGGGGCCACAGTTGTAGGCAGCGATGACCAGGCTCCAGTCGTCGAAAATCTTATAGAGGTCGCTCAGATAGTGGGCGGCAGCATAAGAGGATTTCACTGGGTCGCGACGCTCATCGATGAGCGAGTTGACCTCAAGTCCGTAGCGCTTGCCTGTGCCTATCATGAACTGCCAGAGGCCGGTGGCTCCTACGCGTGAAACGGCAATAGGGTTGAGGGCAGACTCGATGACAGGTAGATATTTGAGCTCGAGGGGAAGGTTGTAAGCCTCTAAAGCCTCCTCGAAGATTGGCATATAGAAATTGCCTGCGCCCAGCATATAGCTCACAGAGCGGCGGAGCTTGCCGCTGTAGCGGTCGATGAACTTCTGCACCACATCGTTGTAAGGCATCTCGATGATGGTGGGCAGACGCTTGAGTCGGTCGATGTAAACCTCCTTGTCGAAGACTGGATTGACATCACGATAGTTGCAAGATGTGTCTTGCATCATATAGGTCTTAGCATTATAAAGATGCAGCAGGCTGTCGAGGTTGTCCTCCAGTCCTACAGGGACTTCTATCTCTTCCTCGTTTCCCTGTTTGTCGGTGACTGTGATTACATCTTCTTTTTTCTCTTCAGTGTCGTCGGTTTGCGCCAGCATCTGTACTGGCATACCAAGTAACATTGCAGCTGCTAATAATAGTATTTTTTTCATTTATGTTATTCTTTCTTTTCTATAAGTTTCTTTAAGATTCTACACAATTGTGTTCCTCACTTTAAAAAGTGAGTGAGCATTGAAGTCCCAATGTTCCTGATCGGAAGGGGTTGCGGCTTTGTGGGTTGCTGTTCATGAAGGCAGGCTCTAGTCTCAGAGTAAGGTCGTCGGAAATGTCGAACTCGGAGAGAGATGCATCCACGTAGGCATCGATGATGGAGAAAGCGTAAACGCCAATCATCACAAACACACCCATGTCGCGCCAGCGGCGGTAACGGTCTTTGCGCTTGCGGAAGATTTCCTTGTATCGGTCCATGTTGCTGGCATCGATGGTGGCTCCTAAGTGCAGGAACTGGTTGTAGCTGTCGGTAGTGGGGTCATCGTCCATGATGTCCATATAGGCCTGTGAATAGTCATGATACATCTGGTTGTTCCAGGTGATGGCATAGGCACAGCCTACGAAACCACCATATATAATAGGTAGTTTCCAGTATTTGCGGTTGTATATCTGTCCTGCTCCTGGCAGAACGATGGCAAGCCACATGGCACGCTTGGTGTCAGGACGCCATGTGGACCAGTCGCGCTTGGGCTTCTTGGTTGCAACCTGGAGCATGCTGTTGAGCTTGAGACTGTCTTTGGCAGAGAATGTTGTATCTGCAGGTGCCACTACGGCAGGCTGATCTTCGCCTGCAGTGGATTGACTGGCTGTGACAGCCTTCTGTGCCTGAGCAGCCCAGGGTAGGCTGGCCAACAAGACTGATATACAAATATGTGATATTTTCGATTTCACCTAATTAGTTTTGTTTTAATTGGTCGAAAACGTTCATGATGTGCTCTAATTCCTCCTCGTTGGCAAAGGGAATGCTGATTTTTCCCTTGCCCTTGGGTGAGCAGGTAAACTGAACCTTGGTGTTGAGGAACTGCGAGAGGCGGTTCTTCAGCAGGGCGAACTCTTCGGGCAGTTCGGCTTTTCCCTTGATTACCTTTTTGGCTGTCTCGTTGTCCTCGCTGTCCTTTATTTGCTGTACCATCTCCTCTACCTTGCGCACAGAGTAGCCGTTCTTCTGAATTTCATGGAACAGCTTGATCTGAAGTGAAGGGCTGTCGAGTGCCAAGAGGGCGCGGCAATGGCCCATGTCGATTTCTTTCTTCTGAAGTGCCATCTGTACCTGAGCTGGCAACTTGAGCAGGCGCAGGTAGTTGGCTACAGCAGCGCGGCTTTTGCCCACGCGCTCGGCTATCTTCTCCTGAGTCATCTCGTTGTTCTCCATCAGGTGCTCGTATGCCAAAGCTATTTCTATGGCGTTGAGGTCCTGGCGCTGAATGTTCTCGACGAGAGCCATCTCCATCACACTCTCATCGCTGATGGTACGGATATAGGCTGGTATGGCTCTCAGGCCAACCAACTGGGAGGCACGCCAGCGACGCTCACCTGCGATAATCTGGAAGCGGTTCTCTGCCACCTGTCGCAAGGTGATGGGCTGAATGATGCCTATGGCCTTGATGCTTTCTGCCAACTCATGGAGTGCTTCGTCGTCGAACTCACGACGAGGCTGGTTGGGGTTGGCTTCTATCTGGTCGAGAGGAATCTCGTTGATGGTACTGCTGCCCTGTGTGCGCACTCCTTCGGTAGAGATAAGTGCGTCGAGACCTCGTCCCAGGGCATTGCTCTTGGTTCCGTTATTGTATTTCTTGTGTACTGCCATTTTCTATTTCTTAGTAAGGAGTGAGTCATTCTTCACTCTTTTTTCTTACTTTATGAGTTCTTGTTGATAATTTCTTTTGCCAATGCCAAGTGGTTCTTGGCGCCGTTCGACTCTGTGTCGTAGAGGATGACGGGAAGGCCGTGGCTTTGACTCTCGCTCAGTTTCACGTTGCGCTGGATGACGGTCTTGAACACCAACTCCTGGAAGTGGCGCTTCACCTCGTCGTAAATCTGGTTGGCCAGACGCAGACGGCTGTCGTACATGGTAAGCAGGAAGCCCTCAATCTCGAGCTTGGTGTTGAGCTTGCTCTTGATAATCTTTATCGTGTTGAGCAACTTGCTGATGCCTTCCAGGGCAAAGTATTCGCACTGAACAGGAATGATGACGCTGTCGGCTGCTGTCAGCGAGTTGACTGTGATGAGTCCCAGAGATGGCGAACAGTCGATAAGGATGAAATCATACTCGTCGCGGATAGGGGCGAGCAGATTCTTGATAACCCTTTCGCGGTTCTGCAGATTGAGCATTTCTATCTCTGCACCGACAAGGTCGATGTGGCTGGGGATGATGTCGAGTCCATCAATATCGGTGGTATAGATGGCATCACGAACATCTGCATGGTCGATAATGCACTCGTACAGAGAGCAGTCTACCTCCTTGATGTCTACTCCTAAGCCGCTGGAGGCATTTGCCTGTGGGTCGGCGTCTACTACAAGAACCGACTTCTCCAGTGTGGCCAATGATGCTGCCAAGTTGATGGTGGTTGTCGTTTTGCCGACACCGCCTTTCTGGTTGGCCAATGCGATTATTTTTCCCATATTCTTAATTTTCTATATTAAAAATCATCACAAAATTTCTGCAAAGATACATATTTTATGCGAGAAAGACGTTACTTTAAAGGTTTTTTCGTACTTTTGCACCAAAAAGAGCGATATTTTTATGGAAAATAAGAAACCTTTAATATTAATATCCAATGATGACGGCTATCATGCCAATGGCATCAAGACGCTTGTTGGATTTCTGAAAGACTGGTGTGAGGTGCTTGTGGTGGCTCCTGAGAGTGGACGGTCGGGCTATGGATGCGCCTTCTCGGTAACATCACCCCTGCTGTTGAAACGCAGACACAACATGGGCGAGGAGGTGGAAGTGTGGTCGTGCTCAGGAACGCCTGTCGACTGTGTGAAGATAGCTCTCGACCTGTTGTTGGATTCTCGGGTTCCCGACCTGATACTCAGTGGTATCAACCATGGCGACAACTCGAGTGTGAACAATCATTATTCGGGCACAATGGGCGTAGTCAAGGAAGGCTGCATGAAGTATATTCCCTCGGTGGCGTTCAGTAGTTGCAACTATGATGCGAACGCCAATCTGTCACCCTTGCGCGACGGCGTGGTAAGCATCGTGAAGCGAGTGCTTCGTGAAGGACTGCCCAAGGGAACTTGTCTTAATGTCAACTTTCCCGTCAATCCTCCTTTCAAGGGCTTTAAGGTTTGCCGTATGACATGGGGCTCGTGGATCAATGAAGTGGTGAAGGAGCATCATCCTCGGGGATATGACTATTACTGGATGGTGGGCGAATATCGCAATGATGAGCCTGAGGCTGTAGATACTGATCAGTGGGCGCTCAGTCATGGCTACATTGCCATTACGCCTACAAAAATAGATGTGACCGACTATGAGTGGCTTGAGAACAACAGGTCGCTCAACATGGAAGCTTCTGAACTTGACGATTAACTAAGAATATTCGACAATAAGGATGAAATATTATCTGATAGTAGGTGAGGCGAGTGGCGATCTGCATGCCAGCAGATTGATGCGCTCGTTGAAAAAATATGACGAATTGGCTGAATTCCGATTCTTCGGCGGCGACTTGATGGCTGCTGAGGGAGGAACTCGTGTCAAGCATTATAAGGAACTGGCCTATATGGGCTTTGTACCTGTGCTGCTGCATCTGGGCACCATCTTCTCGAACATGAAAAGATGCAAGGAGGATATTGTGGCGTGGAAACCCGATGTTGTGATCTTAGTCGATTATCCAGGCTTTAATCTCAATATAGCCAAGTTCTTGAAAAAGAATACGTTGATACCTGTCTACTATTATATTTCGCCTAAGATTTGGGCCTGGAAGGAGTGGCGTATTAAAAGCATCAAACGTGATGTGAGCGAGATGTTCTCCATACTGCCTTTCGAGGTGCCTTTCTATGAGCAGAAACATAAGTATCCCGTTCACTATGTGGGCAATCCCACTGCTCAGGAAGTGGCAGAGTTCAGAGCAGGATATCATCAGACGCATGAGGAGTTTTGTCGAGAAAATAATCTTGACAGTCGTAAACCGATTATCGCTCTTTTAGCTGGTAGCCGACTACAGGAAATTAAGGACAATCTTCCTGCCATGATAGAGGTGGCTGAACGTTTTGAAGATTATCAAATGGTGTTGGCTGGAGCTCCGTCGATAGAGGATGAATATTACGATAAATTCCTGGAAGGTACTCCTGTCAGAGTGGTGAAGAATAAGACTTACCAGCTCTTGTCTCACACCACGGCGGCTCTTGTAACCAGTGGAACTGCCACGCTCGAGACAGCCCTGTTTAATGTTCCGCAAGTGGTGTGCTATGAAACTCCCTTGCCAAAACTGATTCGTTTTGCCTTCAATCACGTGCTGAAGGTTGACTATATTTCTCTTGTCAACTTGGTGGCCAATAAGGAGGTGGTTCCTGAGATGTTCGCCGATAAGTTTACGATAGACGGAATAGCCAACGAACTTTATAAGATTATGCCAGGGCAGCCTGCACGCGAAAGAATGCTTGCTGAATATCAGGAAGTGCTGAGAGAGTTGGGAAGTAAGGTGGCGCCCGACGAAGCTGCTTCTATCATGGTAGATTTGTTGAGAAAGCATCGTGCTGAGTTGATACGTCTGGCTAAAGAACGTGCTGAGGCCGTCGCCAAGGCTGCCGCCAAAGCTGCAGAGCTGGCTCGTGTCAAGGCTGAACAGGAAGCTGCCATCGCTCGGCAGAAAGCTGAAGAGGCAGAGCGGGTGAGCCAGCAGGAAATAAATGAGCCGTAGTAAATTAAAAAGCCAATTATATGAAAACTTGCTATTGATTATCAATAAGTTATTCAAGTTTTGCAAGTTTTGCAAGTAAGCCCCACACGCCCTGAAAGGGCA
>ULKP01031072.1_pt1 | contig 37979 bp, 28 predicted proteins | sample 1951191 | NCBI WGS metagenome assembly ULKP01 (sample SAMEA4835504, study PRJEB28245) | human gut metagenome | biome: gut microbiome; material: fecal sample | place: Denmark | collected 2008
GATGTCGTCTCGTTTAAACGGGACACTAGTGAGTAAATTTAAAGAATCTACAACTTCATACTACTGGCGGCAGCACTCATTCGGGCGGTGACACCACGGGTGGTACCAATCCTCCAGGCGGAGAAGGCACCGATGCAGAGTAATCGGCAGCCCTCAGTATCTTTTCCCCCCAGACCCTATATCAATCACCCAGGGTCTGGGGGATTTTTCTTTTACCAGATAAGCACGGAATTTGTCCGCTTAGGCATCTTTACTGATGTTTTGAAGCCGTCTGGGCCGAAAAGGCGTTTGCAGATGACAAAGAAATTGACTATCTTTGTCATACATTCAATAAATGATAAAAAGCCTATGAAAAAGAAAATGACAAGCCTTTTGGCTTTGTTTTGCATGATGTTTTGTGCTGGTGCCTCAGCACAGAGTGCCTATCAGAAAGCCTACGACAAAGCTAAGTCGAAGTCGCTGGTGAATGCTCTTTCGTTCTCGTTGGAGAAGGATAAAGAGCGGCTGCGCAAAGCTGCCTACAAGTATCGTGAAGACATTCCGAAAGAAGTGCTCAAGATGGCAAAGAAAGACAATGCCATCCTGCATGGCACGTGGATACAGGGACAGACAAAGTCGTGGGACTTGTTTGGCAAGCCTTTGCCCATTCCTGAGGCTTATGTGCCCTTGTGCAGGTACAACGACTCCGTGTTTGCCATACGCAATACGATGATGGAAACTCAGCCCATCCAATTGTATAATGTGAACAGGGGTGTGATAAATGTTCTTGCCTACAGTCTCGACGGAATCGTCTATCAGCCTTTTCTGAACAGTGCCCTGTCTAATATCAAAGAGTCTTTTGGTTATTCGAACGTTTTGGCTTCGCTCGACGACAAATATTTCTTTTCTGTTATCGATATCAATGCTTTGAACTCTCTGCAGGTTGCCGACCTTTGCCGTAAGGATAGCGCCAATGCAAAAAGCATGGAGTATGCCGACTATATGGATCGGTGGAAGCATTATTATTACACGAGTAAGGGGTCGGACGACAGAGAACTGTATAAGGATAATGTGTGGGTGCAAAATGCCGAAAGGTATTATGCCTTGGGCGAATACCGTAAGGCTTTGCACTGTATCGAGCAGTTTATGGCATTCGATATTGATGGTATGAACGACCGAAACGGAATGTTCGCTTATGAGCTGAAATATATGCAGCTGAAATGTTACAGGGAATTAAAGAAATACAATGATGTGCTCGCTGCTATGGACTATCTGAAGAGGGCCGACTATCTGGCCGACGGCATGTATTTTTCTCCTCAGTCGAAATCTATCGTCGTGTGTGCAGGCGTCTCGGAAGACGTAGAGACTAATTTTAAATCCAAGATGTTGACTTTGTGCAAGGAATGTCAGACCCTGCAGGAAGAGCGCGAACGCAACAATACAATTCTTGCAGCAGCTCTCTTGGGTGCATTGGGCACCACGGTTTCCAACATCACTGGCAGCAGCAACCAGTCGTCTGGTGCGGCCTATTCGGGCGGTGGAGGTGCAGCCTCGTCGGCAAGTACGGCAACGGCTGGCAGTTCTGCTTCTACCAAGACCGCTACCAGGTGTACTGCATGCAATGGCAAAGGCGTATGCCAGTCTTGCAAAAACCATCCGGGCAAAGCCACTTCCAACTCCAAGGATCGTACTCCGTGTAAAGTCTGCGGTGGAAAAATCACCTGTCAATACTGTGGTGGCTCTGGATTCAAGAAACTCTGATCTCTCTGATCTCTCTGAATTCTCTTTCTTCTGAACCTGCTAACCCTTCATTTTCCATATAAATGGGGATTGCACAGTGCAGAAAAACTTCGTACCTTTGCACCCGAAAACAGAAAACAACGAAAAAAATAATACAAGAAAAAAAAGTAAAGGTACATGTCACAAAGAATCATGATGGGCGTTGCCATGATATTGGCAGCAGCAACAGGCAAGGCAGAGAGTATTTCGGTGGATAGCAGTAAGGTGTACGACATAGACGAGGTGATCGTCGTGTCGCAACCCAAGGAGGCTTTCCGCCTGCGTCAGCAACCACTAAGCAGCACTTCTTTCGGAAACTTCGAGATGAACAGGTTGGGAGCCCGCGACCTGCGCGAGCTGTCGTCGTATATCCCCAACTTCGTAATGCCCAACTATGGCAGTCGTCTCTCGTCGGCAGTCTATGTGAGAGGCATAGGCAGCCGTGTGAACAGTCCTGCCATCGGTGTGTATGTGGACGGAATACCCGTGATGAGCAAGTCGGCTTTCAATCTGCACACCTATCAGCTGAGTCGTGTGGACGTGCTGCGAGGTCCGCAGGGCACACTCTACGGACAGAATACCGAGGGCGGACTGGTGAGACTCTATTCGCGCAATGCCTTCGACTATCAGGGCACCGACGTGAGGATAGGCTATGGCAGCCGTCGTTACAGCAATCTTGAGGCTTCGCACTATCAGCGCTTAGGAGAGGACGTAGCCCTGATGGTGGGTGGATTCTACAATGCGCAGACAGGCTTCTTCCGCAATACCACCACGGGCGAGAGGGCTGACGACTACCAGGAGACTGGCGGAAAGCTGATGCTGACCGGCAGACTGCATTCGGGATGGAAGGTGAATGTGACGGCCGACTATCAGTATGTAGACCAGAGCGCCTTCCCCTATGGATCGCTCGACCTGAATACGGGCAAGGCAGAGCAGCCAGCATCGACCTTCCCAGGCAGCTATCGCCGCAACAATCTCATCACCGGACTCACGCTGAGTTACGATGCCAACACCTTCTCGCTGGTATCCACCACGAGCTATCAGTATCTGAAAGACCACATGTACATGGACCAAGACTATTTGGAGGCTGACTATATGCGCATGATGCAGGACCAGTTGCAGAACGCCATGACACAGGAGTTCTCGCTGAAGAGCCGCAAACCCGTAGGAGGCGTGTGGCACTGGGCTGCGGGAGCCTTCTTCTCGGCACAATGGCTGAAGACCAACGGCCCCGTGTTCTTCGACTCTGCCATGACCACTCCCATAGGCAATGCCATACAGCAGCAGATGTATGGCGCCATGTTGCAGGCTATGGCCCAGCGCATGATGCGTCCCGGCATGACCCATGAACAGGCCCTCGCCCTGGCTGCACAGATGATAGAGCGGGCTGGAGGCGTGAGCATGAACGTGGAGATGGGAGCACCCGGAACCTACCATACACCCCAGTACAACATCGGCTTCTATCATGAGAGCAACATCGACATCACCCCACGACTGGTACTCACCCTCGGTGCCCGCTACGACTATATGCTCACCAAGATACACTATGAGAGCATGGCATACATGAAGATGAATGCCAACGTGATGGGCACAAAGGCCGAGAACACACTGCGCTCGATGCTCGACGGCAAGGCACACGATGGCTTCGAGCAACTGCTGCCCAAGCTCGGACTGAGCTACCGCTTAGGCTCAAAGGGCAGCAACGTGTATGCCACCCTGAGCAAAGGGTATCGCGCAGGAGGCTACAACATACAGATGTTCAGCGATATCCTGCAGACCGAACTCAACGCCAACCGCCAGCAGGCCATGAGAGGAAGCTACGACGTGCCTCATACACCGGAAGACTATGACAACGTGAACCACACCATCGCCTACAAGCCCGAGACCTCGTGGAACTATGAGGCGGGAACGCATCTCAACCTCATGGACGGCCAGTTGCATGTGGATGTGAGCACCTACTATATGAAGGTGAGAAACCAGCAACTGTCGGTGATGGCGGGCAACTATGGTTTCGGACGCATGATGGTGAATGCCGGCAAGAGCCATACCTGCGGACTGGAGCTGTCGGCCAAGGGACAGGTCGTGGACGGACACTTGGACTGGATGCTGTCGTATGGCTATACCCGTGCCGTCTTCGACGAGTATGTGGACGGTGAGGGCGATAAGGCTGTGAGCTACGAGGACAAGTACGTGCCCTATGTGCCACAGCACACCCTGGCAGCCTCGGCCGACTATCGCTTCGACGTGGAAAAGCCTTGGCTGAGAAGCGTCACCCTCGGTGCCAACGTCAACGCACAGGGCAAGACCTACTGGGACAACGCCAACACCTATGCGCAGAAGTTCTATGCCGTGGCAGGCGCACATATCGATGCCGACATGGGTAAGGTGGTGGTGAGCCTGTGGGGACGCAACCTGAGCAATACCCGCTACAACACCTTCGCCGTGGACAATGCTGCCACAGGCACCAAGCAGTACTTTGCCCAGAGAGGCAATCCCATACAGTGTGGAGTGGATGTAAGAATGCATTTTTGATAAAAAGTGCAATAAGACAGTAACATTTTATACATAAATATTCCATAATCGCAAATTTTGTATTACCTTTGCACCGGAATTTTGATTCTTACACACATTAACATAAAATTTTATGGGAGGCATTTTCGGGACAATATCCAAGAAAAGCTGTGTCGCAGACCTGTTCTACGGCACCGATTACAATTCACATCTCGGCACACGTCGAGGCGGTTTGGCAACATTCAGCAAGGAGAAGGGATTCGTAAGGTCCATCCACAACCTGGAGAGTTCTTACTTCCGCACCAAGTTTGAGCCATCACTCGACAAGTTCGAAGGCAGTACATCGGGTATCGGAGTCATCAGCGATACTGATGCCCAGCCACTCATCATGAACTCGCATCTTGGCAGATTCGCCATCTGTACGGTGGCCAAGATTCTGAATATAGAGGAACTTACCAAGGACCTGCTCGACAAGAACATGCACTTCGCTGAAATGTCGTCGGGCAAGACCAACCCTACGGAGCTCATTGCCTTGCTCATTATTCAAGGCAAGACCTTCAAAGAGGGTATCGAAAATGTATATCACCACATCAAGGGATCATGCACCATGCTCATCCTGACCGAGGACGGCATTATCTGTGCACGCGACAGCTGGGGACGCACACCTATTATAATAGGTAAGAAGGAAGGTGCCTATGCGGCTTCGAGCGAGTCGACCTCGTTTCCTAATCTCGACTTCGAGGTGGAGTATAATGTAGGTCCGGGCGAGATCGTCAAGATTAAAGCCGACGGCATGGAGCAGATACGTCCTGCCAACAAGCGCATGCAGGTTTGCTCATTCCTCTGGGTGTACTATGGTTTCCCTACATCTACCTACGAGGGCAGAAACGTGGAGGAAGTGCGCTTCAAGAATGGTTTCAACATGGCTAAGACCGACGGAGTGGAGGTGGACTGCTGCAGCGGTATCCCCGACTCGGGCACAGGTATGGCGATGGGTTATGCTGCCGGCAAGCAAGTGCCTTACCAGCGTTGCATCGCCAAGTACACTCCCACCTGGCCACGTTCGTTCACACCTTCCAACCAGGCCATGCGCTCGTTGGTGGCCAAGATGAAACTCATCCCCAACAAGGATATGCTGAAAGGCAAGCGAGTGCTGTTCTGCGACGACAGTATCGTGCGAGGCACCCAGTTGCGCGACAATGTGAAGGTGCTCTTCGAACAGGCAGGACTCAAGGAGTGCCACATGCGTATCGCCTGTCCTCCATTGGTTTACGGTTGTCCGTTCATCAACTTCACCTCCTCCAAGAGCGACATGGAGCTGATCACACGCCGCATCATCGAGAAGTTTGAGGGCGATGCGAATAAGAACCTTGACAAATATGCCACCACAGGCTCACCTGAATATGAGCGAATGGTGGCAGAGATAGCCCGACAGTTGGGATTGACCACATTGAAGTTCAATACCATCGAGCAGCTCATAGAGGCTATCGGACTGCCCAAGTGCCAGGTGTGCACCCATTGTTTTGATGGAAGCAGCAAGCACTCACTTGAGCAGCTGGCTGATGAAGAGGAAGCTTAACAGAGCAAGAGAAAGAAGTCAGACAGAGCCCCAAGCGAAGGCTTGACAGGCTATGAAATATAAATCGGAGTCGGCTAAGCGAAGGCTTAACTGGCTCCGAATGTTTTTTTACTGTGTGTCAGGCTAAGGCTTGGCAGGCTCTGAAGTGGGAGCTTAGTTGAGGAAACCCAGCAAAGCTCCTGCGGCTACGGCCGAACCGATGACACCCGCCACGTTGGGTCCCATGGCATGCATGAGCAGGAAGTTGTGTCGGTCGTATTCCAAACCCAGGTTGTTGGAGATACGGGCGCTCATAGGTACGGCGCTCACTCCGGCATTTCCTATCAGTGGGTTGATCTTCTTGCCCTTTGGCAAGAACACATTCATCAGTTTGACAAACAGTATTCCGCTGGCTGAGGCGATGATGAACGCCAAGGCTCCGAGGGCAAAGATCTTTACCGTGTTGAGGGTAAGGAACTCTGAGGCCTGGGTGGAGCAGCCTACGGTAAGTCCCAAGAGCATCACTATCACGTCGTTGAGGCTGCTGCCTGCAGTCTTGGCCAGGCGTGTGGTCTTGCCACTCTCTTTCAGCAGATTGCCAAAGAAGAGCATTCCCAATAGCGGCAGACCGCTGGGCACGATGAAGGTGGTGAGCAGCAAGCCGATGATGGGGAAGAGTATCTTCTCGGTCTGACTCACCTGTCGGGCTGGCTTCATCTTGATGACACGCTCGTTCTTCGTGGTGAGCAGTCGCATCAGCGGGGGCTGGATGACAGGTACCAGTGCCATATAGGAATAGGCGCACACGGCGATGGCTCCCATAAGGTTAGGACTGAGCTTGCTCGACAAGAAGATGGCTGTAGGGCCGTCGGCACCTCCGATGATAGCGATGCCTGCTGCCTGGTTGGGCTCGAAGCCTAAAGCCAAGGCTATCATGTAGGCTCCGAAGATGCCAAACTGGGCTGCGGCTCCGATGAGAATCAACTTCGGATTGGAAATCAATGCCGAGAAGTCGGTCATGGCTCCGATGCCGAGGAAGACGAGTGGGGGATACCAGCCTTGTCGCACACCCTGATAGAAGATGTTGAGCACCGAGTTGTCTTCGTAGAGACCTATCTCCAGTCCGGCGTCGGTGCGGAAGGGAATGTTGCCCAGGATGATGCCGAGACCTATGGGCACCAGCAGCAGCGGCTCGAAGTCTTTCTTGATGGCGAGCCAGATGCAGACGATTCCCACCAATATCATGATGAGGTTTCCTGCCGTGGCATTGGCAAAGCCTGTATAGGTCAGGAACTCCTGAAAATTCTGTATGATGAAATCCATAATAGTTGTTCGTTAAGTTGGGGGTTATGTTGATGGATTCTTGGCAAGAGCAATGCTCTCTGGGGTTAAGCAATCGTTACCAAGGTGTCGCCTTCCATGACAGCATCGCCCTTGTTGACATTGATGCTTGCGACGGTGCCCGAAGTCTCAGCCTCGATGTTGTTTTGCATCTTCATGGCTTCGAGAATCACTACGGTATCTCCTGCGCTCACCTTGTCGCCCACCTTTACTTTGATGTCGTTGATGGTGCCAGGCAGTGGAGCTACCACAGGCTTGCCACCAGCGCTTGCTGAGGCTTTCTTGCTGGCAGCAGCTTCGGCAATTGCAGAGGAGGCAGAACTGCCTGTTGGGGTAGTCTTGGCACTGTCGGCAGACGATACTCCGCCCTTGTCATCAGTAGCCTCATTCGCTATGCGGAACTTCTGCTTGCCAGCCTTGACAGGTTGCTTCATCTCCACTTCGAAGGGGATGCCGTTGACGGTTACATTGGCGATATTGCCTTCTATATCTTGTATCTCTACTTCGTAGTCTACGCCTTTTACTTTATATTGGTATTTTGCCATAGTTTTATTCTTTAATATTTTTATTTTGTATCAGTAAAGCTGTTGAATTTTTCACTCTTCATTCTTTACCCTTCGTTTTTCACTCTTCACTTATTATTGAATCTCGGTTCATTCCATCTCGTCTGCTTGGGCTTAATGGTGATGATGCCCGGTTCGATGTCGTGCACATCCTCCAAGTATTCTTTGAGAGCCAGCGAGATGACAGCCATATAGATTTCCTTGTCGATGCCCTTGGTGGTTAGGCCTTCCTTCAGCATCACGTTGGTCTTATGTCCGATCTCTGTGGTCAGCTCGATGGTCTTCTTGCCCGTCTTATATAATAAGGTGGCGTGTTTCTCTGTGGCACGTGCGATGCGCTGCTTGTGCTTCATATAGGCACCGAAGAGCCAGAAGAAGACGAAGAGCAGGGCCAGACAGGAGAAGACAATGCCCATGGAAAGGGCTGCAATGCCGAAGCCATGAGGGTCGGTCGTCTTGAGAATCTGTGGCTTGCTGAGTCCTGTGTCTTGTGGAAGATAGCCTGGAGTGACATCCTTGGCAGCGCAAACCTTCCAGCTGCTGAGGTCTTTGCTGAGGGCATATGACTGGTCGGCTGCCATCCAGGGAATGCTGACAGAGTCTATTAGGTCGACAGCATTGCCGTCGTAAAGAGCTATCCAGTTGTTCTTCTCGTGGAAAGCATCCGCTATTTCCTTGAGAGGCACCAGTCCGAGTTTCAAATGGAATGGACCATTGCCCTCGCTCAGCCATCTGAAGTGTCCCTTGCCCTTGGGAAAACAGTCGGGACACGTCTTCTCTGAGTCTTCCTGCCAGAGGTATCGGTCGTAGATGATCACACTTTTCTTGCCAGCCAAGGTTGTGCGCGGCTCATTGTTGGGTAGGGGAGACATGAGTTTGCGCCGTTCTTCGGGCGACATGTTCTTGTCGAGCACACGTCGGTCGGTGGTAAGGAACATGCCACGTACATTATAAGTAGTGAACGAGGTGTTCGACAACTCCACCCATGCTTTGTGGGCACCATACTCGTCGACGATACTGGCTTGGTTGTTGGGCATCAACTCCGTTATGCGGATGCTTTTAGCTCCTTGTGCCCAAGTGGACAAGGTGGCAGTGACCAACAGGCTTAGTAGGATTCCAAATTTCTTCATAGGCTTTCTCTCTTTTTGAAGGTTGGTGTATCAATAGGTATTCTTACAGCCTCAAAGTTACAAAGATTTTTGGAATAAGCAACAAAAGAGGTGCACATTTTTTCTTAAATGTGCACCTCTTTTATAATTTATAAATTTTCGTTTATAAAAATTCAAATATAGTAAGTGAACTTTCTGCTGTCGGAGAGTCTTTGCTTAGCAAATGATTCGCTATGCTCCGCAGAAGAAAAGTACCACTATTTGGGCTGAGAAGATTCTGAGGAACATACTCAGCGGATAAACGGTAGAGTAACCCACGGCAGGAGCCTCCTTAGAGCAGGAAGCGTTGGCATAAGCCAGGGCTGGTGGGTCGGTATAGGTTCCGGCTATCATACCCATGATGGTGAAGTAGTTGAACTTGTACTTCAGTCGGGCTATGGTGCCCACGATAAGGATAGGAATGATGGTGATAAGGAAACCTGTGTACACATACTTGATACCGTCGCCTTGTACCACAGTGTCCCAGAAACCGGCACCAGCCTTGATGCCCACACTCGCAAGGAACAGCACAAGACCTATCTCTCGCAGCATCATGTTGGCAGAGGTGGTGGTATAGGTAACCAGTTTGAAGTGATAACCGAAACGGCCAATGAGGATGGCGATGATCAGCGGACCGCCAGCAATACCCAACTTCAGCGGAACAGGCATTCCTGGAACTGCGAAAGGCAGACTGCCGAAGATGATACCAATCATGATACCAACGAAGATGGTGGCGATGTTAGGCGCATCGAGTCGCTTCACAGAGTTACCCATCATTTCAGCCACACGGTTTACATTCTCCTCGGGACCTACAACGAGAATCTTGTCGCCCACATGGAAGTGGTGGTTGCGGCCGGCAAAGATGTCCATTCCCTGGCGTGAGATACGGGTGACGTTGACGCCATACACACTCGAGAAGTGCATCTTGCCCAGAGTCTTACCGTTCATCTCAGGACGTGTAACGACAATGCGGCGCGACACGAAGTGCTGAACCTCATCTTTCTCGCGATCCCATTCGGCCTCTATCTCAGGACCGATGAAGGCCTTGATGGCTTCGGCATCAGCCTCGGCGCATACAACGAGCAGCTCGTCGCCCACCTCGAAGGTAGTCTGGCTGTTAGGAATGCTCACCTCGCCATTGTGGAGCAGTCGTGAGCACACGATGTCGCGGTTCAGGAACTCGGAAACCTGTCGGAGAGTGCGTCCTGCGATATAGGTATTCTCCACACGAAGGTGCATGTTGTGCGCCTTGGCATGTGGGTTGGCTGCGTCTTCTTCGTTTAGTTTCTCCTCCTCATCCGCGGTGTTCACCTTGCAGATGTACTTGATGAGAATAGTGGCACCGATGATGCCTACCACGCCGAGTGGATAAGCGCAGGCATAACCGTTGGCAATACTTGGGGCACCATTGGGGAAGACACTGAGCAGCGCCTCGTTGGCGGCACCAAGACCTGGCGTATTGGTGACGGCTCCATAGAGTGTACCCACCATCATTGGCAAGTTGTTGGGGTTGCTGGTGTCGAAGAAGAGATAATAGCATGCGAACATCACACAGACATTGAGGAATATCGCAGCCGTCGACAACAGGTTGAGCGTCACACCGCCTTTCTTGAAGCTTTCGAAGAAGCCCGGACCTACCTGCAAACCGATCATAAAGACAAAGAGAATGAGTCCGAAGTCTTGTATGAAGGTCAGAATGTCCTTGGGAGCAGTGAAGCCTACATGTCCTGCCAGGATGCCGGCAAAGAGCACGAAGGTAACGCCAAGTGAAATGCCACCAATCTTAATCTTGCCCAGATACACGCCCACTGCTATGACAATGGCATAGAGCAGGGCGATGTGAGCCACCGATTCGGTGTTCGTAAAAAGGTTGATAATCCAATCCATTGATCTATCTTCTAAATGAAAATATGTTTATTTTTGGGCTTTTAGTAGGGGTGAATAAAAATGGAAAAATCGGGGACACGTATAAAGGGTGTCCCCGACTTGAAAGTGTTTGATATATTGTAACCTATTGAATCCAATAAATCAATACTTCGTCACAACAAAACAAGATAGATATTTCTTTGTTCATCCATCAAGAATTGTATGTGTACGAATCTTCATTCTGATAAATTACTTCTCAATAGCAGCTACGCCTGGCAATACCTTGCCCTCGATAGCCTCGAGCAGAGCGCCACCACCTGTAGAGATGTAAGAAACCTGGTCAGCCAAACCGAACTTGTTGATACAAGCTACAGAGTCACCACCACCGATGAGTGAGAATGCACCCTCCTTAGTAGCTTCAGCGATTGCCTCAGCGATTGCCTTAGAACCACCAGCGAAGTTGTCGAACTCGAATACACCGGCAGGACCGTTCCAGAGGATAGTCTTAGCACCCTTGATGGCAGCAGCGAAAGCCTTGCGAGTGTCAGGACCAGCGTCCATACCCTCCCAGCCGTCAGGGATATTGTTAGATGGGCAAACCTGTGTGTTGCAGTCGTTCTTGAAAGCATCACCGCAGATAGAGTCAGTACCGAGTACGAGGTTTACACCGTTCTCCTTAGCCTTCTTGATTACGTCGAGAGCTACATCGAGCTTATCGTCCTCGCAGATTGACAAACCAATCTTGCCGCCGAGAGCCTTAGAGAATGTGTATGTCATACCACCACAGAGGATCAGGTTGTCAACCTTTGTCAAGAGGTTCTCGATGATACCGATCTTGGTAGAAACCTTAGAACCACCCATGATAGCTGTGAATGGGCGCTTAATGTTGCCGAGTACAGCGTCAACAGCCTTTACCTCTTTCTCCATCAAGAAACCGAGCATTTTGTGGTCCTTGTCGAAGCTGTCGGCGATGACAGCAGTAGAAGCGTGCTTGCGGTGAGCAGTACCGAAGGCATCCATTACATATACATCAGCATAAGAAGCCAACTTGGCAGCGAACTTCTTCTGACGTTCCTTCATCTCAGCCTTGGCAGCATCGTACTCAGGAGTACCCTTCTCAACGCCTACTGGCTTGCCTTCCTCTTCAGGATAGAAGCGAAGGTTCTCGAGCAGGAGAGCCTCACCTGGCTTCAGCGCAGCAGCCTCTGCATCAGCATTGCCGCAATCTTTAGCAAACTTCACCTCAACGCCGAGAGCGTCGGATACGTTCTTTACAATTTGTGAAAGAGAAAGCTCTGGCTTAACTTTGCCCTTTGGCTTACCCATATGGCTCATCATGATAAGAGCACCACCATCGGCCAGCACCTTCTTCAATGTAGGAAGGGCACCGCGGATACGAGTGTCGTCTGTTACATTACCATTTTCATCCAATGGCACGTTGAAATCAACGCGTACGATTGCCTTGTGACCGGCAAAGTTAAAATCTTCGATTTTCATTTTACCTAACGTTTTTATTATTAGTTATTTAATTTCTCTCTATATTATGAATAGAATGTTCTTTGTTGTAATCTGTCTCGTTCGTTCTGTCTGTTTATTGTTCTCCATGACAATGATGAACAGGACTTGTGTTTTAGACTTTGTGCCAACTGTCGTGGGTGTTGCCTTTTAGGCGTTTTACTCATTTGAAGTCGACTTTGCTGAAACTGTAGGCAAAGGTATGAAAAATAACTGAATGTTGCAAATTTTGGTGTTCTTTTAAGGATTTTTTTTATCAAAGAGGCTGGTAATGTAATATCGGCTTTGCAAAATGTATCCTTTTGATGTGAAAGTGTGGCGAATATTTGGCGAAAGTGAAAAAATAATGTACCTTTGTCCTTGATTTTAATACTCATCAGAATATGGCAAAAGACAAGATAGCTTATGTTTGCAGCAACTGTGGTCAGGAGTCGTCGAAATGGATAGGCAAGTGCCCGAGTTGTGGACAATGGAATACGTTCAAGGAGATTCGTATAGCCAATGATACGGGCTCCCAGGCTGCCCGCAACGCTGGTATGAGCATGCGGCATGGAGGTGCTGCCACGATGTTTGGCGGCAATCATAGCGATGGGGGAGCAAGGCCTGTATGTCTGCGCGATATTTCTGCTCATGATGAGCCGCGCATTGATATGCACGATGGTGAGCTGAACCGTGTGCTGGGTGGAGGACTGGTTCCTGGCAGTATCACGCTTCTGGGCGGTGAGCCGGGCATCGGAAAGAGTACACTCACACTTCAGACCATTCTTCATCTGCCTGACATGAAAGTGATGTATGTGAGCGGCGAGGAGAGTGCCCATCAGATTAAACTGCGTGCTGACCGACTGGCTTCTGCATCGGTGGGCGATGAGAGTGCTGCTGGCAGGGCCTCGCTCGACAATGTGTCTATTCTTTGCGAGACATCGTTGGAGAAAATCTTCACGCATATACAGGAACAGGCTCCCGGACTGGTGGTAATAGACTCTATACAGACGATTGCCACCGACGAGGTGGAGAGCTCGCCAGGCAGTATTTCACAGGTGCGTGAGTGCGCAGCTGCCTTGTTGAGGTTTGCCAAGACCAGCGGCATTCCTGTCATCCTTATCGGACATATAAATAAGGAGGGAACCTTGGCCGGACCGAAGATTCTGGAACATATTGTCGACACGGTGGTTCAGTTTGAGGGCGACCAGCATTATATGTATCGCATCCTGCGCAGTATCAAAAACCGATTCGGAAGTACCTCAGAGTTAGGTATCTACGAGATGCAGCAGGGTGGACTCCGACAGGTGAGCAATCCTTCGGAGCTCTTGCTTACCGACGATCATGACGGTTTGTCGGGAGTGGCAATCAGCAGTGCCATCGAGGGTGTCCGTCCTTTCCTGGTCGAGACGCAGGCGCTTGTATCTACCGCTGCCTATGGCACACCACAGCGCTCGGCTACGGGCTTCGACCAGCGTCGGCTCAACATGCTCTTGGCTGTGCTCGAGAAGAGGGTAGGCTTCAAACTGATGCAGAAGGACGTGTTCCTGAACATAGCAGGCGGACTGCGTGTCACAGACCTGGCGATGGATCTCAGTGTGATAGCCGCCGTATTGAGCAGTAATGTGGACACGCCTATCGAGGCTGGCTGGTGTATGGCTGGCGAAGTAGGTTTGAGTGGTGAGGTTCGTCCGGTGAGCCGCATCGAGCAGCGCATCGCCGAAGCCGAGAAGTTGGGCTTTCATGACATCATCATTCCCCGTTACAACTATCATTCGCTCGACAGGTCGAAGTACAGCATCACCATCCATCCTGTGAGGAAGGTGGAAGAGGCGCTCCGCTGTCTGTTCGGATAAGTGTGCACGCAGATTTTGTGGATTACGCAGATTTTGCTAATATTGGATTGCAATATGATTTTTTATAAATAATAAATTCAAATACAAAATGAAGGATTCTGTAATCATTGTGAGCGGCGGTATGGACAGTATCACGCTGCTCTACGATAAAAAAGACGAGATTGCCTTGGGTATCAGTTTCAACTATGGCAGCAACCATAACGAGCGTGAGATTCCTTATGCCAAGATGCACTGTGAGCGTTTGGGCATCAAGCACATCACCATCGATTTGGGTTTCATGCATCAGTATTTCAAGAGCTCGCTCTTAGAAGGCGCCGATGCTATTCCAGAAGGACATTATGCCGACGAGAACATGAAGTCGACGGTGGTGCCTTTCCGCAACGGCATCATGCTGAGCATTGCCATCGGCATAGCTGAGAGCAACAACCTGAAGAAGGTGTTGATAGCCAATCATGGAGGCGACCACACTATTTATCCCGACTGCCGTCCGGAGTTTATCTCTGCCATCGACCGGGCTGCCCAGGCAGGAACCTTTGTCGATGTGCACGTGTCAGCTCCTTATACCAACATCACCAAGTCGGATATTGCCCGTATAGGCAAGCGATTGGGAATAGACTACACTGAGACCTGGAGTTGCTATAAGGGTGGCGAGAAGCATTGCGGAAAGTGCGGAACGTGTGTAGAGCGCAAGGAGGCTCTTGCCGAAGCAGGTATCGAGGATAAGACCGAGTATCTGGAATAAAAAAATGAAGTTAGCTTCCATGACGAGTGAAGCTAACTTCCTTTTGTTTTTATATCCTTTTGTTTTTATATTCCTTTTTGTTTGCCTAGTCTTGCCTTTTAAGCAGAGTGAGGATAGAGAGATTTATCTGTCTTTCGATACAGCCTGCAGGCGTGCGATGTATTTGCCCAGGATGTCGAACTCGATGTTGACAACGGTTCCCACTTCTATGTTGCAGAAGTTGGTGTGGTCGTGAGTATAGGGAATGATAGCCACGGTGAAGGTGTTGTCGGTAGGCTCACAGACAGTGAGCGACACACCATTGACAGTGACCGAACCCTTATCGACAGTGAAGTAGCCCTTGCGAGCCATCTCGCGGTCGAGTCTGTATTCGAAAGTATAGTAGGTGGAACCATCAGCATCACGTTTGTTAATACAGGTGGCAGTCTGGTCTACGTGTCCCTGTACGATGTGTCCGTCGAGCCTGCCGTTGAGCATCATAGAACGTTCCACATTCACCTTGTCACCCTCTTTCAGCAGTCCGAGGTTGGAACGGTCGAGTGTTTCCTTCATGGCAGTAACCGTATAGGTGTTGCCTTCTAAAGCCACGACCGTGAGGCATACTCCATTGTGCGCCACACTCTGGTCGATACTCAACTCGCCAGCAAACGGGCATTCCAGTGTAAGGTCGATATTCTCCTTGTCCCTTTTCACAGCCACGACAGTAGCCATGTTTTCTATGATTCCGCTAAACATGATGTGATATTCGTATGAATTTAAAATGTTGATGAATGTTTTCTATGATGTTGAATCTTGTTCAAAGAATGATGAGAGTTTTTAATGACAAAGTTCTAAGAATAAAAGAAAAGGGTCGTCCGATGATGTGATGAAACTCCGAACTTAGCAATAAGTTTGAGAGCCCCCCGCTTTTGTAATCCACCGGCTTTGCAGCTTCACCGAACGAAGTCCGGCTTATTGTGGCCCGCCATAGGCAAGAGAAGTCTTCTCGGTTTCATAATTTGTAATGTGATGAGTATCCCAATCTAACCGAAACGACCCTTATGTATTTGCAAAGATACTGCTTTCTTCTGATGCAGCCAAATTTTTTGGCATTTTTTTACAGCATTCTTTCTGCTTGTTCTTCTTTTTTTACAGCATTCCCTTCGATGAAGGCAGTTCGAAGTGATAGATATCTCGCTTCACTGCCATCTTGAGTGATCGGGCGAGTGCCTTGAAGATACCTTCTATCTTGTGGTGTTCGTTCTCGCCTTCTGCCTTGATGTTGAGGTTCATCTTGGCAGCATCGCTCAGACTCTTGAAGAAGTGCTTGAACATCTCGGTGGGCATTTCGCCTACTTTCTCGCGATGGAACTCAGCGTCCCAAACGAGCCAGGGGCGTCCACCAAAGTCGAGAGCCACCTGGCACAGGCAGTCGTCCATAGGCAGACAGTAGCCATATCTCTCGATGCCTCTCTTGTTGCCCAATGCCTGAAGCAGACATTCGCCCAGTGCGATGCCTGTATCTTCGATGGTGTGGTGCTCATCCACGTAGAGGTCACCCTTGGTGTGGATGGTGAGGTCCATCATTCCGTGCTTTCCTATCTGCTCCAACATGTGGTCGAAGAAGCCCAGTCCTGTGGAGATGTCGCAGTGGCCCGAACCGTCGAGGTTCACCTTAATATATATGTCAGTCTCCTTGGTGGTGCGTTTTACCTCGGTGATGCGGTCGCCGGCAAAGAGAATTTCGGCTATCTTGTCCCAGTCCATGCCGTCTTTGCCCAGTATCAGACTCTTGCATCCCAGGTTCTCGGCCAGCTGAGCGTCGGTTTCACGGTCGCCGATGACATAGCTGTTGGCCAAGTCGTATTTTGGATTGTCAATATAGTGGGTCAGCATGCCGGTGCCAGGCTTTCTCATGGGCGAGTTGTCCTCGGGGAAATGGCGGTCTATCAGCTGCTCCTCGAAGTGGATTCCCTCACTTTCCAGTGTCTGGATGATGAAGTTGTGCACAGGCCAGAAAGTGTTTTCCGGGAAGGAGTCGGTGCCTAATCCGTCCTGGTTGCTCACCATGACGAGCTGATAGTCTGTGTGTTGGGCAATGAAACTGAGGTTTCTCATCACGCCCTTGGTGAAGACAAGCTTCTCGAAGCTGTCAATCTGTTCGTCTTCCGGCTCCTGAATCAAGGTTCCGTCGCGGTCGATGAATAGCAGTCTGGTTTGTTTCATGTCTATGTCTTTTTTATGTTGAATGATTTTTAGCATTTAGCATTTAGCATTTCAGTTTTCTTCATTTCGTCGTTCTCTATACTGCCATAGAGATAGATGTACGAGATAAACAACCAGTGCAGGATGTATGCGAAGACGAACAACAGGAGAGCTGTTACGACGATGAAGAGGAAGGTGAAGTAGGAGGGCGTTCCTACCGGGTCGCCTTCGAGAGTGCCCATCTGTGCCGATACCTGTGCGCCTATTAGGATGGCAAGAGGAATGTAGATCAGGATACCTGCCACCAGGATGACAAGACTGCCCAGGAAACCCATCTTGAAGATGGAACCCATGTGGCGGAATCCGCACTTGAATGATTTCCAGGGGCGTAATTTCTCACCCTTTTCCTGCAACATGTATTTGGGAGTGAGATAGGCGAAAGGTAGACTCACCGCCATGCAGAGGGCGGTGGCAGCGACAATGGCGAGTGCAAAGAGCACGATGATGAGGAGCGAGGGCGAGCCTGCTGCCGAATCTGCCGTAGCAGCCGAGCCTGAGGCTGTGAGAAATGCCGTAAGGTAAAAGCAAGTTAGGGCAAACGTTGCGGCGAATGTAACGACGAAACTGACGACAGCCGAAGCGAGATAAATCGTAGTAAACCGCTTTATCATTCTGCCAAAAGGCTTGTCGGTCAGCCAGCGCCATGCTGCTGCTCCCATGAGGAAAGCCGCCACGATGACACCCAAGTAAACGACCGTCTGCAGGCAGAACGACAGCATCATGTTTTCCTCGCCCCAGTCGTGAAGCATCTTGTTGGGTGTGCGCAGGTAAACCATGAATGCCACCATGAATGCATAGATCATAAAAGCCCACCATGTACTTTTCAGCAGGTTCTTCACATTGCCAGTCATCAGACTGTAAGCTTCTTTCATGCAGGCAGTTACACTGCGATGCTTTATCAAATCATTTATCTTCATAGTTTCATTGAATGCTTAGTGTTAAATGTTTAATGTTTAGTGTTTAATTGTGGGATAACAACCTTTCTGCACATTAAACACTAAACATTAGTTTCATCTCCTTCCTTGTCTTCTGAATTCCGAGCAGGTGATGGCCGTGGCTATTGCTACGTTCAGACTGTCGGCAGTAGGTCTTTCTGGAGGGAAGTTGGGGATGAGCAGCCTGCGGTTCACCCTCTGGGTGAGTTCGGGCGAGATGCCTTTTCCCTCGTTTCCCATGACGATGAATCCACGGTTGTCGAGCTGTTGTGCATAGATGTCCTCACCGTCGAGCAGGGTACCGTAGACAGGCACGTCGGAAGGCAGTGAGGCGAACAGCGTCATCAGGTCGCCATACAGGACCTTCACTCTGGTGATGCTTCCCATCGTGGCTTGCACCACCTTGGGATTATACACATCGGCAGTTTCGGGCGAACAGTAAATGTTCTCTATGCCAAACCAGTCGGCGATGCGGATGATGGTTCCCAGGTTGCCCGGGTCCTGCACTCCGTCGAGGGCAAGGTTCAGACAGTTGAAGTCGATGTTGGCAGAAGCGAAGTCTCTGTTTTCCCTTTGGTCAAAGACGGCGAGCACCTGTTGCGGATGCTGCAGGAAGCTCACCTTTCTGAGTTCCTCCTCGCTTACCGTGACCACTTCCGTCCTTGGGTCAATGCTTTTGTCTTTGAGCCATTCTTCGGTAGCCACAATAAGCGATGCTGGCTGCAGTACTAAGAGGTCGTCCACCACCTTGTGTCCTTCAGCCACAAACTTACCTTCCTTGTTGCGGTTTTTCTTCAGTTCGAGCGACTTGATATATTTTATCTTGTTCTTGCTGATCATCGTTGTATTTCTTTCTCCTGAATTTTTTGGAGTTTCTTCTTTTTATCTATGCTCTTTGGGCCGCATGGTGATTTTTTCAAAGGCGAATCTCAGCCCTCTCTCTCCATAGCTCACCTTTCCACAAAGGCAGAACCCCATAGACGAGAGCAGGCTCACCATGGGCAGGTTGTCGTAGTTGGTGTCCACCTTGATGCTGGGCACGTGCTCCACTTCGCACAGGCTGCACACCTTGTTGATGAAAATGCGTGCGTATCCCTCTCTCTGCAGTTTGGGCAGGGTTGCGAACCGGTGTATGACGTAATAGTTGCTGTTGGTGAGCCATTTTCCTTCGAGAAACTCGTAGGCAGGTTCTCCGTTCAGCACCACCGCTCCGTAAACGGCTATCTGGTCGTTCACGGTGAGCACATAGGCATTGCCGTTGTTGATGTCTGCCAGGATGTCCTTGTAGGCAGGATATTGCTCTGTCCACTGGTGACGTCCCGACTTGATCATCTGTTCTCTGGCTTCGTTGATGACCGTCCAGCAACCGTCAAAGTCTTTCATGAAAGCTGGTCTAAAATCAATCTTCATGCTGTTTCTTTTTGTTGCGTATTATGTTGTGTTTAACTTCCGAACTTGCTGAAGTTCAGTTACGTATTTATGTAATTTTTCTGCTGTGTGTCGACTTAATCCACGAGGCATTTGTCCAATTCCTTGCAGATGGCCTCTTTCTGCAGATGCTGACCGATGAATACGATTTTGATCATTCTGTCGCCCACCTTGTCATCCCATTCCTTTCTGAGCTGTTCCTCACGTGCCAGCAGCTCGTCGAGTTGGTCTTTAGGCATGGTGGCTATCCATTGTCCAGCCTGCTTCACGGTCTTCTGTCTTCCAGCCTGTTCGAACACGTAGCACATGTCTCTCTCGTCGGCAAAGTAGCAGATTCCCTTGGCTCTTACCACGTCGCGTGGCCATTTGCGTGCCACGAAGTCGTCGAAGAGTCCCAGGTCGAAAGGCTTGCGGCTGTAGTACACGAAGGTGCCGATGCCGTATTCCTCAGCCTCTCCCTCATCGTCGTGGTGATGATGATGGTCGTGGTCGTGATGATGATGATGGTCGTGGTCGTGATGCTCGTGCTCATCGTCGTGGTCGTGATGATGATGCTCGTGCTCATCGTCGTCATCGTCGTCATCGTCATCATCGTGATCGTCGTGATCGTGATGATCTTCGTTGCGTTCTGCCTCAATCTCCTGGATCCATCCAGCCGATGTGGCCACGGTTTCCCAGTCAAACTTACGTGTGTTGACAATCTTGTCGAGGTCTACGTCGCCGTAGTTGCACTCGAAGATTTCAGCCTTTGGCTGTATGGCTTTGATGATGTGCTTCAGTTTGTCGAGGTCTTTGGGTTCCACCTCAGCAGCCTTGTTGAGCAGGATGATGTTGCAGAACTCTATTTGCTGGATGACGAGCGACGCCAGATCTTCCTCGTCGATGTTGTCCTTCATCAGGTCGTCGCCGCCTGCAAACTCGTCTTTCATTCTCAGAGCGTCCACAACGGTAACGATGCTGTCGAGTTTCAGCACTCCGTTCTTGATGTATTGCGGACCGAGAGTAGGAATCGAGCAGATGGTCTGTGCGATAGGCGCAGGCTCGCAGATGCCGCTTGCCTCAATGACGATGTAGTCGAACTTCTGCATGTCGACGATTTCCTTGAGCTGTTCCACGAGGTCCATCTTCAGCGTACAGCAGATGCATCCGTTTTGCAGAGCCACGAGCGAGTCGTCTTTCTTTCCTACCACGCCTCCTTGTTCTATGAGGGCAGCATCGATGTTCACCTCGCCGATATCGTTGACGATGACTGCAAACTTGATGCCTTTCTGGTTAGCCAAAATCTTGTTGAGTAGTGTTGTCTTTCCACTGCCTAAATAGCCTGTAAGCAACAGGACTGGAATTTCTTTTCTACTGTTCATAGTTTTATTTATTTTACTCGAGTTTTACTTTCTGTAGTTGTCGAGTCCCTTATTCAGGAACTCAAGATATGCGTTGACGTCTTCCTTGAAGCTGAAAGCTGCGGTGAGCGGATTGCCGTCGTTGTCGACAGCCACGTAGAAGGGCTGAGCGTTGGCACCAAACTTGCTTGCCTGCAGATAGCTCCACTTGTCGCCGATGGTTCGCAGGGTGCGCTTCTCGCCGTTGAAAGTCACTTCCATAGGCTGTGGCAAAGGTGTCTTGTCGTCCACATAGAGCGAGATGAGCACGTAGTCTTTGGTCAGTTTGTCAGCCACGTTGGCGTCGGTCCATACCGAAGCTTCCATCTTGCGGCAGTTCACGCAGCCGAATCCTGTAAAGTCTATCAGCACGGGTTTGCCCTGAGCCTTGGCAGCAGCCATTCCCATCTCGTAGTCCTTGTAGGCAGGCTCTACGGTCTTAGTGTTCAGATTGAAGTCCTGTGTGTTGATAGGAGGAGCGAAGGCACTTACCGCCTTGCAAGGAGCGCCCCAGAGTCCTGGAACCATATACACGGCGAAGGCAAGCGAGCACAGACCCAGCATGATGCAGGGCACGGGCATAGGCTTGTCTATCTCGCCTCCGATGGCGTCCACCTGGAACTTCAACTTACCGATGAGGTAGAGACCCAGGGCGCCGAAGATGACTATCCAGAGCGACAGGAACACCTCGCGGTCCAAGATGTGCCAGCCGTAAGCCAGGTCGGCTACAGAGAGGAACTTCAGCGAGAACGCCAGTTCGACGAATCCCAGTACGATCTTGATGGTTTCCATCCATGAGCCAGACTTAGGAGCCGACTTAAGCCATGATGGGAAGAGTGCGAAGAGGGTGAAGGGCAGGGCGAGTGCCAGGGCGAATCCCAGCATGCCCACGGTAGGAGCCAGCCAGTCGCCCGATGTCACCGTCTGAACCAACAGCAGTCCGATGATAGGTGCTGTGCACGAGAAAGACACCAATACGAGTGTAAAGGCCATGAGGAAGATGGATATCAGTCCAGTGGTGCTCGATGCCTTGTTGTCTACGGCGTTGCCCCAGCGGTCGGGCAGTTTGATTTCAAACCATCCGAAGAATGAGAAGGCGAACACAGCCAAGAGTACGAAGAGAATGATGTTGAATACGGCACTTGTAGACAGGGCGTTGAGTGTGCTTGGACCTGCGATGGCTGTGACGGCGAGACCCAGAGTCAGATAGATAACCACGATGCTGAGTCCGTAAGTGCAGGCATCGCGAACGCCCTTCTTCTTGTCGTTCTTGGCACGTTTCAGGAAGAAACTCACCGTCATGGGAATGATAGGCCAGATGCAAGGCATCACCAGCGCGAGGAGTCCGCCCACCAGTCCCATCAGGAAGATATAGATGAGTGAGTGGTTGGCTATGTCGTTGGCGCCTCCGAACGCCTGCAGCTCTTTCACTACGGGCTGCCACAGCGCCTTGGTGTCGAGCTGTTCGGCAGCTTGAGCCAGGGCTGCGCTGTCCAAGGTGTTCTGCTGTGCGGTGTCGGTCAAGGCAGCCTGCATCATGGCGATAGAGTCGGCTTTGGCCTTGGCTGCCATTGCAGCGTCCTGCTTGTTGTCGGTCTTGGCTTCCAGAGCAGCCTTGCTGTCTATGGCAGGCGCCTTGCCAGTGTGCTTGAAGTTGACCTCTGAAGGAGGCAGACAGCTCTGGTCGTTGCAGGCTCCGTATTCCAAGTATGCGTCGATAACATACTGAGCAGCAGTGAATTTTACCTTCTGCACGAAAGTGGCGCTTCCTTCGAAGAAACGCAGCTTCATGCCGAACATATTATCGTATTTCGACACCTCGTTGCCTCGTGCCTGCAGTTTGCCGACGAGTTCTACGCCTTCCATTTTGTTGACGTTGAAGGTTGCCGAGATAGGTCCGTCGCTTCCCAAACCTGTAGAGTAGACGTGCCATCCTGGTTGAATCTTTCCGCTGAATACAATCTCTGCAACTGCAGTCCCGTTTGTTTTCAACTGACTGGTGAATTTTACAGGGCTAAGCAGTTGTGCCTGTGCAATAACTGCGAACAGCAGTAATTGCAGCGTAAATAACATTTTTTTCATCCTAATCTTTATCTTTTTTATATTTGAGTGCAAAGTTACTAATTTTAATTGAAATAGTAACCATTTAGGGCGATTTTTTGTTAAGAAGATAAAGGGGAAGAAGAGGCAGGAATATTTTATTTTTGTCAGGAATGCTTCTCAAATTCTTGACTTAAAAATTATTGGCTCGAATCAAATATCTCATTCCAAATGATTCTTGAGTTAGGATAGCCTTTGTTTTAACTCCATTGAATTCTCCTTGACTTCAGAGAATGCTCTCGTAAATCTTGTCGAATTCCTGTCTTAGCAGCGCTTTGTCCTCGATGATGTCGCGCAGCATTTTCAGTTCCTTCTCGTTGGGCGAGTTGGGAATCCAGAGTTTGATGTATCCATGTACTGAGTACTTCTCGTCCATGTGGTGGGCGAAGAGTTCCCATATTTGTTCCTTGTCTTTACCGGGATTGTTTTCCTTGGCATAGAGGATGGCACGGAGGAAGATCTCGTGGGTGTCGATGTCGCGGTCGGCTTCAGCCACGATTTTTCCGTAGATGCTTCTGGGCTGACGGCTTGACGAGGCCCTGTGGTCTTCCACCGCCTCTTTCATGATCTTTATCTGGTCTTGGGAGAACCATCGCTTCAGCCGGGCATCTGCCATGAGAATCTTTCCACTCGTGATGTGGTGGATAGCTCTCGGTCCGCTCATTCCCAGGTCGTGGTAGGCAGCCACGACATACACCATGTTGATGTCGGCACCCGTAATGCGTGCCAACTCCAGAGAATTCTTGATTACCCTGTTGACGTGTCTGAGTCCGTGGCTTTCACCGAACTCTGTATATTTTGGTAGAATCTGTGTTTCCACAAACTCCATGATTTCCATACTTACTTGTTGTATCATTGCTTTTTCTCCTCATTATATTTCCAATGCGAATCCCAGGACGATGGTCAGGAAAACGATTTGTCCATAGATGAAAATATTGCGTGCCGTACTTCCCAACACCCTGTTGAGTTCCCTGCCGTGGTTGATGGCTTTCAGCTGCCGGTAGGTAGTATGGTGCATGCCGGCGTAGACGGCGTAGAGGGGGAGGGCGAAGGTAGAGGTGTCGCGCACTACGGCATCGTGGATTCCCATGCCCATCATGATGGCGAGGGGCACATACCCCAAGAGCAGATAGAGCCAAAGTGCACTCTTCTCGTCCCATCTGTCGATTAACTTGACGATGAGTGTGCGTTTGCCAGCCTTGCGGTCGTTGTCTCTGTCGCGAAAGTTGTTCACCACCAAGAGTGTGTCCACCACCAGTCCGCAGGCGATAGCGGCCATCACCACCTCAGTACTTACTGTCTTGTAGCCCTCGGGCATGATGACATAATAGGTGCAGCACACCGGTACGATGCCAAAGAACAGCAGCACCAGTATGTCGCCCATGCCGTGGTAGCTGAAGGTTGTGGTGTAGAGGAAGCAGAACGCTACGCAGGCCACTCCCACCCAAATCATGGCCATTCCTCCGTAGATGACGAGTGGCAGACCGATGGCGCATCCAAGGAGCGTGGTCACGATGATACCCGTCTTCATGGCGCGTTCGGTGATCCATCCTTCGGCGCAGGCCCTCTTGGGGCCTAATCGTGTCTCGTCGTCATTTCCCCGTTTAAAGTCGAAGTAGTCGTTCACGAAGTTGGAGTCAATCTGCATCACCCATGCGAAGAGCAGACACAGTAGGGCTGGTATGTGCAGGATGTGAGGCTGTGCAGCATCGCCAACTGTTTCTATCAGATAGCTGTCGCGCATAGCGAGTGCGATGGCTATCAGTACGGGTACAGCCGCAGCCGACAGCGTTTTGGGGCGCGCTGCCAAAAACCAGGCCTTTATCGAATTTGTTGCAATCATCAATTGAAGAAGTTCCAGCTAACACCGAATCGGAACACGCTGCCATTGAGCGGATAGTGGGGCACGAAGAAATAGTTCTTGTCGCCCGAACCCTTGTTGACGTGTGTCATCATTACGAAGAAACGTGTATGCTTGATGTGCACGTTGGCATAGACGTTGACGATGGGGTAGTTGCCCACTTTCACATTCTTGTCGCCATTGTCCTGTACTGTGTACTGACTCAGCGCAGGCGAATAGTCGGGGGCCTCATAGCTTGTGAAGTATCTCACGTCGGCACCCAGGTCGATGTTGAGCACCTTCACCACAGGGAATTTCAGATACAGGTTGCTGTACACGTTGAGCGCAGGCACGGGGATGACGTCCGTCTTGCTCGAGTGCTGATAGGTAATGACGTTCTCCCAGTTCAGTATTCCCCATCTCACGTCCTGGAACAGCTGGACTGTCAGCAGGTTGACGGGGCTTCCGCTCTGCTTGGCCTGCACCGTTACTCCCGTACGTGCCGCCTGGTTGTTGTCCGTCACGTTGTAGCTCTGGCTCAGGTAGGCATAGTTCTTTATCTCGTCCACAGCCACTCTGAGCATCGTCTTTGTCTTGGCAAACTTCAGCGTTCCCATGATGCGTGTGTGGATAATCTTGTCGAGGTCGTTCTCCCACCAGAAGTGACGACCGTGATAGTTGCGGAAGTAGAACGAAGGAGTGATTCTGTGGAAGAAACCACTACCGATGACCGACAATGTGTCGCCGAGGAAGGGGATGTTCACGTCCACGTCGCCGTCGACCACCAGTGTTCCTGCATCCTCGCCGGCCACACCGATTTCGGCCACGGCATTATAATGCAGCAGCTTGCCCTGTCGCTTGCTCAACTGTCCGCCCACACTCACCGAGTGCTCGTTGTATTTCATCACGCCGCCCTCGGTGTCAGGCAACTCGAAGTGGCGCAGGTCGTAGCTCACGAAAGCCTTCAGTCCCGCTTTAGCCCACTTGCTGAATCCCTCCAGCGTAGCCAGCGCCAGGGTGTTCTTCATCTCCCAGTGCTTGGTGTTGTCGTAGATGGAGTCGCCCTCGTATTTTCCCGCCGTGTAGTATTCGTTCAGATAGTAGTCGGCAGGTGTCTGATAGGCGATATAAGTACGGCTGTAGTTGTCGAACTTCAAGGTGTGTATAAAGCTTGTCACCGGCACGTATTCGTTTTTCATCCAGGCCGTGTCCTGAGCCGCCTTCTTCTCCTGTGCCATGATGCTGTCGGCGGCGCTCTTACCGTTTACGGCGATGCGCTCTGTCGGCTTGGCATCCTTCTTGTCGGCAGCAGGCTCGTCGCCCGCTATCTTTGCGTCGTCAGGCCGTCCGGCAAACTTAGGTGTCTTGCCGAAGGCATCCTCGTCGAACTTCTTGCCCTCTTGGCGAGCCTTTTTCCTTGCCTCCTCCTTGGCGTCCTCGGCGGCATTCTCCTTCTTCGAGGCCATGGCAAACTTCTTCGCCTTGATCTCCTCGTCGGTCATGCGCACCTTTCTGTTGAATCCCACATTGTACCTGTGGTTGAAGAACACGTGTATGCTGTTGTTTCTGTTCCAGTTCTGCTGAAGCACGGTAGGAATCTCGTTCTCGGCATAGGTGTCTTCGAAGAGTTCGGGGTGCTTGATGTAGTCGTCGTTGGTGATTCCGCCGTTCTCTGTCGCCTTCTGGTGCAGGGTAGAGAAGAGCAGGTGCGCCTGGTATCTGTCGCCTATGTACGATCCCCACATGGTGTACTTGAAGTGCGAGGTGCTCTGGCTGTCGTAGTAGCCACGTCCGTACTTATAGTCGAATCTGAATCCCATGCCCAGTCGTTTTCCCGCGTTGACGGCAAACATCGCCTTGAAGTCGTCCTCGCCGTTGGTACGGTTTCCGCAGCTGTTGAGCGTCACGTTGGTGATGGGCGAATAGGTGTTGGTGAAGTGGAATTCGCTGATGGGCGTGTTGATGCAGTCGAAGGGCTGTGCGAAGATAAACTGCCCCTGGTCCAGCCGTCGGTCGATAAAGATACGGTTGATGCGGGGCGAACCCAGATTGCCCAGCGAGTTGTATTCTCCCCTCAGTCCCGAGGTGAATGGGGTGTTCATGTACATGTGCTGCAGGGTGTCCACCTGTGCCTCCTGTCGGTCGCCGAATCGCTCGTCTATGGTCCACACCTTCAGTCCCTTGGGTATTTCTTTGTCCGACCCCAATGAGTCGGTTCTGACGTTCCTGTTGTTGACGGGTGCAAACATCGAGTCCTCGTTGTTGCTAAAATCGGTTTGTGCCACGACAGGCGATGTCGCAGCACAAAACAGAGTTATCGTAAGGATTACTTTACTTTTCTTCATCATTTTCTGAATAGTCGAATACATACTTCGGCGATTTTCACCACTACTCCTACGAGCAGAACTACGTAGGCAGGTGTGTGTGTGTCCATTGTGTACCACAGCGTGATGCCCACGATGACCAATAGGATGAAAGCCGTGTTCAGCTTGTTGCGCACTTTCAGGTTGGTCGGGTCGCTGTAGTCCAGTCGTTTATAGTGGTGGTGAGGTCTCACGGCGTAGGTTGTCTTCTCCTGAGCCTCTTGCTGTTGCTGCTCCTTGTTTTCGGCAGCTTTGTTGTTATTTTGTTCTGTTGTCATATTGCGTTTGTTACTGTTCTATTCCCTCGAAATTTATTTCACCAGAGCTGCTATTTCGCTGAAAATCTGGTCTTTTCTGTCGATGGTCTTCTTGCGGAACTTACCGAAGATGCGTGCCAGGTCGTTCTTTTTCTTGGTCAGTGCCACCTTGTCGATGATCACCTCTTCGGCTGGCAGTTTGAATCCGGTCTGTCTTCCCTCCTCATAAATATAATTAATGTGGTTAATCGACAGGCTCACCTTTCCGTCTGTTATCTTGGCGATGAGGTTATATTTGCATTCTGTTCTGTCGAGCGAGATGAAGGAGTTGCTGAACACGAGCCATTCGTCCATCGTGTTTACGATGATGTGTTCGTCTTTGTTCACCAGCGCCATTCGGCTTGCCTTGCTCTCTTTGTCCTGAGTCAGGCCGCTCATGTAGTCGAACACCAGGTCATAAAGCTGGGCTGCGCTCTTGCCGGGGGCTTCTATCTCTGTGTCAAACACAATTTTGCCCTGTTCGTCGAAGGTGATGGCGCCTTCCAGGTATTTGGGGTCTTCCTTCAGTTTCGCGCCGTTAACCTGAGCAGCAGGTTTAGGTGTCTCCTTCTTTGTTGCCGTAGGAATTACCCATCCCGAGCCCTGCGATGCTGTGGTGGCAGGAGCAGGAGTCGCTGTGGTTGCTGCAGGAGCCGATGGGGCAGTGGTTGCCTCAGGAGCAGCTGTTGTTGCCGCAGCACCATTGGCTTCTGCGTTTAGTCTTGCCGCCTCTGCCTTCAGTCTTGCAGTCTCAGCCTCAGCTTCCTTTATCTGTTGCTGTATCTTTTCGGCCTTGGCTTTTGCCTCCTCAGCCGCCTTTCTCTTAGCCTCTTCCTCTGCTTTTTTCTTGGCAGCTTCGGCAGCAGCCTTTTGTTTGGCAGCTTCCGCCTTCTGCTTGGCTTCCTCTACCGCCTTTTTGGCTTCCTCAAGCTTTTTCTGAGCCTCCTCCAACTGCTGTTGGGGTGTGAGGACACTTTGCGCTTGAACAGACATCAAGGGCAAAAATAAGAGTATGGAAATGATTAATTTTTTCATGATGGTTTCACCTTAGGTTTGCGGAAGATGAGGGATTCAAACCCCCGATACCCGGAAAAGGGTATACCGGATTTCGAGTCCAGCGCATTCGGTCACTCTGCCAATCTTCCTTTTCTTTAAAAAACAGATGCAAAAGTAATACTTTTTTCTTATTCCACAAAGAAAATGAACATTTTTAACACTAATAACTTGAAAAACGAAAACGCGTAGTGAAAGACATATGTCTTGAGGGAATATTTTCCCCAAGGAGTTAAGGGAAGTTAGAGGGAAGTTAAGAGAAGTTAAGGGACTAATGCCTTTGTGGACATGCCCCAAACTCCCATTCCAAAAGGGCTGTTGTTCCTTAACTTCCCGAACGACCGAAGGGAGTGATAACGTCTTTAATTTCTATAACTTCTGAACTTGCGAAAGTTAAAAAGGTTAGTGTTTGATTTTGAAGATGACGAAGCAAATAGTTTTTTTTATTTTCCCAACTGGGGAATTTTTTTTCTCCAGTTAGGGAAGTGATTGAAGATGTCTTTTGGGATCATGATCAAATATTCGTAGACAGTCCTTTATTACAGCCCGAATCGGCCACGAGATTGCCCATCATGCCGCACATTTCCTTCCACGAGAGGTCGGATACATGAATTTGGCTCCACTGACGTGTGCTCCGAGAACAGGGAAAATCATCGGAACGATAGGTTCGTGCATGTCATTTGATGCCTGTGAGAGCAAAAGCGACACAATTTCCGTTCCTTTTCCCAGTTTTGGCATCTTCGAAGCGGTCTTTTTTGAGATATTATACTTCATATTGATCTATTTGTCCTTTTGTTAAGTAATTGATTATTAGCCTTTTAGAGAAGAAGCTAAGTGGTCTGCTGTTTCAGTTTCAGTTGTTTCAATTAATTTTTTGATGGTTGCGATTTTCCATTTTTTTCAATTTTTATTATATTATATATATTATAACTATATATATTAAATAGTTATATAATAATAAAGTAAAGAAAAAAGAACAAAAACGGAAGTTGAACCCCTCTTAAAAATAACTGAAACAAATGAAACTGAAACAACTTTTCAGCCCTCCGTGTCCCTTTTCTCTCCGAGGCCTGTTTATCTCTTCAGCTACCATTCCACGAGCGTTTGTTGGGTGTGGATGATTTCTAAAAAGGGATTTGACTTTTGACACCCTCTTGTTTCTGTGTCATTTTGATCAAAGTTATTAAACTTCCACTATTTGTGAAAGTTGAGTCCTTATTGTTCTGCGCCGAATATCGGGCGACCGATGTTGCCGTTGGGTGCCTGGACATGAAGCAGGGCTGCAATAGTGGGGGCGATGTCGGTCATGTAGGTGGGATGGGTGGTGGAACCATGCTGGATGCCCCATCCCATGAAGACCAAGGGTATGTGGGTGTCGTAGGGATTCCAGGTGCCATGGTCGGTTCCTTTCATGCCGTGGTCGTAGTGGTTTGGTTTCAGTACGATTGCTACGCTTCCGCTTCGCTCACGGTTGTAGCCGTTGATAATGCGGAATTTCACTTCGTCGGGGATGCTCGCTGTGGCAACCTTTTCCATGTCGCAGGCATACAGCACGTCGGGATTCTGCTGCAGGAGGCTTACTACTCGCTCCTTGACCTTGGATGCGTCGAGACGGGCTGAGCGGATGGCGTCAACGTCGAGGAACACCTGATAGTTCATCACGGTCTTGATGAGGTCGGCAGCCTGTGGATAGTCCTTCGCCAATGCCTCGCGCAGTTTACGGGCTGCAGCCTTGGAATCCCAGCTGCCGGCAGGGATGCGGCGGTCTTGCAGGAAACGGGCGTTGTTCATGGCGCCATGGTCGGCTGTGAGGAACACGAGATAGTTGCCCCTGCCTACTTTCTGGTCGAGGTAGGCGAGGAAGTCGGCAAGTGTCTGGTCGAGTCTGAGATAGGTGTCTTCGGTCTCGATGGCGTGGGTGCCTGTCTGATGGCCTATGTAGTCGGTGCATGAGCAGCTGATGGCCAGGAGGTCGGTCTCCTCGTCGCTGCCTAACTGTTCGCCCTCTATGGCTGCACGGGCAAGGTCGAGTGTAAGGCTGTTGCCGAAGGGGGTGTTTCGGATGATGCCGTAGCCGTATTTTCGGTAGAGTGCCGGCAGGGGTAGGGGCAGTGTGGGGTTCACGCCTTCACGGATGCTGTTCTCGTATGGGGTGTCGTCGGCTGTGCTCTCGGTGTATGTGGCCTTGGGGTAGAGGGTGTTCCAGTCGGCTGAGAGGTACTGTTCGGGCAAGTGCCTGTCGTTGAACGCCCGTACCCATTGCGGTAGCTTGTCCATATAGTAAGTGCTGGTAATGAAGCGGCCTGTGGCATCGTCGAACCAGTAGGCGCCGTTGGGATTGTGGCCTGCGGGGAGGATGGATGCGCGGTCCTTGAGCGACACGCCCACTACCTTGGCTCTGCCATTGGAGGCTATTCGCATCTCGTCGCCAATGGTGGTTGTCCAGAGGTTTCGGGGTGACATGAGGCCTGCATCGCTGGTCGAACCGACGGGCTTAACGGTCTTGTCGTCAGTACAATAGACTTTCTTGCCGTCTTTCACGAAGTTGTTGCCGGCGATGCCGTGGATAGAGGGCACGCTGCCGGTATAGATGCAGGTGTGGCCGATGGCGGTGACGGATGGGACGTAGGGCAGGACTGTGTTCTCGCAGGTGTAGCCCTCGCGCAGCATTCGCCTGAATCCACCCTCGGTGTAGCGTTTCTGATAGCGGTAGAGATAGTCCCACCTCATCTGGTCGACGACGATGCCCACCACGAGCTTGGGGCGCTGAAGGGTTGAGGTCGGTGTGTGGTCTTGTGCAGCCATTCTGCTGCCTGTGAGGAGCATCATGGCGATGATGCTCATAAATTTGATTCTTTTCATCTTTCTATGTGTTTTATTTCTCGGGGCAAAGGTACTTAAAACGTGTTGCAATGGTGTTTCGGGAGAGTGACGAATGTGATAACATCGCGGGATCCCGAAGAGAAATCTCCTGGAAGAATCTTTTTAACTCCATCTTCATTTTTCTATCATATCTTTGAAATATAAAGCTTATAACTTTGCGGTCGGAAAATGGCAGAAAGAAAAGCTGTCGTGGTTCCACAAGACGTTTTTTTTAAAAAAAATGTAAGAAAGATAAAATGAAGGTAATTTTTGTGATTCAAGGCGAGGGAAGAGGACATCTCACCCAGGCGCTGGCACTCGGACAGATGCTTCGACACGAAGGTCATGAGGTAGTGAAGGTTTTGGTAGGAAAGAGCAAGAACAGGGTGATTCCTACGTTTTTTGAGAAGCAGATAGGTTGCGGGATTGAGCAGTTCTACAGTCCCAACTTCCGTCCGTCGAAGGACAACCGCAGGTTCAATCTGCTGCGCTCTATCACCTATAATGTCGCCCTGATACCTTCGTATGTGGCGAGCATCAACTGGATGCAAAGAGCCATCAGAGCGAGCGGAGCCGACATCATCATCAACTTTTATGAGGTGCTCTGCGGCATTACCTGCAAGCTCTTCCGTATGGGCATTCCCATGGTCTGCGTGGCTCACCAGTATCTCTTTCTGCATCCCGACTTCAAGATGCCGGGCAAGTCACTCCTGCCCGAGAGCATGCTGAAGCTGTTCACCCGCATCACCTGCGTAGGCGCCACCGCCAAGCTGGCCCTGTCCATACGTCAGTATGATGACGACGAGAAGCAGGCCATCAAAGTGGTGCCGCCATTGCTCCGTAAGGAGGTGAAAACCACGATCCGCCATCATGGCGACTATATTATGGGCTATATGCTCAACACGGGATTCGCAGAGGATGTGAGGGCGTGGCACGCGAAACACCCCCACACTCATCTGCACTTCTTCTGGGACAAGACCGACGCTCCCGAGGAACTGAAGGTGGACGACACACTGACTTTCCATCGGCTCGACGACGTGAAGTTTCTGAAAATGATGGCTGGCTGCAGAGCTTACGCCACCACGGCAGGATTTGAGAGTGTCTGCGAGGCGCTCTATATGGGCAAACCCTGCATGCTGATTCAGGCTCATGTGGAGCGGGAATGCGACGCCGTAGACGCCGAGAGGGAGATGGCGGGAGTGATGAGCAACGATTTCGACATCGACAAGCTGAAGGCCTTCGCCCACGACTATGAGGAGGATGTGGAGTTTAGAATGTGGGAAAACCACGCCGACAGCCGTATCATGGCAGCCTTAGAAAACACTTACGAAGCATATTATCATAGAAAGGAGAACAGAGCTTATGAAGAGGAAAAGGATGATTCTCTTGTTGCTGCTTCTGCCGCAGCTCTTCCTGCTCGCAGTGCATGGGCTGGATAGCAGAAAAGAGGAGCCAAGGGTGGTGGTGATAGCCATTGACGGACTGAGATGGCAGGAAGTTTTTGAGGGTGCACGCCGCGATAGTCTGATGCCTTTCCTGTGGAAGATGGGGGAGGGAAAGGGCTGCATGATGGGCAACCGAAACAGAAAGTCGAGGATGGAGGTGGAAAACGGCATCTGGAAATCGTATGCCGGATACAACGAGATGCTATGCGGTGTGACCGACGATGAGCACATCTTCGACAACAGAAAACAATATAACCCCAACAGGTCGGTGCTGGAAATGGTTGACGCATCGCCCGATTTCAGGGACAGGGTGAGTGCCGTGGCAAGCTGGGATGTGATGCCTTACATCCTGAACATACGCCGAAGTGAACTGCCCGTTGACTTCCGCTCTAAACACAGGGTGAGTGCGCAGGTGAGGCGAGACAGCGTAACCCTGCATCGCGCCCTGAAGACCCTGGGCGACAAGCACCCCAAACTGCTCTTTGTGGAGTTCTGCGAGACCGACTACTATGCGCATCATGGAAAGTGGAAGGAGTATCTCGATGCAGCTCACAGGAACGACCACTACATCAGAGAGTTGTGGCAATACTGCCAGGGAGATGAGTTCTATCGCGGCAACACCACCTTTATCATCACCTGCGACCACGGCAGGGGAACAAGCCTGGGCGCTCATGCCAACCGTGGCGAGGTGGATCCGCAGGCGTCGTGGACTGACCACGGCAAGAAGATTGAAGGAAGCAACCAGACCTGGTTGGTGGCTTTCGGCAGGAACATACAGCACCTGGGCGAAATGGAGGGTGGACGCATCGTCTACACCAGCCAAGTGGCCCCTACAGTCGCCAATATCCTGAATGTTCCGTTCACGGTTGACAGACAGAAAAAGATGCCTGCGCCTATTCTCAAGATTCTGAAGTAAAAAACAATATGATTGGATTATTCAACGAATGTTTTCCACCCGTCATGGACGGAGTGTCGCTCACAGTAAGCAACCTGGCACGATGCCTGTATCAGCAGGGAAAAGAAGTGGCTGTAATTACGCCGGAAATGCCAGGACTCGACGAGGCTCAGTTGCCTTATCAGGTTTTACAGTACCGTTCGATTCCTGTGCCGGGACGCCGGCCTTACCGTTATGGTTTTCCCCTGTTCGACCTGAAGTTCCAGAAGCAGTTTGCTGCCCATAGCTATGAGGTGTTTCATGCCCACTGCCCTTTCTCCTCGGGCGACTATGCCTTGAAGATGGCGAAGAAGATGGGCGTGCCCTTGGTGGCAACCTTCCACTCCAAATATCGAGACGACTTTGAACGGGTGATTCCCAACAAGACCATTGTGGACTATCTTGTAGGCAAGGTGGTGAAGTTCTACGAGAGTGCCGACGAGGTGTGGGTGCCGCAGGCTTCGGTGGGTGAAACTTTGCGGGAGTACGGATATAAGGGCAGTTTCGAGGTGGTGGACAACGGAACCGAGTTTGCCGGTACACCTTATTCGCCCTACCTGCAGCGTGAGGCGAAGAACGAGCTCTATGTGAATGCAGACGAACCCTTGCTGCTCTTTGTGGGACAGCACATCTGGGAGAAGAACGTGAAGCTCATCATCGAGACTTTGACCATGATCAGGGACATGCCTTTTCATGCTCTGTTTGTGGGCGATGGCTATGCGCGCGATGAGATGCAGGCGCTGGCAGAACGACAAGGACTTACGGGCCGTCAGGACTACAGGCAGGACCGACTCACCTTTCTGGGAAGTGTGCAGTCGAGAGAACTGATGAAAACCATCTATGCAGCTGCCGACCTCTTCCTCTTTCCTTCGGTCTACGACAATGCGCCATTAGTGGTGAGAGAGGCAGCCTCGCTACATACGCCCTCGTTGGTGACAAGGGGCAGCAACACGGCTGAACTGATACGCGACGGATTCAATGGATTTCTCGCCGACAATGATGTGAATGCCTTCGCCAACCGCCTGCGTTATATTTTGGAACGGCCCATCACCATGACATGGGCAGCAAGAGGTGCTGCCAACACGTTGGTGCGCCCCTGGGAGAGCATTGCAGAAGAAGTGGCTGACCGATATCAACATTTAATTGACCGACAACAAAATAGATTGGTTATTTAAGCGTTATTGTATAGAGGAGGAGCTAATCTGAAGATTCTTCTCAAGAGATTTCTTTGGAGTTAAAGGAGTTTTTCCAGAAGTTAAGGAGTTCATGGGTTAAAGGAGTTAAGAAGTTAAGGAGTTAAAGGAGTTAAGACAAATGCCTTAGTGTACAATGTTTAGTTAAGGAGTTGAGACAGATATTTTTTGTCAAGAAATTCTCTAATTTCTTTACCCTTCCTGAGAAACGTTGTTTCTCTAACTCTTGACAAAAAAATATTTGTCTTAACTCCTTAGTGACGGTGAAATAACGAAGGAATAGATATGAAGAAATGGCATTTGTGGTTGGCGGCATCCATAGGACTGGTGGTTATCGCTGGAATGATGATCAGAGAGTTCGATGTGGATGCATTGAGCAGTATCGACTTGTCTCCGGAATTCTTTCTCGGAGTAGGAATGGCTGTGGGACTTTTCGCCTTGCAGAACCTGATGCTCAGTCTGCGGTTTCAGCATCTCTGCCATCGCAGGCTGTCGTTCATGCAGAGCTTTCGGGTCAACGTGCTTTGCGAGTTCACCTCGGCTGTCACTCCCTCGGCTGTAGGCGGTAGCGGACTGGCTTTCGTGTATCTGAACCGCGAGGGCGTGACGATGGGAAGAAGCATCTTCACCATGTTTGCTGCCCTACTGGCCGACGAGGCTTTTCTGGCCGTGAGCTGCTGTCTGCTGTATTTCCTCGTGCCCTCGCATCTGCTCTTCAGTATGGTTGACGGCGTGGGCGTATCGGCCGATGTTGTCAACGAATGGATCAAGGGCGGCGTGCAGGTGGTCTTCATCGTGAGCACGCTTATTGTAGCCGTATGGACAGTCATTCTGTATGTGCTGCTCCTGCATCGTCCACAGAGTTTGGGATGGGTGCTGAAGGCTTGTTGCAAGATTTCTGTGCTGCGTCGATTCCTGCCCAAGGTGGAGAAATTCTCTGTCGACATGACTCTGGCTTCGGAAGAAGCCCGACAGGAAGGATGGCGATTCTGGCTGCTGCTGATGGGTTATACTTCATTGGCTTGGTTGGCACGATTTGCCATCGTTGTGGCTATCCTGCTGGCTTTTCAATGCCATGGAAACATGCTCCTGGCCTGGTGCCGACAGTGGGTGATGTGGATGATTTCCATCCTGAGTCCTACGCCGGGAGGAAGTGGTGTGGCTGAGCTGATGTTCCGCTTGTATTACTCCGACTATCTGCCCGAAGCATCGGTTGCCATCCTTGCCGCCATGCTCTGGAGGGCTGTCTTTTATTATCCCTTCTTGGTGATGGGCACACTGGTGTTGCCCAAGTGGATAGGCAGGAATGGAACCCGTCAGAAGTTGAGATAGAGGCGGGCGCTGAGCGCGGTGAAGTTGCCGTCGTCGTTGTGGATGAACTGGAAGGAAGGCTGCACGGCTATGGCCTTGGTGAGTTGTCGTTTCCAGGTGAGTTCCAGCGAGTATTCATCGCCTTGCTGGAATTGGGCGTATTGTCCCGACACGCCGCACTCGTTCTTCGCGTCCAGATAGGCGCCGCCTATCTCTGCATAGCGGTAGCAGGCGTTCTTGCGGCTTGAATTCTCTGAATATTGCACCATGCACAAGATGTTTTTTTCGCCCGATGTCCACAACTTCTGCTCTCCATAGAGCCACCAGGCAAAGGTGGTTCGCGCCAATGAATTCTCATCCGTCGAGGTTTTGTTCGGCGTATTCTCATCTGTCATAGTTCCATTTACTGAAGTTCCATTTGTTTGAGTCATTGTCGAGGCAGGTTCGTCTTCCGTGACGAAGGGCTGCTGTCGGGTGTGAACAGCTATGCCGGCATAATATTCTCCGCTGCGATGGGTGTACTCTATCTGCGACATGTTGAAGATGCCGTCCGTCTTGGGTTTTATCAGGAACGGATTGTCGTGGGCTGTCCAGCCATTGTAGCCTGTGCCGTTGTAAAGGCTGTTGCGGAACGTCCATCCCTTTTTGGTGATGTCGAAGTAAAGGGTGAGTCCTGAAAAGGGATAGTTGGCTATGGGATAGCTGGCAGCCACCGTGGGAAAGATGCCACAGGAGCTGTTGGTAAAGAGCGCCGTGATGGGGGATGTGAAGAAGTCTTCGTTCACATTCCTCACACCTATAAACAGATGGCCCGAGTTCCACTGGTGCATGAAGCCTAAGACGGCAATGGATGCCAGCATGTTGTCGGCATCGATGTTGGAGAATCCCTGCCAGTCACCAATGACGCTTTCGCCGGTCTTGGCGAGGTGGAGCGTGGCTGCCTCTATGGTGTTTCTGTCGCTTCCTAAAGGAACACTCAGGTCAAGGCGCAACTGGTTGACCCAGTTGGTGTTCTTGTTCATGTCCCATTGCCATTCTGTAGTATATTGTCCGCTCAGTTCCTGTGCCTGCAGCATACTGGTGGCTATACATCCTAAAATAATCAAATAAATTCTCTTCATTCTTAATGTTTTTGTATCTTTATAGTCTTTCTTCTTGCATAGAATCTTGTTTCAGACTCTCTCTTCTTGCGTCTCATGGTTGGGGGTGTTGGGGCTTGCCCTAAGAGTTTGGGTTGTTCTTGTTTTTGCGTTTGCAAAGATACAATGATTTTGTTTTGTTTACAATACTCAAAAATTGGTATTCTTCTTTTCCTATTTCTTTATTTAGAATCCGTCTAATACCAACAAATGGGGATTAGACGGATTCTAAATAGTGATTATCTTTTCACAGCACTTTCGTACATCAAGAATTTTGGGGAGTTGAGGCATCGTTTTGCGGAAGTTATTGTGGTCTGCCTTCATGGGGTCATCGGGAGTAAGGTCTTTCTTGGTGATGGCGCCTTGGTCTAAGAGAAAGGCATGCTTGGTGGCTCTATGAAAGCTTGGTTGCCCAGATAGTCGATGACAAAGAGAAAGGGCTTGTCTTCCTTGCCTAATTGATTGATGCGATGGATGATTTCTTTTCTCATATATTGTGATTCCCCAATGGGGCATTTGAATGTTCGGAATGTAAAGATACGATATTTTTTGCGAGATAGAGAAAAACTGCATTAAAGAATACAACTGAGGCTCACCCGATATATCTAGGGGGAAAGTTT
>ULKP01022961.1_pt1 | contig 36916 bp, 30 predicted proteins | sample 1951191 | NCBI WGS metagenome assembly ULKP01 (sample SAMEA4835504, study PRJEB28245) | human gut metagenome | biome: gut microbiome; material: fecal sample | place: Denmark | collected 2008
GCGTCACAGACTTATGACACACCCTCCTCATCTTTATTTTATTAACACTATTCTTACTTACAAGAACTTACTTAACCTCTTCGAAAACGACTCTAACTGACTATCAATGCGTTAGCACTGGATGTTGCACACATGTCGCAAAAACGGAAATAACCATTGATAATCAATATGTTACAAACATCACTACAAAGGTACAGATTTCTCCCCAAACAACCCAAAGAAAACACAGAAAAAAATCATAAACTTGCCACATTTTCTTGATTTGATCCGTTTTTTACTTCGTTTACGCTCCTGAGTCTTGCTTCTATTTCCGATTCCTCCATTAACACTGTTTTTTGCCATAAAGAGTTCCCCTTATTGTTCAAGGGGTAACTCTTCGTTGAATTCCTGCTTCTTGATTCGTTGAATCAGATAGCTGACGGACTTCGGAGCCTTGGAACGGCACTCCTTCAACTGGGCATCAAAGTCTTCGTCTGACAGGTCTGAGTTGAAGGCTTCTATCAGCTCGCTTTCTTTTGGAGAGTCAAGCATGATATTATGACACTTCATCAGCAAACGCAACGCATGGATGCCTTTGTCATACTTTGGCTTTGCTTCCACGAGCTTGCGCATCAGATCAAGTCCGGGGTCTCCGATGTGCATTTCGTTGAGCATGGCAATCATGTAGAGCACCTTGGCATCTGGCGTTGCCATGTCAAACACGTCACCCATCTGAACGTTCACTGCGTCTGCATCAGTGTAACGCTCAAGCATGGCTAAAGCACGGGACTTCACATAGAGGACCTCCTGGCACTGGTGGTTTTCGAGTACAGCATCTGCAAACTCCAATGCTTGCTCGTACTGGCCAGCATAGAGGCTTAGCAAGGCGACAAGGAACTGTGAAGCCCAATGGCCTGATGTTAGCAGCTCTTCAGGAACGTTCTCAATACCCCCCATGAGGTCATCGTCACAGATGAGAGTATCAAGGAATCGCTTTGCCTGTTGCATTGCCTCTTTGATGTCGCCAGCTTGTGCTTTCTTGCACACCAACAAGAGGTATTGCTTAGCAGCTTCGTCGTAGTCGTTCTTCTGCAGCGCACCATAGACAGCCTTGCCACTTTCTATCTCGTTGTTGATGACTTGTTCGTCGTTGTAGCCACTTGCGTATGCTAAAATCTCACGACTTGTGTGAGCATACTGTGGGATAACATCCTTTGAGAGGAACAGTCCATCCAACGACCGAACACGGCTGAGTGCAACATAGAGTTGACCGGCAGCAAAGAGACCTCGGCTGAGGTCAAGCGACATCTTGTCAAATGTCATACCTTGACTCTTGTGAATGGTGATGGCCCATGCCAGTTTTAGAGGATACTGGGTGAATGTTCCTGTCACCTCCTTCTTCAGCTTACGTGCTTCACGGTCGTACTCATAGCTAACCGAGTCCCATGAAGTACATGGAACCACGTACTGATCGCCATTGCTCAGTTCTACGTGGATTTCGTCTTTCGTGAGTTTGACCACCTTCGCCAGAGTGCCGTTCGCCCACCGCTTCTGTTGGTCGTTGCGAGTGAACATCACCTGAGCACCAACTTTCAGTCGGAGGTTTAGCTCTACAGGCAGTTTCTTGTCGTCGAACTTTCCTGCAATGGTTCCTTCGTAAGTGAACTCCTCAGCATCAATCTCAGCCAAACGTTTTTGGTTGATGCCGTCAGCGGTCTTGTTGAGCGATGCCAACGTAATGACCATGCCATCTTTGCTCTGCGGCTGAGTCACACGCTGGTTGAGGCGCATGATGTTCTCTGGGGTCACCTTGTTCATACGAACATTCTCCAGAATGTGAAGGAACTGCTGGTCGTCATCCTGACGATATACCTTCTGGAATTCAATCTTCACAAGGCGCATGCGTTTAATCGCATCTGCTTTGTAGAAGAAGAAATCATCTGTCTGGTAGATGTCGTGTAGGAGTTCACGCTCAGCACCCTGTCTCACAACCGGTGGCAACTGGAACTTATCACCCACGAAGATGATTTGCTTTCCACCGAAAGGCTGAGTCGTACGAAGTGCTCTGCGGAGAGTGTAGTCGATGGCATCCACGATGTCACATCTTACCATTGACACTTCATCGATGATGATGGTATCTGCATGGAGAAGAGTGAGAATGCGAGCCTCATTCAATTTGCCACATGTTCCTGGCGTACACACCTCCATCGGAAGTCCGAAGAAGGAATGTATGGTGTCACCACCTGCCAGAATTGCAGCCACACCGGTTGGTGCTAATGTGATGAACTGCTTGTCTACCATCTTCTGCACGTTGCGGAGGAAGGTTGTTTTACCAGTTCCTGCACGGCCTGTGAGGAAAAAGCTGCTGTTGGTGTTGGCAATGAGCTCGTATGCGAGCACTTGCTGCTGGTTCTGTGTGTCGATCTGTGTGTGTTCCATGTTCATCGCTGTTCGATTGCTGGGAGAATTTGGGTGAGACGTGTGTCGAAATCGCTGTCGAGGAAACTCTTGTAGCATCCGTCTATGAGTTCCTTTGCTTGGCTTTCAAGCTGATCTGCAGGTACTGAAGTACGTTGTGCCTTCAGGATGCCAGCGAGGAAGTCTTTGACCATTGCCTCAGACTCCATGCGGACAAATGCCTCGTTGCGATGCACTTTGTCATAGTCACGCTTCTGGATGAGTTCGACCTTTTTACCATTGAAGGCGTAGAGTTCGATACCGTCGATATAGGTCCAGTTGTGGTATAGACCTACCTTTTCAACAATGACCACCCGGTCACAGAAGCGGATGCCACGATAGTAGCGATTGCCGTTGGCACTTTCGTACTCGTCACAGATGAACATCTTTTGACCGTTATCCCATGCAGGGACATGAACTCTTGGGCTGCCAAAGGTTGGCAGAATGCTGTCGAACAGGTTCTTGCTGATTGCTTTTGTCAGTGTTGCCATGTGTTTCAATTTTGAGGTTTGTTGTTTGTTTCGCTGTGTTCTCAGTTTAGCGTAGCAGCTGCTTTACGCAAGCTGCTTACGCTGTGTTTCCTCAATCATCTCGCGAGAGAAGGAGAGCATCTGCTGCTCGCTGACGTGTGAGCCGAGTGCCTTTGCCTGTCCAGCCAGGAAATCTTTCAGCATGATGATGCTTTGTTCCTTAGCGAACTGCTCAGAGAAGCATCTCCAGTTGCAACCTCCCCAAAACTTCTGGGCGATGATCTTGGCTTTCTGCCCATCCCAACAGAACAGCGTGATGCCGTTGAGGAAGGTGTGAGCATAGCCTTCACCGATGTGGTAGTACACCGCCAGTCGCTTTGAGAGACGGATGGCTCGGTAGTAGGTATTGCCAGCTACGCTGGTATAACCGAGGGTGAGATACACGTTCTTCTCAGAATTGTAGGTGAGAGAACTGCCCGAGAGGGCTGGGAGTGCCTTTGCGGCAACGAGTGCGAGTTCTGTGCTCATTTTCGTTTGTTTTTGTTTGTTTTTGACGGAATAGGCCGTCGCCGATGATATTAAAATATGTATTAAACAAAACCAACTCTCTCGGAATTGCGATGCAAATTTATAATCTATTTTTCTGTTTATCGAAACTTTTGGCAAGGACATTGGTTCCCTCCTGCATGGAACCATTTGCAGAGTGGGAACCAATACCCGTTTACGTTAAGCGCATAGCTGATAGCGCTTCAAGTGATCCAGACTTTGGCTTGCACAGTAGTGCTGCAATTGCTTTGTAAACCTGTTGCCACTCCTCCCAGCCCGACGATGGGCTGACTGTGCCTGACGCTTCTCAACAATCCGACGAAGGATGCGCTTCTGACAAGCATACGATTTCATTCCGTTACACCCTTTCAGGTTGAGAAGTATACCGTCAAAGAGTTCTCCCTCCAAGATTTGAGTCAAACGGCCGCAGGACTCTTTCGCCGCTGCCTTCCGATATTTGATGCCTCTGGCCACAAGTTCCCAACTCTTTGCCACCTTTCGTCGGGCATTTGCTTCTGCCTGAATGCGTTTTCGGTTAGCCTTCTGCATCATTTTCCGACTAGCCGTCTTTGTGTTGTTCATCACTTTCTGTCCGTTGTTGCTGTTGTTCTTCATTGTTGTTTCGATTTTTGGGTTTGTTGTTCTGTTTTGCGCTGCAAAGATATAGATTGTTTTCTTGTCAGCAAAAGAGTTTTGCGGAATGATTGGTTCCCTGTAGGATGGAACCATTTTGCACCCCACAAAGGAACCACATTTGAGCATCAGAGGATGGTGTCAGGGTTGAGCCAAGTGTCATCAGGCTTGGCAATCAAACGAGCATTCTGATACACGGCATCCAGGGGTAAGATCGTCTCAGGTGTGTAGTACTCGTTCTCTTTGTCTGGAGTGAGTATGAGTGCAAAGTCTGGCTTGCTGCTATATGTGCCTTTCAAGTAAATGGGCATCAGCAGTTGGATTTTTCCAGTCTGTGGGCGGTACATGGGGACGATGAACTTGTAGTTGCGCTGAGCGATAGCAACAGCGAACGTAATCGCATCGTCTAGTTTGCGACCGAGTTCGTCAGAGGAAGCTGCCTGCATCTCTATCGGAAATCGCTGCCTGCGTTCTTCGATGATATGGGTGAACTTGTCGAAGTCCTTGTCTATTGTCCAGGTCGGCTGGTATATGACCTCCTCAACTTTCTCAAAGAAATGCGGCTGTTCTGGGTGGACGTCTTTTGCAAACCCGAGTTTACGCAACTCCAGTTCTTTCCTTACACGTCTCGGGCTCATCAGCAGTTCACTTCCATCCTTTTGCTTACGAACCTCCACCACGATGAGGATCTCGTGGAAGAACTTGTCCAGCAAGTTAGTGTTGAAGACGAGGAACTTTCCATCCTCGCTATACACAAGTTTGTTCTTCGCACCCCTTTCTTCCTCTTTCTTGAGAACCTCAAAGGTGTTCTCGATATACGACTTCAGAATGGGATGGTTGACAGCCGACGGTTTGTTTTTGAACGACCACGTCTCCGGGATAGTGCTGGCAGCAATATCCTCAAGGAACGCAAGTCCTTCTTCCTCGTTCTTGAAGTAGAGGTCTCCCCAGTGGAACATCCTACTGGCTCGGATCTTCGCGTCAAGAGTTGCCTTTGAACCCCATGAAACACCCTTGAAGGCAGGCTCTTTTCCCCTCTTCTCAAACCAACCGATGATGGGATTTCCTGTCGTATCTGCAAGCCCTGTCTCGAAATACAAGTAGGCGGCATCCTTGCGCGTCACGTCCTCACCTGAACGCCTCTGAGCGTAGCCATACTTGTTGAGGTACACAATGCTTGCCGCGTTAACAAGTGCATTGAGTTCTGCTGTGCTAACTTGTTTCTCATCGGTGAGCAACTCGTTGAGTTCTGCCTTGCAGCTTTTGAGGTTCGTCACATAACCGAGCTTAAGAAGACCGGTCTTGGGGAAGTTGAAGTTCATTTTGTTCTCCATAGTCTTTAGATTTTGTTCCTACCAACTATTTGCAGCGTCAATCATCGTGGTAGTTTCGATGTTTTGACGCTGCAAAGATATAGACTTTTCTTCGAGCTATGAAGAATAGTTGTCAATACATTGGTTCCGTTCTATTTGGAACCATTTGTACATAAGGGCTATGAAACAAATGATGTGCTATTCATACAGTTTTGCCAAATCTTTTACTCGCTGTTTGAATAAATCCCTCACCTCTATGGGCAATAAAATTTCAAGTCCTGCCCCCATTTGTAGAATACGCCCAAAGAACTCATTGTTCACCTCCACTTCCAGGGAGAACTCACCATAAGTTCCATCTTCATGGTCACCCCATGGCTTGGCAATGGACTGTGACTGATGTATCGGTTTCGTTTCGGTCAGCTTATAAATATAATATGTATGCGCGCGCAAGACTATATCAAATGTTGTGGTATCTTTTGTATGGCTAACTCCGACAATATCCTTGAAGAACTGTTCGTAGAACATTGGAAGGGCAGAAATATACTCTATCTTTGACTTCTCGCGTGGTCTGGTCTGGATTCGATCCAAAGGAATATTGTAGCCATTCTCTGGAGAATGACCTTCTGCATGGCCGAAGAGATTCCACCTACCATTATATTCTTTCAGATATTGAGGGTGAAAAATAAGAGTTTCCAGGTCTCCTCCAAACGGTTTGTAGTCTATTTCTAACACCTGTTTGTTGACAATGGCCTCATAAAGCATTGGCAAATATTCAATATTTGTAAGAATCCTGTCAACGCTCGCGCTGATCACTTGCTCTCCCTTTTGCTTTCGAGATTTCATTTCTAACAAGTCCTGACAATCCTTGAAGAAATACTCCAACCAGGATTTAGGGAAGAATCCTGCAGAGTCTTGGCAAAACTTCCAGTATTGACGCAGGTTGTTGATAACCTTTGCATTTCTCATCTCTGATAATGGGTCATTTTCCTTGCCAATATATCGGAAACGTCTATTTCGATTATTGCCTTCTTCTTCAAAGCATCCTTCTCCAACTATTGTAATGATGGTACTCCTAATATCTCTAAAGGCTTTCTTTAACTCTCCATAATTGTCACAATTGGAAACATTGCAAGGAAGGTCTTTAGCAGATTTAAGGCCAAGATAATCAGCCATGATGTCTGCATAAGTAACCCACTTGCGGCTCATTAGCCATCTGTAGGCTACTTGTGCAAACATAGCATGATAACTTTCGCCATCAAAGAGATTTTTGCGCATAATTATTTATTTTAAATGTACATCTTCAGCAAACCAGAAAAAGCTTGTTGGATCCGATGGTTTGGGCTCGTTACACAAATTATATAGAACTTCATCCCCATTTGTAATAGTTTCACCAGTTCGTATGGATCGTACTTGATGGAAATAACCTGTTGAATCCTGCTGTACAGAATCGTATCTTCCGGCAATTCCTTTTCTGAAAATACCAGATACAATTCTTGACGAATTAGTATTCCTTTCATGGGCTTTAGATGGATGTAGTTTGCCCTTTTCTGACAACATGTCTAACAACTCTTTATGGAAAGCATCCAACATTGATCTTTGCATAAAACAATAGTCTTCTTCTTTAAAAGGCATTCTTCCATGACAAACCAATGCTAGCAACTTATCCATAGTCATACTAGTTGGCACACAATCTCTATGATTATACAAATGCCGTAAAGCTCTAACCATATTCGAAAATGTATCGTTTCTGAATTTTTCAGGCAAATCCTTCCCTAATTTACTCCCCTCATAATAGAGTTTGTAAAGGGAACCGGAAAAAGCATCAATTGTAGCCTCATCGTGACAAACAATTTTCAGTATATTAAATTCCGCATTGTCTTCAGTAGAGGCCGTAAAAGGTTCCTGCCCGCGATATGCAATATTAATGTTATGCCTAAGCCTAGAAATTTGATCAACAAGTGAATGCAGCTCTTTTTCTTCAATTTCCTTAGCATTGAATATTGAAGTGTCTTGCTTTCGAGCTGTCAGATAATCAAATAAATAACCTATACCTATAGAGTATATATTTCCATCGACTTTAAGAAGTCCCTTTGAAATCAATCCACTAACACCATCAGGTATGGTATCCTCAAATATTTTTTCTCCATTAGAGAGTAAGAATAAAACTGAGCGTTCCACATCTGATGTAAAGCGATTGTTTACAATTTCAGCTAAATAATCACGAATTATTTGATAATCGGGAATTTCAATAGTTCCATTATTAATCATGTGTGAACCTACAAACTTTGCATAATATGGAATACCACCTGTATGTCTGTATATGGTTTCTCCAATTGAAAGAAATTCTCCCCTTTGTTCTTCATCATCGAAGAGAGAACATTCTTGTTTCCACATCTCTTCGAATTCATCTCTAGTTAACGGTGGTAAAGAAACATTCTCCAAACCACAATTTAATTCAGGTGAACCGATTGTTGTACATATGGAACTCCATGTTGATGTCCCAGCAACCCAAAATTTGAGATTACAGTTTTTTTCAGTTGCAGCCCCTCTAATCCTAGAAAAATCAGAAGGACTTTCCAACGCCTCAAGTAATAGATAATCTATTTCATCTAATAAAAGGAGCACATATTTACCTGACTCTGCCACTTTATCAGCAAGGAAGAAAAGCGCTTCTTTCTGATATTCTGGATTCCAGTCTTTCATTTGTACGAGCATGTCCAATTTGTCATCTGAAACATCCAGAGTGCATCGACGCGATATCTTGAAATCACCCTCTTGTAACAGCCCATCATCACACATTTTTGATGCCAGCAAGGCTGCCATGAATCTATATACAGCAGGGGTGTCTTTTTTAATCCCTGTCTGAGTTTTAACATCAAAATATATTGGGTAAGCACTGGACTCGTTGCTAAATCTTAGATGATTTTCTAACGATTTCAACAAGCATGTTTTACCAAATCGACGTGCACCGATGATGCCAGCATTCCCCCTGCGCTTTGCACATGAAATTAGAATGTTTATTTGACGTTTACGACCATACAGTTTATTTACATCTGTGATGTCAACTCCAACAATGAACGGTTCCATTATACTTTGTATTTTTAAAGTGAAAATTCGAGTGCTAAATCTCTATGATGCATATACCACCAGCGACGGAAAAGATCCACATTCAACCTATATACCTCACGTGTTTCATCCGTGAACTGGCGAATAACTCTTTTCTCTTCCAGATTTTTAAGAGCTCGTGTCATATTTAAACGTTTATCTGCTGGAACATTGTATTTGTCCCAAAGTCTCTTAAATTCATCCATACTCACCCCTCTTTCGATTTGTGTGCTCTCTTTTACAAGATATGCAATGCAGGAGATTAACTGGTGCTCTGCGATATTATTTGGCGAAATCTGGTTGTTATGAAAGTTTGTTTCATCCATAGCTTCCCATGTGTCCATTTTTGAAGGTTGCTCTTCCCCCGTTAGAACTCTTACTACATGGTCCACATCTCTATAACCAAGATGTCGTTTTTTATGAGCTACAGCATATTTGCCGCAATCAAGACAAATCCATTGAATCCAATAAGGTACACAACCAGACAAAGAACGAATATATGCTTTCGCTTTTTCAACAAAAACAATGGATTCACAGGCATCTATCAGTTCGTCTGCATATACTTGTTCTATTTCATTTATATGCATTGAACGAGTATTCGTCATTTGTCCTTCAATACCAAATTCTTGTTCTTTAGGTAATTCTTTAATATCATATGTTCCTGCATAAACGAAACACGCTTTCCCTTTTAATGCAAGATCTCTCAATTCTGAAATAAATGTTGCATCCACTAAACCTTCTTTTAGCATCGGTCTTATATTGGAGAACTCATCTATCGTTACTAAAGGTATTATTCCACACGAATTTAATGCATCTATCATGATATCCAGATCAGACTGACAAAGAGTCTCTGGCAATTTCCCATTAGGAAAGCATTTGTCTACAACATCGAGAATGTTTTCAGGGAGTTTGTTGTAAATGTTTAGCTCTAGAAGATTCATCCATAAATCTGCCACAGAGGCATTCTTAAACGATATTTTTGAGAAATCCCACTTGAATGTCTTTATCTTCTTACTGGAATCTTCACATAAAGGTTGACCTTCAATTCTTTCACAAAGATAATCTAGAATTGAAGACTTTCCTGTCCGGGTTAAGCCATAAAGAATGTATGTTTGTGTCCTGTCTTTGGATAAATAATGGCTAATTAAGGTGGAGAGTTTTTCTTCTCGACCTTTAAATATATTTTCTTTTGGTGTATCAGAAATCTTCCACGGAATTTGAATCTCGTCAGTCAAAATATCACCACTTTCAATCTCATAAGTGGCTTCTGATTTTGTTGATGGTAAATCTTTTCCTTCGTATCTAATTGTCAAGTTGAAATATACGTCAATAGACTCTACATTAAGGAAGTCTAAAGACACAAAACTTTCAACGCAACAATCTCCGGCTGATAGTTCCTCTATATGGTTAATCGTATATTCTTTACCATTGATGTATGCATTTACAGTAAAAGATTGTGCCGTTGAATCACCTATATTGGTTACCAAAAAGTCAATTACTCCTTTTCCTTCTTCATTAATCTTTATATAACAAGGATCTGGAGTAATCTCTAACTTTGGATATGTGTTTACATATCTTTCTTCCAACAGTTGGGCTATTTCACTCAACCACGCAGAAATAAGATGAGAAAAGAATGTCCTTCCATAGAATGTCGCTGTTTCGGTAACAGTTTTCTGAGTCCCTAATAAAATTTGCTGGGAACGAACGAGGAAACGCGTTCTTTCATTTTCTCTTATTCTACTGGCATAAGGTTTTAGTACATCTATGACGTCCTTAATGGAACTTATGACTTTTCTGTCAGTTGTGGTCATCAATTGCTTATATTCAACGACCTTATTCCATTTTATTTCGAATGTAGAAATGTCAAATGGGCTGAAAGACCATTTAAGACAGTCTTCCAAATTGTTTTTTAATTTATTAATGCCCACTTGACGGTGCTCAAAAATTTTATGCATAAAAGCACTTGGCTGAAAATCTAATGAAATAGAAGATTCTGCCAATTCATTAAATAAACTGTAGGATTCTTCTCGAAATTTTTGACTTCCAAATCTAGATATAAATGGATAAAGGCCGTCTTGATCTTGATATAGTGTGTTCCATGCCCCTTCTGCTGCAGTGCCGACAGAGATACATGTATTAAACAAAACTTTCTTTTCTTCGAGACTATCTGCTTTTATACAATCTAACTGTAATTGATGAAGTGTCCAATTTTCCCAATCATCAGCTGTCGTTTTTCCCCCTTCAATGTTGGAAATAACAATAGCCAATTGCAGATATTTTAAAAATAACTCTTGTAGATAATTCTTTTCCCCAAGAGCATTGAAAATACCCAATGCTTCAAGATAATAACTACAGGCACTATCTCGAAAAGCTTGCAATTCATCCAGATTATAAGAATTGGCCTTTAAATGATTTGCGAAACGAGTAAACATGCCATGTCCTTTAAAACGTGCATAATTTGCAACTGAGATTTTGAACATGACTGTATCCATTTGCTTGTTGTTATAATATGCTGCAGCTGCCTCTAGGAAAGAAAAAGCTTTGTCATCAAAAGTGTCAGACTGGTTGTTTCTATTGTTCTGTGCTTTTCCAAACAATTGTTCTGCTGGTACAAGTTCGCTATTTGGCAACAATTCTTGACGACGAGCTTCTTGCTCTACATCCTGAAGAAGCATTTTGCTTATATTATCATCTGCAATCTTTTGAGGAGCAGAATCAACCATGCTGTCAGCTCCAGACAATTTTTTCTCGTCTTCATCTGTGCCTAAACTCATTATCGAATCCTTCAATTTCTTAATGGCATTGTTGTCTGGCCGAAGGTTTTCGGCATATAAAATAGCCTTTAAAGCTTCTTCTTTATTATTCTCCTTCAGATACAGTCTGGCCATTGTAATATATAAATGACCAAGGTTATTTGCGTTTGTGCCATCTTGTTGTTCCGAAACAGCAATAAGGAAGGCTAGAGAACGGATCGCCTCACTAACATGATCCAATGCGATTTCTGTATTTACAATTCGGTCCAAATAGCTTTTTAAATATTTGGGCGTAGGTCGACTTGTATTTATTATTTCATACGACCTTTTCAGACACTCTTCCTTTTCCCCATTTCTAATTAATGAATCCAGTTCTTTTTCCAATGCTTTACACTTTGACTCTGACAGATTTGTTAATTTCTTATCTAAGAGTTCTTTTATCTCATTTGAATTTATGATGCTCGGCTTTTCTAAACTCAAATGTGGCAAATTAGTAGATAAAATTGTTTTCTTTTTTCCTTGTACTTTATCCAAATCAATCTTCCCAACTATTTTAAGTTGGGGCGTGATTTGCTCAGACTCTGTTTTATACAAGATCGTTTTTTGTTGTTGCACATCCTCAACCTTGTTAGCCTCATTCGTTTCGCCACTTTCTTCTGAAGGTAGTTCTATATCCGTAAAGCTATCGCTTTCCTCAGTTAGTTGTCCAAGAAATGCCTTGACTTTCTTCCGAAAGTTTTTGATTTCGAGATACGCTTCAGGATTATTAGATGTTTCCTTCATTAAGAAAGTTAGTATTGAAAATATTTGAGCTTTTCTTGCTTGTGTAATGTTTTGGTTGTACGAAATCGCTTTCCTAAAGAATCCGATAAGTCCTCCATAGGACATTTCAACAATAGAACCATAACATTTCCCATTTGAGCCAATATTTCCACAATAAACACGTCTGCCTATTGTACAAGTCTTTTTTTTGTAGCCTACAATACCTGGTTTTACGCATAAAACACTTTCTCCGCTATCTGTTATTACGGATATACCAATCTTTTCTGTATTCGTAATAGTGGAATTTGTTATGATTAAAGCCTCTTTGTCAATACCCGTTGTTTCGAAGAAATGTTCAAAGAATGTGCTTGCTTGTTGGGCAAAAAGATCCGCGGAAAGTTCATTTGTATCAATTATCTCAACACTGTCAAGGGCAGAAACTTTAAGACGAATCCATTTTTCTTCATCCAACACAAGCTTAATAATGTGCTTGCCAACATCTTCTATCCTTCCAAAAGAAGATATGCCATTATATGAAACTCTGACAGAATATCCATCTCGAATTCCCTCTAGCATATTCTCTGATAATCTTAAGTCACTTCCGCAAAACGGGCAACTCTGTGCAGAAATAGATATCATATGATTGCAGTCAGGGCAAGGACTCAGATTTGGGTTTTTATCTGTTGTAGCTAATGAATTCTTGTAGACTTCTTGTAACAGTTTTTCTGAATCTTCAGTTGTTTTTGGAATAGAATGTTGTTCTTTGGCATATAGAAATACATTTTGAGCAATCCTTTGTAGTCTAATGCCAGCCCAAATGATGGGCTGATTATTAGATGCTACAGTCTTTATTAATTTAGACTCTTGAATTTGATGGAAACTGAATATGACTCCGTAAACGTCGAAATAAATACATTTCTGATTATTATCGTAATAAACGGACACATCTTCAAACATTTCAGGATTATTAAGGTAGGTATCAGCAAGTTTACCGATTTTTGACTTGATAAATCCGTAAAATAGATGGGATTTATGTCGTTCTAATTTTATTGCCGCATTAAGCAGATTTATAGCCGCAAGTATATAAAAGAGAGAACGGGTGTCGGTTGGATTTGTACTATTTATTACCGACACGGCTTCATCAACAACATAGTCATCAATATGTTGAATTTCATTTTCCTTCAGTTGGTTATACAAGTTGAATATATGGTCAGAGATAGTGCTCATGGTCAATTTAGAATTTTTTATCCACTAAAATCTCTCTAATATTTACATGTAACAATTCCGAGATTTTGGACAATGTTAGTAAATCAGGTTGCGTAGTATTTGGACACCATTTGCTGATGGTCACGGGCTCCTTACCAAGTTGCTCTGCGAGCCACTTGTTCGTTTTGCAGGAATCTGCGAGTACCGCTTTTAGTCGATTCAAATTATCCATTCTTTAACTTATTAAATTCTCGTGCAAATTTACTAAACAAATTGGTAAATAAAGAAATATTTGGTGAAAAACATCAGAATAAGTGATTTTTTATGAGAAATCGCTGTTATTTGCAAACAAGGTAGGCATTTTCACCCATATTGTTGTCTCACTATTTGTTTATAGATTGTGGATGATTTGCAGGAAAACGCTTCAAAAGGTAGATGGTGTATACCTGTCAATACTCAAATTTGTCAATGGACAACTTTTAGTAATCGATGCCTTTGTAAACCACATTAAATGTCTGCCAATATTGACATTTGTTCCCCGGTCATATCCCTTTACGTTCCTTTGATTAGATAAGGATAATAATCCCCAAATCGCTATTCAACCCATTTTTCAGTGCGATTTTTGTAGTTTTCTCGCAAAAATCACACTTAAATCGAATTTTTGTATGTTTTTCTCTTGATCTCTGTTGTACAGATGTTCCCATGCTCGTCTTTGTCGCTTGGGTTGTCCAAGAACTTTGGGACTGAGTTCCCGAACTTATTGCGGTTGTTTCCGAACTTCTCTCCGAACTTTTTATGATTTTCTCCGAACTTTTCTCCGAACCAAACACATCTTTCTCCGGACTATCATTGCCTCCATATATGAATGCGATTTCCGCGAAGAAAACCATATGGTTGTCGGTCTTTTCAAAAGATATTTCAAATACACATTATATATAATAATAAACATGAATATTGTCATGTCTTCATCAAAAAATTGGTCTTTTAATCAAATTTTGGCTTATTTATGGAGTTTTTTTGAGCATATCAGCATTTGTCTCGATTATTTTTTGTAACTTTGTCGTCAAACAACAGAAATCTATCATGGCAAAGTTAAATCGTATAAGAGTCGTTCTCGCAGAACGTGACCTAAACAATAAGTGGCTGTCCGACAAACTCGGTAAGGATCCTGCTACTGTGTCCAAGTGGGTCACCAATACCACCCAGCCAAGCCTTGAAGCCCTCATTGCAATAGCAAATGCGCTTGAAGTGCCTATGCAGGAATTGGTGAGACAGGAAGAATTCAATCAAGAGAAATAATCAAATGATAACCAAAGACGAGATACAAGAATTGCTGCATAGCACGGAAACTTACCGTGTGGAGCGAACCACGTCAACAGGTGACATGGATAAGTTCCAAGAGACCATCTGTGCCTTTGCTAACGATTTGCCCAATTCGCGCAAGAATGGCTACCTGATATTGGGTGCTTACGACAACGGAGAGTTGTCGGGGTTGAAGGTCACTGATGACTTACTGAAGAAGATTGCAGCCATACGCAGCAACAGAAACATCCTGCCTATACCTGTTATGAGCGTTGATCGTTTCCAGTTCCCGGAAGGTGACTTACTGGTTGCTGAGGTCAGTCCGTCCTACCTGCCGCCTGTGCGCTATCGTGGACGCACCTTTATTCGTATCGGTCCTCGTCGCGACATAGCTACGGAGGCAGAAGAACGCATATTGGCTGAACGCAGGATGTCGTTCATGGCCACCTTCGACACCATGCCTTGTTTGGCTGCCAAACTGAATGATATCAATACGGACTTGCTGCGCACAAAGTATCTGATACCGCTATTAGGTAATGAGTTAGTGGAATCTGATACTCGTCCCATTGAGGAACAGATAGCCGCTGTGGGCATGTATGACACTGAGCACCAATGCCCCACATACGTAGCGGTTGTCTTGTTTGGCTACAAGCCGCGCCGCTTCATGCCTGGCCTGTATGTGCAATATGTTCGTTTCAAGGGCGAAGATGTGACAAGTGAGGTAGAGAACGAAATGCAGTTGGAAGGCAACTATTGCGAACTGCTACTACGCCTGGAATCACTTTTGGAGTTGTCTGTCATCAAGAAAAAACCCGTTTTCGTTTCTATTCTACGCGAGGAAATGGCCAGCAACTACCCCTATCAGGCTATTCGAGAGCTTCTTCTCAACGCCTGTATGCACCGCGATATGCAGAATAATACCCCACTTCGCTTCTATGAGTTTGCCAGTCATCTGGAGATCCTGAATGCAGGCGGCTTGTATGGCAATGCCCGTCCTGAGAATTTCCCAAGTGTGAACGATTATCGCAATCCACTTGTAGCCAGTGCCATGAAGACGCTGGGCTATGTCAATATGTTCAATCGAGGTGTAGGACAAGTCCAGACTGACTTGAAGGAGAATGGCAACCCACCCGCAGAGTTCAACGTTAATCTTATCACGGCATTCAAGGTTGATGTGAAAGTCTCACAGAGCTATACCAACGAAACTGACGGTAAAGTTGGCGGTGATGTCCCCTGTTTGTCCCAAGTTTTGTCCCTATTTCTGTCCCCAGTTGAGCGAAATGCAGTTGAAGAAGATGGTGTCTGTAATTGACTACTTGTTTAGGGCTTCTGGCTCTATCACAGAGTTGATGGATTGTGCTGGCGAGAAAAACAAAAGCAGGTTCCGTCAGACAATCCTTAAGCCCCTCGTTGATACAGGCTTGGTAGAACCGACGACAAAAGATATTCCAAACAGTCCGAAACAGAAATATGCGCTAACTGATAATGGTAGAGAAAATCTCAAAGCTATAATTTAGGTCGTTCGAAGGTCGTAGCGTAGGCTTATCATCGGCCAGGCATAAGCCTTGAGAAGATTGAAACAGATGACAATAACGGATAGAATTCAAAATGGCAACATATAAAGAACAACTAAGCAAGCATGTAGAAGGCATTTTCAAAAGTTACACGGAGCCGGGGCTTCACATCTGCGACATCGCCACAGGTGGTGGAAAGTCATACACTATAGGCAAACTGACCTGCGAATACTATCCCAACGAGTTTGACCGCATTATAATCTTATGCGTCCAAAACAAGTTGGTAGATAGCATGAATAGAGAAATTGACCGTTTTATCAATGGGGGAAATAGCCAGATTTCTCCTATTAACAAAATGGTAATCGAAAATAACCCTGAAGTCATAATTAAGGCTGTTAATAATAGCTCTTTTCAACGCTTGCTAGATAGAATATGTTACCACATTGGAGAACAGAAACAGAAAGGTTATAAAGTTAAGGATTTACAATATGCTTATAATGCTGTAAAGAAGACATTTGAGGGTCTTTCAAGTCTAGTAAAAACGCTTGATGACAATGGTAAGAATGAATTCCTTCAGGGGAAAATTGATGAAGGTGAAGCAGTGCTCAGAAAAACAGTCCGCAGATTCTTTGACCTTTTCCGCAAGCATCTCGAGAACACCAAACAACTGAAAAAGGCTACACTTGATGCTATGCTCTCACGCTTCCCGGAATTGGAAGAAGCATATCCGCAAGTGAGCTACAGGCGTAAGAAGGTTCTATTAATGACTGTTCACAAAGCTGTTTATGGGATTGACCCGATACTATATGAAAAGATTCGTTTGCAGGATATGGCAGATAGAAACAAGAGAACACTCATATTGTTTGACGAATCTGACCAAGCAGCAATGGCAATACGTTCAGCTATCATTGACCAATCCATAAAGGGTTTGAAGTCTTTGAAAGGATATAATGGCTATCTTCACTATAAGTCTTTGATGGAGAGTCCAGAATCTATATCTGATAGGTATTATGGACGCACCTTGGAAGATGGAATTAAAAAGGCTCAAACCATAACAAAAGACAACTGGAAGCGATCGTTTGGTGATGTCATTCCTTATAAAAACATCTTCCTTGATGACACAGAATACCTGGAGTCATACAGGCGTGGTGTGTTTTTCTCAGGTCCTGCATTACGTTTGAATGTCGCTCCAAAAGGCGACGTCACAAACTCATATGTCTGCTATAGAAAAGGCGATAAACACTTAAGTTTAATTCATGCCAAAGAAAATGATTTGTTATTTTCAGAGTATGCCATTGTTGTTCCTCTTGACAAATTTCTTTCTCTTATAATCAGTAATACTACCGCTATCAGATCTCAATTGCGTAAGGTTATTGCTGAATCATTAGAGAAAAGTCGAGAGAAATTCAAACAAGAGAGTAAAGATGTAGAAAATAATGCAGCTGATACGCAGCAGTTCCTTGGCTATCCTACACTCGAACGTGAGATTCACACCTTGTTCTCTCGATTTGAGATAAACTCTGAATATCAGTTTGAACAACAAATGTTAGACTTCATGACAAACAGAAAAAATCTGTTTGTTGGTGATGACAACAAGAAAAAACTTCCTGATTTCTCTGTGTATTCGCAAGGTGTTCAGCTTTATCAAGAGGAGATTGACGAACTTGACAACCTGCATAGGGTTAGGCTTACATGCAGAGAAATAGCCACTACTCCAGAGAAAATACTGATAGACCTTGTCAATTCAAAAAACACATCAGTTGTGCTCTGCTCTGCCACAGCTTCTTCATGGTCTGTGGTCAGCAATTGTGATATTAAATACCTGAAGCAGACACTTGGTGATAAGATACACATGTTATCCAAAGAAGACCGAGAAACATTTGATGATCTCGTTGACAAAACATACCCGGTAGGACACAACATTGAAATTGTGCCGATAGAGAAGCATGAGTATCAGGATAAACGAGAAAGCAGTATAACACTTCCTGACAAATATAGGCAGATGTTCTCAACAGATGCCATAGAAGAAGGCTTGGTTGACAAATGGTTCAAAATAAAGAATAGAGAGCTGAAAAAGACAGCCAAGGATATTGAAGATCAGGTGTTTCAACTCTACCGACTGTTTCAGTTTATTGAAGCCTATCATTGGTTCATCAGCCATGAAGATATTCATAGTATGATTTATTTTCAAAACAGGACTGGTGACAAGGATAAAGAACAAATTCAACTCCTAAGCTGCTTGATTGATGGCTCATATAAAGAACAGGAAAGCGAGTTTGATGATGAGATTCCATACAATTGGGTAAACAAACATATACGTATATCCAAGGACTTAGAAGATGTTGAAACAAGAATCTTGCCCGAGCTAAGTCGGGAAAAGGATGCAAAATTGATGCTTATTAGCGCATATGGAAGTTTCAAAGCAGGTACAAACTTGCAGTATGAGATTCCTGATGGGCTTGATTATATTGCTGGCGATAACTGGACAAATGAGGGTGACAGGCTGAAGAAAGATTGGGATGCCATCTATGTTCAGGCACCCACTGCCTATCTGATGATGAGCGAAGACGGTAGTGAATCAACGTATGAGAAGGGTCTATACAATGCGATGCTTGTTCTGATGATGCTCTATGAGCGCGGATGTCTTTCTAAGAATGATGTAGCACAATGGCTGTATAACGCTATTTCGAACAATTTTATGTTCGGAGAAAAGCGCAACAATGGAATTATCAAAGACAAATCTGCATGGGCGCAAACTACGGTTGAACAAGCTGTAGGTCGTTTGTGTAGAACCAGGAACAAGCCTCATACAACATATATCCTATATGACAAATCGATGGAATCTTTCTTTGACGCTGCCAACATGGAAAAGTCTCTCACGAAAGAATTCCGAGTACTGGCCAACTACGTCATTGAGCACCGTTCTCCAACAACTATAGAATGTAGTCCTGATGAGATCATCCGGAGTAATGATGCTAACAAAGCCCAGTCTCTTCTTAACCGTATGCGGCAGATTGCCCTTAGATATACTCCGCATAATAGTGGCGAGGAGGAATATGATGATGACATAGATGAAAAGGATGATGTTCCATATAATGTGCTCATTAATCAACAGATGAACCAAAGTTATAAGCAGACCATCATTAAAAAGCCTGTAATTGACAGTACAGATGAGCTTGATGATGTTGACAAACAGCTAACGTTCATCTCAAAATGTTATGGTCAGTGGAATCAAGACGATAAGGGCTGTTATTCTTTTTCATGCGAAAAGGAACGTAATAATAGGATATGCGCAACAGGTAGCGGCAAATCATTCTCTATATCGCCTTCGACTGTAAGGCTCGATGTTCTAATGAAAAATCCTGTTATAAAGAGCCATTTTGAAAAGAACGGCTTTGCTACAACATGGAGGGCAGGAGGTTTGATACTACATCCTCAAATATTGGCAACTGATTATGCCGGCGAGATAGGAGAAGAAGCATTCAAAGCTATTCTGCTTCACTATACAGATTGTTCTGAGGAAAACATCAAACATCTTGAAGGTAAGGATTACGAGTTGGCAGATTTCGTCATCACAAATCCTGATGGCAGTTACAAGGTTGCCTTTGACGTGAAAAATATGCGTCCAGATGCTAATCATAATGATAGAAATGGCGACATGCCTACTGCCTTGAAACGCAAAATTAAGCGTGAACGTCTCGGTTGTGAACTTATCACAGTCAATATGCTGAAACTCCCAGCATCTGGTATGGATGAGATTCGTGAGATGAGATAGGTGGTGTCATAGATGAAAATGGTAATATCATCTGTAGCGCCATAGAACAATTGCAAAACCTTGTAAACAGAACAAAAAGATGATAGACGAGCAGTACATTAAGAGTCTGCCTCTTACAACTAATAAGATAGAGGTTATTTTCGATCAAGATGCTTTCTTCTCGAAATATGCTATAGTGTCATACTATGGTACAAACAAAGAGTCGAAGAATCTTGCTTATGAACAGTTTGCTGACAAACCGTGTCTATCGGTTACAGGAATAAGGGCAAGATGGGGCAACCTAAGATTTCCAGAAACGCGTTTCTTTATTCTTGCGAAAAAGGGTGATGAAGCAGAAGTTCTAAATAGTCTTCGAGACTATGATTTTGTCAGCTCAAAATACGACACTTTAGAGGAATACGATGATAAGCTAAAAATGAGAATCATCGCTTCACTTGCTATCAATTCCTTGGGGAAAAAGAAATCCAATAAAATGATGTACAATGATGGATCATTGTTGGTCTGTGATGATAAGAACTTCAATGTTCCTAAATCAAGGAAGGAACTCGTTTGCCTGAAAATTGAGGTAAATGAGTATATGAACCTAATAGCAAGAGCCACGTCATTTTCCAATCCTTCATCTTACAAGGAACTTAGCAAACGCAAGAATTGTGTATTTCATGTAGGCAAGGATGTGGGTGGCTATTTGTGGGAAGGACAATCAGTAAAACCCATTGTCATCAGAGAGGTTAAGAATGACGGTTATAATCTCCAAGAACTATATGTTCAGAAGAAAAAATACAGTAACAACAAAAATAATGTCCCATATTGGCCATACAATAAGGAAAACTACACACATGGTAAACTCTTTGTTATTTGGCAGATAGTACAGTTGGTAAATGAATCTTTTAATGGAGTAGTAATAATCAAATTCTGTGATTTCAATGTTTTGCATTACGATGAATGCAGATCCGGAAAGGAAATGATGCTTTTTATGCAGAATTACCTGGATGGTAGAACTATCTTCATAGAAGACCCCTTCAAAACCGATTATTCTAAATCTATAGCTAAGCAGTTCAAGAATGAAGCAAGAATAATTATCGGAGATAATTTGTTATTCACGGAAAAGCCTTCTGGTAATGATATGGTTGTAAAATTGTGTGAGCCACGAGAAAAAGAACAATCTCAAACATATTATACCCAGTCGTTAGAAAGATTGTCTCATAGTGGTAATGCACTTCAACATATCATAATTAGTGGCAATGAAAAAGATGATGCTATTGACAAAGCAAGCGCAAGACGTATTTTGATAGAACTACTTGTGAAAGATTCGCTTGTCAAGGGGAATCTTCCTGTACAATTGACGAGACTCATTCAAAAATGGACTTTCTATCGATATAAGATAAACAATGGAACAGTTCATGGAGCATCCTTTTTTGTGAATACGAAGGGAGATATTGCCATTCAAGAGTATGGACTGGGACAAAACAGACTTGGTGATGATTTCGAATCGTTTGTACAGAACAATCTGAATTACTATGATTGTGACAAAATTCGAGGAGCTAGAGATTACATGGCGATGAAGAGAAATGGCAATGTATATCTAATTATTGATACTGACGAGATTCCAATTCTTGATGTCTCTCAAATCAATGATGCATACGATGATGTCGTTAATAGAGGCGAAACTATAGCTTTGTTCAAAAGAAAGTCAAATAATGAGGCTCACAAATATCTTAGAGGATATATTGGTTTTCATCTTTGGAAGTCTGATGACATAGACGGGGAGAGCAATGGCTCATATTCCTATATCTCTGGTACAAACAGCGAAAACATGCAGATAACTCAGGGAACCAAGATGGACAAGATGCCAAGGGCAAGACGAATATTTATATTGCACCAAGAGAATCCTTCTACTGTAGAAGCAGAAATCATGGAAATTGTCGAAATGCTGCAGTTCGGTTTTGGCAGATGGAATGAGCTGATGACATACCCCTTCCCTTTCAAGTTCCTTCAAGAGTATTTAGATAATGTATGCGAAACAGTGTTCTCCAAACATTGGAAGGAAATAACATACAGCGGTGAATTGTAGCAACATCCAACGAAAACGTTAAATATATATATGGAGCAAAATTCTAACAACATCCCCGAACTTCAATCTCCTTTTGAGCAGTTACGAGAGATTGATGCTGATGGCAAGGAATGGTGGAACTCACGCAAGTTGGCGCGAGTGATGGGCTATGGCAAATACTGGAACTTTGAACGTGTCATAGCTAAGGCACTGGCATGGACTTCACAGAAGGGCTATCATCTGGGTGAGCATTTTGTGGAGATAACAGAGATGGCGGAACTGGGCAGTGGTGCTGTCAGAGAGGTGACGAGCATCCGTCTGTCTCGTGCGGCCTGTATGGCTGTGGCTATGAATGCCGACCAAAAGAAAGAGATGGTGAAGGCGGCTCAGCAATATTTCAGTGCGACCATGACTCCAGATGTTGCCGTGAGAAGCATGGAGTCTTCAGTACTCATGTATAGAAGTGGACATGGGAAAGTACAGGTTCAAGTTATCTTCGACACCAATACTTTCTGGCTTTCACAACAGAGAATGGCAGAGTTATTTGGGGTGACCCAACAGAACATTAGCTATCATCTGTCACAGATAGAAGAAAGCGGTGAACTCCATTTGTCCGATGCTTACAAAAAAATTTTGTTACCTTCGGACAAATGGTCTGGTGAGGTGATGATGTATAACCTCGATGTGGTCATTGCCGTAGGTTATCGTGTGAATAGCTACGAGGCTACTCAGTTCCGTATCTGGGCAACACAAGTCTTGAAAGAATACCTTACCAAAGGCTTTGTGTTGGATGATGAGCGCCTGAAGGGAAAGAACGTATTCGGGGCAGACTACTTCGATGATTTGCTTGACCGCATCCGTGAGATTCGTATCAGCGAGCGACGTTATTATCAGAAGATTACGGATATATATAGCGAGTGTAGTTCTGACTATGATAAGGATTCTGAGGAAACGCAGTTGTTCTTCAAAACAGTACAGAATATAATGCATTATGCCGTAACAAAACAGACCGCTGCCGAGATTATCTATGACCGTGCTGATGCGGAACGCCCTCACATGGGATTGACCAGCTGGAAGAATGCGCCAGACGGTAGAGTCATCAAATCGGATGTTACAGTGGCCAAGAACTATCTCAGTGAAAAGGAAGTTGATTCGTTGAACAGATTGAGCAATGCCTTTATAGACATTGCAGAGCAACGCGCAGAAGACCATATCTTGATGACAATGGCAGACTGGTCGGCTCTCCTACAGCGCTATATGGACTTGAATAACCGTCCTTTGCTTCAAGATGCTGGCCGTGTGACTCACGAACAAGCTGTAGAAAAGGCACTCACAGAATATGACAAGTTCCGTGTCATTCAAGACCGTGAGATTATGAGTGACTTTGACAAACAGTTGAAGCTGTTGTTTGGAGATAAGAAATAAAGGAGTTATTCAATGCAATAAAGAAGGAAGATGGCAAAAACAGAAGAGCTTATAATGACTTGCCTTGCATATGAAACACTTTTTGATGACTATTTGACCATAGACATAAAAAGTGTTGCATCAAGTATTCCATATCTTGGCGCACTGGATTTTATTGTAAAAAAGCATAATAATTTTTATTACTGTTTGGCTGACCTTGAAGGACTGAAAAACGAATTGTATGAGCTTAGATGTTCCTTCTATAGTGAAGGTAATGTTTTAAAATGGTTAGATTCTTTTATTCTTGAACAGGACAACCCTTATTTGATTGACAATATAAGTACTTTATATTTTGAACTTTTTATTCTACAGTATGCAGACAAGCAAAATAAGAATTTAGTTCTTACCCCCGAACAAAAAGTTCTAGTATATAAACTATATCTTTATTGCTCTAGTTTGTGGCTTGGCATACAGCAAAATGGAATAGAGAACCTCGAATTGTTGGATCTTAATCTGAAAGTTGACTTACCTGTAACCGAGTTTAGATTTCCAGCTGATTTTCACGCACAATTATATAAAGCGAATGAGTTCTTTGTTTTTTGCGAAAATACGACTCCTCATAATACTATTTCAAAATGGCTTATAAGTGATAAATGTAAGAATAATTATCAGGAATATCTTTTAGATGTTTTTGAATTATTCAGGCATACCATATCAGATCATATTCTCAAAAAAAGAAATCTTCCCCCTGCTACCCATTGGTTCTTGGATGAATATTGCTTCGATCCAAGTAATCAAGAGAATCTTTGTTCAGACAGGAATAAAGGTATTAGGTTTTTGCGAAATCACTTTTTCGTAAAGATTGATGATGATTCTTTCATTCTTTTGAATCCTACTTTTCTAATCGATAAGTTTTATCAAGGGCTTGTTTTTGATGCATGGGGGGCTGTTGAAAGACGAAAAGGGCAGGAATCCATCGCAGACAATATAAAGGACTTTTCTGTACTAAAGTCAATGTTGGGACGTTCTTTTTCAGAAGAGCATCTGTTTTATACTCTTATGGATAAATGTTTTACGTCTCCATCTCAAATTAAGAAGAGAGGCTCAGAACTTACGGGTGTAGAAGCTCCTCCAGATTATTATTTAAGGGATGACAACAATATTTTCTTTTTTGAATGTAAAGATCTACTCCTTAATAATGATGTTAGATATTCAACAGATCTTAGCTTAATAAAAAACGAAATTTTGGCTAAAATCTGTAAGGATGGTTCTTCTAATCGTAAAGGTGGGGCTCAATTACTCTTTACAATTGATAAATATATTAAAGAGAATAGTCTGTCCAATTTCGATAGACCATATTCTGCTGATGATAATATTTATCCAATTATAGTAACAACTGATAACGCATACGATGCCTATGGAGTCAATTTGCTTATGATAATGAAGTTTATTGAAATTACAAAAGAAAAGTATGATTATCTTGCAGGGAAACTAAAATATCCTGTCATTATAAACATGGATTGTTTTGTCAAGTTAATGAATGACTTACACTGTGGAAAAATAAAATTAAATGTGGTGCTGGATGATTACCAGAATCAATATTTGCAAAAGTCAGAAAAGAAAATGATGCCATCGTTCCATCATTATATTAGAACAATGTATCATGGTAAGAAATTAACTATGAATGAAATGAAATATCTGTTTGGTAGTTTATTTGATTCACTTGCTAAAATACTAGGTAAGTCATAAAAAAATAGTTGAATTATGTCAGTTTTTAATGATAAATTTAGAAAAGCGAGAAGAGATTATAGTCCGTATCTTTTCCATTTTATTAATGGTCAGGATTATGATCCGAAGGGAACAATGTACAAAATATTGGATGAATTAAAATTGAAAAGTAAGAACGATTATATATGTCTTTCTGCATCCCCATTGACTTCTATTGGAAGTTTTTTTGAAACAACTGTGAACGGAACGGGAAAGCCGATGTACCAACCATTTGGTATAGGTTTCTCCCGGGATGTTCTAGTTCGCGATTTTGGTGCAAGAAATGTTATCTATTATGATGACAACGAAAGTGAATTGATACCAGAAGATTTGAAATGGAGGGCATTAAGATTGAATGTTGACACTTACGATTTTGAATATTTACGAGAGTGGCGAATTAAAGGTGGCGAATTCGATTTTAGTAAGTTTCCCAAAGAGCATTTGATTGTCATTGCTCCAAATCTACATGAACTTAATGATCTGGTTGTTTCGCATGATTATGAATTCAGACCTTATATTGATCAGAATGGTGATATTGCACCTGATTTTGAAGAAGTATTCAAAAGAGAATGGAAAGGTTTTGCTGTGAATAACGCAGGTGATTTTATTGATGATTTTGCTATATCTGGGAGCACTGCAACCCAAATAATAGGACAAGACATGTGGAATAAACTATTAGAATCTATCCCTCTTTATATTAGATCTCCCAAGAAGTAAGAGGTGTTTCCAAAATGGAAACACCTGCTCATTATTATATTACGTGTGCGCGCGAGGACTATTTGCTCAGCGACCGTTTGAGCCTATTGCCTGGATAATGTTTGGCATGGGCATATCGCATAGCACGGCGAGCCCAATCGAGAAAGTCTTCATCCTTATCTCGCCATGGCATATCGTTTGATGTGCCGCCACCGCCTGACACCTGAGCTACACCAGTCGCACCATCTATTCCAGCAATGAATACTCTCAGACCTGTGCTTAGCACATCCTTCCAACGGAAATTGTTACGGTCATCAATGAATGAGTCCTCTGCCATCGCATCTGCTTCGGGGATTTCTCGGCATATTTTGACTGCTTCATATAGCACTTGATCAAAAATGGAAGCTTTGAGAATAATCTCGGCATCTCTGTTGATATAGTTTATCATGACATTGTCCTTCTTCATGATTGCGTCCAGCCCTTTCAATTTGGCATTGTAGGTAGATTTGAGACTATCCAATTCTTGATTAACTTGTTCAAGTTTTCCTCGCTTTTCCCTCAAATTGATTCTGATTTCAGTCAGCGTTTGATTGAGAAACTTTATCTGGCGCAGAATATCCTCCTTGTTGGAGTCGGATTCCTGTTGTTGCGCTTCAAGTTCTGCTATCTGTGATTGGATTTCCTCTTGCCGACGAGTAAGATTCTCAATCATGGTGGTAAGTCCTTTCACAGCACGACGCTTGGTTTCAAGTTCTTCTTCAAGAGATTTGTTTTCGCGATGAAGTTCGCGGTTATGCTCTTCGAGCGACTTGTGACGTGCGCCCGTCTCGTGAATATCATCGCCACGTTCTAGTCCCCATTTCTCATTGACGGCAGCATACCAATCGTGCCATTCTCGCATCTTGTCGCGAGCTGCAACAAGAGAGCCGCCTCCGAACATATCCTTTGCAGATAAACGACCGTCCTCTAAGATTGGAGTAATGGTAGCGTGAATGTGACAGTTTTTCTCGTCACAATGTGCAATAAAAGAAATGATGTTCTTCTCACCGATACGTTCTGCGAGAGCCTTGTAATTGTCGAGAGCGAACAGCTCTATCTCTGGCATACGCTTGATGTGAGCGTTATTTCCTCGTTCTTGAAGCACTTGATTCCCGAATGCAAGTTCATTCATACGTTCACTGTTACCTCCTATAACGAGAGAAACAGAGAGATGTTGAGTGCTTCTTACTATCGGCTCTTTTCCTGTTGCAGCAAGTCTTTCGGCTTTCCATTCTGCGATACGTGCATCTACTTTTTCCTTGATGCAGACCGATTTATCTACTGGAGCAATGACACCTCCTTTGCGTACCTCGAAGTTGAGATGCGCACGACTCTTGTCGTAATTACGTTCTGGGGCATCAAGTTTACATTCCCATCGGGACTCATCCCATTTGCGCTGATGTTCTGCGCTGAGTGCTGGAGTCATCTTCATTTTGCTGACTTCGAGCATAGCTTTTTTACCTTTACCCATATAGTTATCCTGTATAATGGTTTGACATAAATGTGATTTTTCTGCCAGAGCTTGCTCTTTCACAAGGCAGACAAAACCCCTCGGAGAGCCTAACAGCCAAGTGCGCTTGGTGTATTAGGCCTACACCAAATGGCTATAATGTCTGCAAGCAGACTCGTTACGGCTTACTTCTCCCAAGGTTCAGCTCCAAGGTATCTGTTCAGATACATCTGGTCAATGGCATTAGGCGTTTGACTGATGTAGGTTTGAACAAAACCGATGGCCTTACGTTTCTTCTCTTCGTTGAAGGATTCCCAAATGGAGAGCGATTCGTTGCGATAAGTACCGAGTTTCGGATATACCGCTTAGATTGCATCAAGAGGGAGCGATTCTTCAACGGCTTCTGACGCTTCGGTAGCATCGTCTGCGATTTGCTGCGATTCGCTATCAGTTGCAATTGCTTTCTTGTCAACCTTCTTCTTTGCAGCCGACTTCTTTCCCATGGCATTGGTCGTATTGATTTCTCTGCGTTTTGCAGAAGACTCGCGTTGCGCGTCAATGTTGGAGCGAAACAAAGTGAAGATAGCTTTGAGCGCACCATTGCTGAAAGAGGGAGCAGTTTCCTTGTTGGCATACTGGGCGATGACTTTCGCCATCTGCCCAGCTTCCTTATCATCAAGTTCAGCCAACATCACAAGATGATCAATAGGAATAATAAGATTTTTCATACATTACTAATTTAGAATTTTTAAATACACATTAGCATAGACCTGACTGTTGACAGCATAGCTGCGACTTGCTAACTTTGGGTTGGCATAGAATGTGTGATAGAACGAAACCTGCTGATTGCTACTTGCTGCAGAGATTGATTGTACAGGCTGCACAATGCCAGCAAGAATCAGCAATACACCAACACAATGGCAGTATGCGTCAATATCCTTCTTATTGCCAACATTGGCAGCAATACTTCCACCGAATATGCACTGAAGAGTAAAGGCATCACGAACTGTTCCTAAAGGGCTCTTATCGTCAAGATTGAGTTCTTGAATGGCTACAATCTCCGAAGGAGTAAAATACTTGCGTCCAGAAGGAAGTTCATCATACTCGGTTTTGTTGCGACCGAAATTCATGACAACCTTCATGGGCTCATTCATACTGATTGCATTGATAGAAGGCTTGTTTGCCTTAGTTGCCATCTTAACTTTGGTTGGAATGATGGCGAATTCCTTTTTCTTGAACTGTTTCATTTTGAAAGTGTTTTTTGTGGGCTTTCGCCCGGTTTAATACTTTTCTAACTCTTCACATAATTGCCTTTGCTCGTTCCTTGAGTCGTCCGTCCTGAATGAACTTGTCAATCCATTTGGAAGCAGTACAGGCATTCTCGTTCATTTCTGAAACGATTCGGTCGTAAACGGATTTGTCGAACTCATCCGGAAGTTTGTGATACAACGCATAGCGACGGGCATTGACACCAGTCTCGATGTCGGGGAGGACATTGCGATTGTTCGTCAGACGCAACTTCAAATAGATGTGTATAGAGTGATAGAGCAAGATCTCACAAATACACAACACAGTATTGAAATCCTCTTCGGAACACTCCAAAATAATCCTTCCGTCTGGAGTTCTGGTTGGCGGTAGGGAACTATCGAATGCACGAATGGCTGTAAGCATCATCATCATCATGCGAAAGGCAATAAGTCCCAACCGTCGGACGATTCCCTGCATACCATTGTCAACTTCATCGCAACACTCATCATTGAGCCTGGCCAGCCACTCAACAAAGCGACGTTGAAGATGAGTTGGCAATACGAATACAAAAGAACCTTGATTTATGAATATATCGAGCAAGTGTAGAAATTCATCACCCATAATCTTGAATACGGCATGTTTCGAGCGAGTCACATCATCGGTGGCGAAGACATCGCGTATTCCTCGACGAAAGGGAATAAAATAGAAGATGAATCGGCTGAGCAGTCCGTTTTCCGCATCGGGTATGAGGTGGCGTATCTGTTCGGGAGTACCAGCCAAGACTACAGTGACTCTCGGATTGTCGATTTCCAAGTATTCTCTATCTTTGCGACGGCTCATACTGATTGTTTCATGATGGAACGCCTTGCGGAGCAAGTCTGAGTAATTGCCATGCTCGGATTTGAGCGTCTGGCTAAGCGTGTCACCCTCGGTCTCAAAGAGTAGCCCGTACCATCGTTGTCATGCAGTATGCTAATCAAAGAGCTTGCGCTGCTATTGGCTGGAATGATCAACGTCTTCTGTGGTGGAGTAACTGGCTCCATCGCTTCTAGATTTTTGCCTTTGCACTTCTGATACTCGGACAGTTCAAGCTTATATTCAATCATCCTCTGGGCAGTCTGTTCGTGTAGACGTTGATTGATTGGTGCCACAAGTTCACGGCAGAGCGTCAAAGCTCCTTTGCCCATACCGGCTTCGGCCACAACAAACAGATAAAGGTTGGAGTAAACCACACGTTCATCATAGACACCACACACATTGTAGAAGCAGACAGATAGGCAGCCAATAGTTCCAAGCAGTATCACATCGCGGTCTTCAATGGAGATGGCATTGCCGACTACTTTCTGCAAGAAGGGCGGCAAAGCTCCGAAAATCTCCTCGGGGAAGTGAGGCAGTTCGCTTTCTGATTTCACCCATTTTGCCGTTTTACCATTTTGGTAATTTGGTAAAATGGTATTAAAAGAGTGATGGAGTTTGATGCCAGCCTGGGCTGCATAATGGAAGAAGGAGGCGATGGTCACACCCGAGCCTCTGCCATTCAGACAATGAGTAAACTGCTTGTCTGTGTTCGCTGGCTCATAATCAGGATGGAGTCGGCTGACTCTGTGAAAGAAGTCTCGTCCACGTTCTCCCAATCCATCGGCCAAAGCGAAACAAATATTCACCCACATACCATAATCGGGGGCTATGTCAACGCCATTGGCCTCAATCTCCTGAACAACTCTGTCTATATCAGTAGCGAGGTCTGTTGTAGTCTCAGGAGTGTCATGTGTCTGCAAGGCAGGTAGCGAAGCCTCTTGTTTAGAAGGGGCATTCTCCCAATATGGGGCGGAAAAGATTTTCTTTGACATATTCCGAGTATTTAGGGTTAATGTATGCCTGTGGGTCGTAGGGCAAGAAGCAGGAACGTGCAACGTCGCTTCCTGACTTATCCACAGGAGGCAAGCCAGTTGACTCAATACAGTTGGCTACAGCCTTGAAATAGCGGGAATGCTCCCAGCCTTTCAAGTCGATGGGAATAATCCATTTCCGCCATCGCCAGAGGGACTTGTGAACATCAGTTCCGTATCGAAGTAGTCATGCTTCAGAAGTCGCTCTTTGAACCTGTCGGGATTTCCGACATGATCAAAATCGAGGCACAACAAACCTGAGTGCTGAATCAGCTCTTTCTCATTTCGCTTGCGAAACAATCCCGAGAATGTACAGTAGTCAAAGTGAGTTGCCTTGTACTTCTTGGCTTCCGAAGGAGATGTCAGAGAGCGGAGTGTGTCGGTCTGCGGCTTGGCATAGTGACCGACAAGGTAGCGATAGACATCTACCACCGTGATGGCACGGCATGGCTCGATGTTCTGAATGGGTTTTCGGTAAAAGGAGAATCCATGCAGGTCGTCCATACCGCGCCAAAAATCGGTTGCGTAGTCTTGCATCATACTTCTTTCCCTTTCTTTGACAAGACAAAATTCTTGGCTTTTTGCAGCAGTTCTTTTTCTGACTTCTGGGAACCACGTTTCAACCACTCATCTATCTCTGACTGAAGGAACATGAGTCCCTTGGTCATCTTATGATAGGGGATGGTCTTCTTGGACACCCATTCATAGACGGTCTGCTTCTTGGGATGGCTGGGATGATAAGCACAAAGTTCATCGATGTTCATCCATCGAGATGATTCACTGGCGCGCTCCTTCTTGCGCAGGTTGTTGACGTCCTGTTGTAACGTCTCTACTTTGTTGATGAGGTAAGACAATGCCTTGGGCATCTCTTCCAATGTTTTGATTTCGTAAATTTCAGCCATAGTAATTATGTAATTTGATAAATTTCATTCTGCCTTTTCTTGCGTTTCGGCGATGCAAAGTAAGTCACTATTTTACGAACAGCCATAAAATTCGAGCTTCAATAGGCCGATATTATAATTGCTTAAGATTCGAGTATGATTTTGCAGAAAAAATCATACTATAAAACTCACATTCAATGATTTATGGCGACAGAACAAAAGAACATAGAAACCAACACGGAAGGGATGGAAAAGACATAAAAAAAGCCCCCGAAGACTCGGAGGCTTGATAAAGATAAATAGAGATGGTTAAATGGCTGCTATGCTTTCTTTGAGCGCATCTACAGCATCAAGATTATCGATGTGAATAACATCGGCAGCATTACGCTTGCTTTTGTCAACAATGTGAGCATAAATCTGAGTGGTTTTCACGTTGGTATGTCCAAGCATTCCCTTGATGGTATAGATATCCGTGTCATGTTCAAGCTGTAGGGTGGCAAAGGTGTGACGACTGCATGGAATGTGATATGCTTTTCGATGCCCGAGGCTTCAATCCATTTTTTCTATGGACGGGAAATCCAAGAAGATCCTGTCAATCCTTCGAATACTCGTTGGTTTTGTTCACCTCGTTCTCCACATAACGAATATGCCTGTTCGCTGATGGGAAGATAATCGACCACATGAGTTTTGCGTTGTGTGAGGTCCACTCGCCAGCCGCTTTGGGTTGGGGTAATCTCTCCCCAAGTGAGGTCATGAATGTCACAAAGGCAAACGGACGATTATTTGATTGATATGCGTAGAAATACTACGTAAAACACATAAATAATTATAATTTATTTGTTCGTTTAAGATAAAAAATGTAATTTTGCAGCAAATTATGGCAGAAAAGAATGATAGAAAGTATAAAAATCAAAAACTTTCTCTCGTTTAAGGACGAGCAGGAAATATCGTTTGTGGCATCTCGTGAGATAAGTACGAGCCAGAGCAAACTAGAATCTTGGTTCACAGAAATAGGTGGTACAAGGTTACTAAAGATGCTTGTATTTATAGGAAACAATGGTGCTGGTAAAACCAATGCGTTGAGTGCTATTAGTTATCTACGTCATCTTGCTGTTAACAGTTATAGTGATAAGGAGGAAAAACCAACCTATAAGCCTTTCGTATTGGATGAAGATTCACGTAAACAACCCACAGAGATTACTATGTATTATTATATAGGTGAGGAGAGATTTTCTTATCGGGTTGTATTGAATGCTGATTATATTGTAGAGGAATCATTAATTCTCCATAATGGACGAAGTACAGCTTCTGTCTATAAGCGGTTATACGCTGATGGTCGGACAGTGATTAATTTTGGAAATAATTGCGACTTAAATAGTGAAGACAGAAAAGCACTTGTAATAAGTACATTAAATAATTCTACAGTATTAGCGTCCTTTGGATCAAAAAACTTGACGAGTGAGATTTTGAAAAAACACTATCTCTATTTTCGCAGAGAAATTCGAATGGTCACGGGGGCAGATTTTGATCCCATGGATTTGGTAGAAGATAAAGATGCGCTAAATCAGCCCGCAATTAAAAAGGTAATCATTGATTTGTTGCATAGTGTTGATGCTAAGATAAATGATTATGTTCTCACAGAACATGTATTTGATATTCCCAAAGAATTTCTTGATGATGCTCCAAAGTCTCTAATTGAACAAATCCGCAAAAACAGCTCCGATGGTAAGATTCATAAATGGGATATGAATTTCTATCATCAAACATCACATGGTTCATACCCTATTGATGTGGAGATGGAGTCTAGGGGTACGATAAGCATGATTAGAATGGTTGTGCTTATTTTAGATATGATTAGGAATAGACGTTGTACACTGATTGATGAATTTAGTTATTCAATACACCAAATAGCAATAAATCTATTATTGCGGATGTATATAGCTCTAACAACTCAAAGCCAATTGATAATAACGACGCAAACCATTGCTCTTTTGATGAATAAAAGGCTACGACGCGACATTATTAGAATCTGCAAAAAAAATGAAGATGGAGAAACTCAGATTCTCAAAGTGAATCAATCCAAAATCCACAAAAATAATAATTTGTTCAGAGTTTATATGGATAACGAATTGGATGGTCTTCCTTTCATAGAGGATGACTTTGATTTTGAGACCTTTATCAATGAGGTAAAGACAGCTCTTTGACAAAATAATAGTTTGATATGATGTAAAAAAGCGTAGCAATGCTACGCTTTTGTTGTTTATATTATATAGCCTTTCCGCCGAAACGTATTCTAGCGTAAAAAAAATACGCAAAATACCATAAAATATTTTGCAGATTTGAATTTTCTATTTACCTTTGCCGACGAATTATTAATATATTAAAGAAAGGAGATTATAATCTATGTCAAAAAGAACATTAAGTCCACAAGATCAGAGAATACTACTTGCTGAAGCAGGTGGTCAATGTGAACTTGAAGGATGTCCCGAGTTTATCTATGAGGATATGTTGACGAAACAGAAATTCAATTTCGGAGAATATGCTCACATCATTGGAGACTCTCCGGATGGTCCACGTGGTGATATTGATTTGTCGGAAAAGTATTGTAAGGATAGAAATAATATTATGTTACTTTGCCCCAAGCATCACAAAATGATTGATACGATACTTGAAAAGTATACCGATGACCAACTCTTTGCGATGAAGAAACGTCATGAAGAACGAGTGCGTCGCATTTTGAGTATTGGTAAGGATAGATATTCCACTGTGATTACTTATGCTGCCAATGTAGGGTGCCAGAATTGTGTCATCAATTCAGACGAAGTTAATGAGACATTGCTCCTTGATGGATGGTATCCCTCCGAATCGAGACCGATTGAACTGGGCCTCATAAATTCTTCAGTTCAAGATAAATCTCTAGAATATTGGGTAACAGAACGGCAAAATCTTGAACGACAGTTCCAATTGAAAGTCGAACAATATTTGCAAGCTAACAGAATGAGCCGTTTCTCCTTGTTTGCTATAGCACCTATGCCATTGTTAGTGCTACTTGGGGCTCTGATGTCAGATAAGTTTGATGTCCAGGTCTATCAACTACACAAGGAACCTCGTTCTTGGATGTGGCAAACAGACAAAGTTCAGCCGTTTATTGTAAAGGAACCGGATAAAAAGATGGGTAAGCCCGTTATGGTGTTCTCCCTTAGCTCCGCTGCTGTTCGTGACAGAGTAGACAGATTGTATGATGGACAGGATGTGAGCATATGGGAACTGACAATTCCTGAACCTAACAATGATTATCTCCGTTCCAAAGATCAATTGGCAGATTTTCGTGTTAAGGTTAGGGCCATTTTGGAGGATATAAATCTACATGCGCCAGCGGATGAAGCTATAGATGTTCATATGGCCATGTCCGTATCTTGTGCTGTAACCTTAGGCATGGTTCGTAACTCAAAGGCTGATCGGGCTTATAATTTATTCGATCATAATAATGATCAAGATTTAAAAGTAATGACTATATAAAAATGAATAATATGAACGAAAAAGAGAAAGAACTGAACGAGGTTTTGGAAGAATTGGCCAAAAATCTGGACATTACAGATACTGAAGATGCTGCTATTCGTGAGAGTTATAATGCAGTTGGAGAATTTCTTGCAAAAGAAGGCACCCTGCTTGATAAGTATGAAGTGGAAATATTTCCTCAGGGTTCATTTAACCTTGGTACCATTATTCGCCCCGTCAAGGAGGGCGATGACCTGGACATTGATTTAGTTTGTGAACTTAAGTCTAAAGAGCCCAACTGGACACAGTATGATGTCAAGCAACAGGTGGGCAATCGTCTTAAAGAGAGCAAACGTTATAAGAATCTATTAGATGAAGAAGGACGTCGTTGCTGGACATTACTATATCGCGATGATGCTCCGACAACAACCCAGAAGTATCATATGGATATTTTACCAAGTATAGTAGATAAGAACTATAAAACAATTGTTCGTGAAATGTATTCTGCAAAAGAATTATCGGAATCAGACTATAATAAGGCTGCAATTAGGATTACAGACAAAGATAGTCCAGACTATAAAATTAGCCCAATACCAGAAACTTGGTTAAAGAGTAATCCTTTTGGGTATGCACGCTGGTTTGAGCTGCAGCAGCAGAAAGGTCGAGTAGAGTCGCGATTATTTGCTAGTGAGGACGTAAAACCTCTCCCAGCGAAGAGAAAGGAAAAGACGACTCTTCAGCGAGTAGTGCAGTTACTCAAGCGCCATCGTGATATTCACTATGCAGGTGATGATGATAAGCCAATATCTATTATTATAACAACTCTTGCAGCAAGAGCTTACGATGGAGAAAAAGATCTTACATCGGCTTTCCGCAATGTCGTTGCAAAAATGAGAAATTATATCGAGACTCGCATGGTGGATGGAAAGGAAATCAAATGGGTACCAAATCCTGTCAACAGCCAGGAGAATTTCGCTGACAAATGGCCCGAGAGACCTCGTAAACAGCGTCTTTTTTATGAATGGCTTGACAAATTAGAGGCAAATATACATAACATTGTATCATCTAATGACCGTTTGTTACTTGAACGACACTTTAGTGATTCGTTTGGAAAAGAAATGTCTCAGAAAACGTTTGCAGCATTAGCCAAGCAAAAACTCAATGAACGTAAATCTGGCAACTTGCGTATGAGTACTTCTGGTATTTTGTCTTCTGTTGGGAGCACTGCTGTAGCAGCTGGTCATAATTTCTTTGGAGGAGAAACTGATGAATAAGGAACTGTCAACAATGACTCAGGCGCAACAGCTAAGGTCTCTCTTTCCAGGTTGTAAATTGGAAGTTGGAAGGCGAAAACTAATATGGTGTTATGACCTTCAACCTACTGCCCATAGTCGTTGCTACACAGTGAAGATAAAGTATCATCCGAATTCTATGGGTGTTATGACTCCTGACACCTATGTGATGTTCCCGAAGCATCTACCTCTAGCAGAGGGAAAATACAAATTGCCGCATGTATATTGTAATGAGTCCCAGAAAATATGCTTATATGACTGGCGAAACAAAGAATGGAATCCTACTATGTCACTTGCGACAACGATTGTCCCATGGGCTTCTGAATGGCTATACTTTTATGAGGTATGGGTGATGACGGGCGAATGGTATGGAGAAGGTAATCACCCAGGAGACAATAAGGAAGAAAAAAAGGATAATCCTTTTAATAAGCAGAAATAATACAATTCATTGGAACAGGGGATTGATAATCGTTCTTTTACTGCGGTTGGCAATCTCCTTTTACATTTTATGTGCCGACAAAGACAATAAGAATAATGCATTTCCTGTTTAATGTGTAGCACTTGATGAGTCGTACAGTTTCGTCCATCTTATAATGACGATGCTATAGACAATGACTTTGGGCATTTTTTGACATAGAATAAAAACAAAAAAAACTAGACGAAAGGATGGTAATGAAATAAAAAAAGCCCCCGAAAGACTCGGAGGCTCCATAGAATCCAAAATGCATAACAGACGACTTATGCGCTCTCACTAACAGCGTTTGCTTTATTGAGACCATCAATATGTATGGCGTCGGCTGCATTACGCTTGCTTTTATCTACGATGTTGGCGTAGATTTGGGTAGTTTTTACGTTTGTATGTCCAAGCATTCCCTTGATGGTATAGA
>ULKP01024931.1_pt1 | contig 30702 bp, 19 predicted proteins | sample 1951191 | NCBI WGS metagenome assembly ULKP01 (sample SAMEA4835504, study PRJEB28245) | human gut metagenome | biome: gut microbiome; material: fecal sample | place: Denmark | collected 2008
GCTATGCTGTTCTTCAGGGACTGTCCGGCAGCTTCGTATTTGTGTTGTCCGAACAGGCTGCCCACTATCGGAGTCAGTCCATAGGAAAAACCGGTACTGAAGATAATGGCCAGTCCGAACATGTTGTTGACGAAGCTGGCGGCAGCCAGTTCCGGTGTACTGTGGTGTCCTATCATCAGGGTATCCGCAAATCCCAGGATGATGACGCCTATCTGTCCGATGACGATAGGAATCCCCAGTTTCAATAATGCGTGGTAATGTGTCTGTAGTTTCATTGGGCGGCCCGATAATAGAGTACGCTGCAGTTTTCCGGTACCAGGTACGTTTGTGCGGTCTGACAAATCTGCTCTGCTGTTACTGCCCGGTATTTTCCGACCTCCTCGTTGATGTCTTCCGCCTTTCCGAGCAGTTCGAAGTAAGCCAGATTGGTCGCTACGTTCAGGTAGTTGATGTTGTTGAAAATCTGTTCACTTTCGTAGCGGTTCTTTACTTTTTCCAGTTCTTTCTCATCAACCGGAATGTGCTTCAGTTTCTCCAGTTCCTGCCATACAGCCTGTTCGGCTTCTTCCAGCGAAACGCCTGCTGCAGGTTTACCGGTAATCTGTAACAAACCTTCATCCAGGCTGCCTGAAATGTAGGCATCAATGGAGGTAAAGACCTTCTGGGTGATGACCAGTGATTGAATCAGGCGTGAAGAACGTCCGTTGGCCAGCAGGTCGGTCAGCATATCGAATACCTGATAGTCCGGATGCAGACGGTTACACATGTGAAAAGCCATGTAGAGCGTATCTACCGGTACATTCCGTGTAACGGTTTTCCGGCGGATGGCAGTCTGTGTTTTTTCTGACGGAAGGTTCCGGCAAGGGACTTCGCGGGCAGGAATCGGTCCGAACCATTTTTCTGCCAACCGGACGGTCTCTTCGAACGAGATGTGTCCCGATACGGCCAGAATCGCATTGTTGGGCGCATAGAAACGGTAGAAGAAGGCTTTCACTTCTTCCAGCGTAGCATTGGCGATGTGGCTGATTTCCTTTCCGATGGTCGGCCATCGGTATGGATGGTCCTGATAGGCCATTTCCCGTATCAGATGCGAGGCATCACCGTACGGTTGGTTCAGGTTGCGCTGTTTGAACTCTTCGATGACTACCTGACGCTGTACTTCCAGGCTGTGCGGGCTGAAATCCAGACTCAGCATGCGGTCGCTTTCCAACCAGAATCCGGTTTCTACGTTCTGATAAGGAAGGGTAATGTAATAATTGGTGATATCGTTGTTCGTCCATGCATTGTTCTCTCCCCCCGCATTCTGAACCGGCGTATCGTAATCGGGTATATGGATGGAACCTCCGAACATCAAGTGTTCGAACAGGTGGGCGAATCCGGTATGTTCCGGGTCTTCATCACGGGCTCCTACTTTATATAACAGGTTGAGGGCGACCATTTGGGTAGAGTCGTCCTCATGATGTACAATCCGTAACCCGTTCGGCAGGCTGTGTCGGTTTACACTTATCATCTTATTCTGCAATTACAGCTTTCAGGATACGGACGTCTGTCACCGGTCTGTCGGCACGGTTGGTCTTGACACTTTCTATTTTATCCACGATGTCCATACCGTCTACTACTTCACCGAATACAGTGTAGTTTCCATCCAGATGGGGGGCACCTCCCAATGTGGTATAGGCATCAATCTGTTGTTTGGAGAATTTGAACCGTGGTTCTTTGGCTACTTCGGCACGGGCTTGCGCTTCCAGAGAATCCTGCAATTCCAGCAGACCTTCGTTGTCGCCGGCTTTACGCATCTTGAAGATTTCTTTCATGTGTTTGCGGGCCAGGATATTGAAGGCAGTATCCAGACGGGCTTCGTTTATCTGGTTTTCCATGTTGATAAGCTGTGCCTGTGAGAATTTCTTTCCGGTAACGATGTAGAACTGGCAACCGGATGAGGCTTTTTCGGGATTGACATCATCTCCTTGACGGGCAGCAGCCAAAGCACCTTTCTTATGGAAAAGAGTCGGGTTGAATTCTGCCGGGAGTGTATAGCCTACGTCACCGTTGCCCAGTGTAGCGGTGTCACTGGCATGTTTACTTTCCGGGTCACCGGCCTGTACCATGAAACTTCTGATGACACGGTGGAATAGGGTGCTGTCATAAGCTCCTTCTTTTACCAGTTTGATGAAGTTATCGCGATGTCCCGGAGTCTCGTTATAGAGTTTGACTGTGATGTTTCCCAGGGTTGTTTCCAGTCTTACAAGTGTTGCATTGTCTTTTTCCATGTGGGTTTTCTTTTGCTGGTTACCGGTACATGCCATGATACAACTGGCAACCAAGGTTAATAATAGGATTGCTTTTTTCATAGAGAACTGTATTGGTGTGCAAAAATACAAAACATTTCCCAATTAGAACGGATAACCGATGGCGAAATGTATTCCCAATCCGTCCTTGAATCTCGGAATGTTGTAATAACCGCCTTTACCTGTTTCGTACGGTACGTGCAGGGCAATACCCATATCCAGACGGAGTACGATGAAACTCATGTCGTAACGTATACCTACACCGGTTCCTAAGGCGATGTGGTCAAAGAACTTGTCGAGTGTAAACTGGGCTCCCGGTCGGGCAGGGTCATCGCGCAACAGCCATACGTTTCCGGCATCCAGAAAAACCGCTCCGTTCAGATTTCCGCCGGCCAGGTTGGAAAGCAGGCGGAAACGGTATTCCGCATTCGCTTCCAGTTTCAGGTCACCTGTTTCGTCTACGTAGGAGTAGGCGGCACTCTCTTTGGGGTGGAAACTTCCCGGACCGATGGACCGTATGGTGAAAGCACGGATACTGTTGGCTCCTCCTACATAAAACTGTTCGCTATAAGGGGCGATGGTCTTGTTTCCGTAGGAATAGATGATACCTCCCATAAGGCGGGTTGCCAGTTGGTGCTTTTCGTTGAAGTTATGCAGCAGACGGATGTCTGATGTAAATTTCATGAACTGTGCGAAAGGAGTACCTAGCAGTTTCTTGTCCTTCTGGCTGAATTTCTGTCCGAATGCGGCATAAATCAGTGAAGTGATGTTACCGGCCGAGGTGACGGAACCTTCCCACCAGAGTTGGTTCTTCTTTTTCAGAAAGGCATTGTCGTACGTATAGGTGTACGAAATGGACGGGATGAACTGGTCATCCAGACTGTGGAACAACATCGGATTGGCTGTTGCGATAGAATCGAAAGCGGCTGTCCGGTGCTGAAGTGTATTGAATACCAGCTGGAAGGGTGTAACCGTATGTTTGGACATCGGTGAAGAACGGAAGTCATACGATACAGTTCCTCCGAAAGAAAGCATCTTGAAATAACGGGCACGGTTTACCTGCTCGCCGTAGATGCGGAAATAGGTGTTCGACGGGAACTTGAACGGATTGATACGTTTCTTGATGAACGGAAGGATAATTCGTGGAAATTCCAATGAAAGTTCCGCACCCAGTTCGTAAGAGTTCATGACCGAACTTTCGCCGTCTACCGTCGAGCTGGTTTGCCATTCGTATGAGCCTCTCAGCTTCAGGTTCAGCGAGGCGCCCATTCCTCTGAAGTTTCTGCGTGAGAGGTTGAAGATGGCTCCAGGCCCGGTCTGCTTGGTACTTTTGGTCGTGACGTTGAATTCCAGTTCACTGTCATAAGGCAGGTCGAACATGGCGTTGACCCGTATGTCCAGTGTGTCGTTCAGCAAGGAGTCTCCCCGCGGAATGTAGTTCATCTCTGTAAACTTGAAGGCTCCCAGCCTAGCCAGGGCTTCCTGGGTATAATCCTGACGCTTCTGTGAGTATAATTCTCCTTTACGATACAGGAAACGGCCACGCAATACGCCGAAACGTATGCCGGGTTTTTCTCCGGGATAATGTACTGTGAAAGTCCGGGTCTTTAATGAATCGGTAGGTCGTTCACCGTTATAGCCGGTCAGGTATACGGAGGTGTTCCCCAGATAATATTGCTTCAGGCCTTCTTGGGGAATACTCTTTTTGGCCACTACTTTCAGGTTGACATATCCCGGGCGTATCAGAGTATCGGCCAGGAAAGTAATGAAATCTGAGCGGAAATAATAATAGCCGTTATCACGCATTAGGCTTACTAATCTTTGTCTTTCGGCTTCCAGTTGGTTGACGTTGAAGTTGTCTCCCTTGTGGATGAGCTGTTCGGAAGCGTGACTGCGGATGAGGCTGTCGGCGCGTGGCATGAAACCTTCGTACATGATGGAGTCCAGGAAATAAGGTCTCCCCATATCTACATCGTAAGAAAGCTTGACTGCCCGCGGATTCTTGGTACTGTCTACCTGATAGGTTACCTGTCCGTTGAAATAGCCGTAGTTGCGTAACAGGTTAGTGGCTACCTTTACACGGGTTTCCGGGTTGACGGTAGAAAGTAATACCGGTTCGGAGGCCAGTTTGTCAAAAATCCATTTTCCGACTCCCTTCTCATAGCGCTCGAAACGGTTGTATACCCATAATCCGAAGGGGAAAGGTATCCGGTACTTGGCACTGCCCAGGAACGAATTGTTCGGAGCGATACTGATGGCTCCTTCCACTTCTTCGAGGGCCGTGTTTCCGGTACTTGTCGGGTCCGGATTCTGGACAGTAATGTCTTTGATTCCGGTGTATAGGGTTTCTCCCTCCGGCAGATGTTTGGTTGTCGAGCAGGCAGTTGCCAACCAGACAGTCACTATCCATAGCAGGAGGTTATTTCTCTTTGTCAGTCTCTTCATTTTTCTCTTTCTCTTTTTCTTGGTCCTTGTCTTTGTCTTCTTCGGTTGTAGCTTTTTTCTTTTTTCTGAAAATGAACAGGTCGCCCAACTTGCTTACTTTCTTGCGTAAAACGATACCGACACCAGTTTCAATCACCTCTCCTTCCAGTACACTTTCATAGTTCTTGTCGTGGAAGATTTTGATGTAACGTGTTCCGCTGTTGTCGAGACGGTATTCCAACGACACATTGTCGATGAACGATTCACTTTCATTGACATTGTTGCCGGTAGAGATTTTACCTCCAATCACGACCTGGAAACGGTTGTTCCAGAATCGTTTGGCAAACTGGAAGTTGTAGTCGGTGCTGGTTCCTCCGGCTTCGTTGTTGTTGGTTTCCATACCGAAGTTGACATCGACCGTTTTCAGAGCGCTTCCGGCAATGTTGCTGATTTCACTTTGCAGGAATGAGTTCAACGCACTGTTGGCATCGAATTTACTGTTGGAACTGCTGGTACCCATATACATACCGGTTACGAGCATGGTTACCGCCAGTTTATTCCTTTCTTCGGCCGACATGGCTGCCAGTTCATTCTGGAGTGTGCCGTCGTCCGGTGCTTCGAGGGTAAAGGTAAATCCCAGATTTTCCAGCCGGTTGGTGATGTTTACTCCTACGTCGAAGTTGACGTTGCGTGAACTTTCTCCGTTGTCGCTGACAGCTGCACGTACCCGTTCGGATGCTTGGATGTTCAGATTCGGGTTCATGATGTTTCCGGTCCATTCAATGTAGCTTCCGTTTCGGATATAGAAGGTCTTGAGTGGAATGACTGGTAATTCGTATTTCATCTCTCCGCTCATGAGGGAGTAGCGTCCGTTCAGCAGCATTGAACCTTCCGGAGTGTATTGGAAGGATAAGTCGCCTCCACCTTCCAGCAGCATGTAGTTGCTCCCGTTGGGGGTCAGGTCAATTCTGGCTTGCACGGCTTCGTCTATGTGCATGGTCATGAGCATGTTCAGTCCTCCCAGGCTGAGCTCCTGTAACGGCGGTTTCTTGGCTGTGGTCGTATCATTGAAATTGACGAATGTGACAGTCTCAGCCAGTTTGTCTTCTACAGTCAGCGGCGAGTCTTTCAGGATATAAGTGAAATCACTGCTACCCAATACGTTCATGTTGCCACGCATGGTCAGTTCTTCCATATTCCCTTTCAATACGGAGGAGAAGTCCACATAAAGCTTACCATAAATAAGTGACTCTTTGGTCCGTTTGCTGTTTATCAGTTCGAAATTCCGGGCGTTCATCCTCAAATCGAGTGTCGGGTCGGACAGGTTGACCATGTCTACGGTTCCATCAATCGTGAACGGTGATTTCCCTTGGGTGAATATACTGAAGTTATCAAACGTCAGTTTGCTGTCCTTCACTTCTACCGGACGGTTGTCGAACCGTAATTTCAGGGACGCCTGTGGTATTTCGATGCCTACATCGTCCAGGTTGACGGAACCGTTCATCAGGAAATTGTCAGTCTGACCGCTTACTCCCATTGAGCCGTCAATGTCGCCACTCAACTTGGCGGTCTGGTCCGGTATGAATGGATTGGCAATATCAAGTGGGAAATGGTGCAAGGCCATTTTAGCGGAAATAGTTCCGGGGCTTGAATCGTCTGTACCTGAAAAGAAGGAACCGTTCAGACTGGCAATTTCTTCATCGTTGAGTGTGACGAAACCGTCTATCCGGTGCTCGCCGGTCTCTTTCGGTAGATATACACCACTGAAAGCCCAGTCACCCAAAGCAATCTGGTTGAAATTCAATTGCTCAATCTGTGTTTCCAACGACACATGGGCTATTTTGTCCTGTTGTATGTAATGGGCTTCAGCGCTGATCAGTCCGGCGATATCCGGCATATAGGGGATAATCCGGCGGAATTCGGCGATGTTGATTCGGTTCAGTTCCAATGTCAGGTCCTGCTGGGCTGTGGAATCTGGGGCCGAATAAAACTGAAGACCTGTATAGTGGTCGTCATACAGTTTCAGGTTGGCGTGTATACGTCCGTTGTCTCCCAGATAAATGTAGTTGCCCGGATTGACATGGAATGTCCGGTATACCAGTGTCGGATTGGTCGGAGAGACTTGGAGGCTGATTCCGTTCTTATGCAAGGCTGCTACCAGTCCGAGATAAGCCCCTTGCTGTTTCTTGTCGTTCAGGTATTCAATGGTCAGGTGGGCATCTTCGGAACCGACATCACCATTCAATGAGATGTCAAAGGCATCCTGGTACGGAGTCTTGTTGGCCTTTACTCCACTGGTGAATACGAATTTCTCCGGATTCTGTGAACTGTTGAAGTACAGGGTATCCAGTTGGAGGCTGTCTGTTCTCAGTCCGTATACATAGGCTTCTCCGTTCAGGCCGTTGGCCGGAGAGGTTGTCAGATTGACGTACAGGCGGTTGAAGCGAATCTGGTCCATGGCCAGCATGTTGGCCAGCGGATTGTCGTTTCTGGCGAAAATCCGGAAACGGGCTTCCGGAAGCAGCTTCCGGATAGCATTCTGGTCGATGTTCTTGGCTTCCCATTGCTCGCTCAGGTGTTTGCTTACTTGTTCGAGCGAACGGCTCAAGTAATCCACATCGCCTTTGGCTCCCAACAGGAAAGTCAAGTCGCCGGCATTGGCATAACAGCGTAAAGAATCTTTAGCTGTGGTGAAGCCTGCCAGGATATCTTTGGTCTTGAAAGTCTGTTTGGGCGCTATAATCTGTATATTATTCAAGGAGGCCTGCATCTGATGTGATTTCTTCATGTCGGTAGCAAAACGCACATCGATGTTCTGACTGACTTTGATGGACTTGTCTGTCAGTTGCAGTTCCTGCAGGTTCAGGTTCTGTACGCTGGCTGTCAGGTTGCCTTTGATTTTGTTAGGGTGTAGAGAGGCTTCCAGTTGTGAAGTGACGTTTGCCAGGTTATCTCTGATGTTCAATTGCGCCAATGCATGCGAATCTTTGAGGTCGGCATTCAGTGTAAGGCCTGAGAAGGTACGGCTGCCATATTGCAGGTGGCTGATGTCTGCTTTAGCATCCAAAGATGTTTTCGGTGAGAAGAAATCGGTTCCTTGTCCTTTCAGTTGCATGGCTGCAGAAAGGTGTAATAATGAATCTTCAGGCATGAACGGATGCAGATTCAGCTCATTGATGGTGACTTCAGCGCCGTATTGTTCGTTGCCTAAATGATAATCGGCTTTTGCCAGCATTTCTCCTTCCGGAGGCGTCAGTTGGAAACTGGTCTGGAGCTGTTCTCCCTCCATGGTGAACAGACCTTTCAGCAGTGTATGCGTCGGTATGATGACTCCACCGGTCAATGGAGCCAGGAAACGGGTATCAGTGAAACGGGTATCCATGTGGATAGTCGCTTTCCGGTGCAGACTGTCCATGACGTTTATAATATCTCCTTTGGCAGTCATGCGTACATAACCTTCCAGTCCGACTGTCATTCCGGAGAGTGTCAGGTGGTCGATGGTTCCGTCTATACCGGCTCTTATCTGTAACGGTGTGGAAGGATATTTCTTTATGAACTCTTCCGGCATGTCTGGTACCAGTTTGAAGAGGTCGCTTTTTCCAAGTTCGACAAACAGACGTCCACTCAAACGGCTGTCTTTGCTTGTCTGGGTGATGCTCCAGTCGGCCATGGCATCAAAGCTGAGGTAGGAATCTTGGGTCTTCAGTTCCAAGGAAGGTATCCGGATGATGTTTTTGTCGGCAATCAGGCGGCCCTGGGTAGAAAGTATTTCCAGTCCGGAACGTTCCTTCAAGCCAAAGTTATGAATATTCGCCCGGATATCATTCCCTGCATAGTACACAGAGTCTACAGACAGATTGATGTCTGATACTTCTATGTGCGACGGGTCCAGGCCGGCTTGAGCCGGTGCGTTTCCCAGGTGATAGGCCGCGTTTCCCTGACTGATTTTCAAGTGTCCCACGGTATAGGCAGACTGATGTAAATCCACCGTTCCGTTTTTCAGTAAAGCTTCCCCTATACTTATATTCATCCGGGTAGTGTCCAGCGGCATGTTCAGGTTGAACGAGACATTTTCCATATCGGCCTGTACTAACTTGATTTTCCAGTAAAGAGGAGCACTGGAAGTCGTGTCGGCTTCGGTCGTGTCTGCCAGACAGAGGTCAAGGTGTGTATCTTTCAGGTGTACATTGTTGATGATGGCTGTCTCCGGGTCGAGTTCAACACCGTGTGATTCAATATAGAATTCACCCAGGTATCCTTGAAGTTGCATCCCCTCAATCAGTTGGGTCGTGTTTACGGAGGCTCCTTTCAGTTCCAGTCCGTCCAGTTCTACTTCCTTCCTGAGTAAAGGCAATAATTGTACTTTGGCTGTCAATTTATCAACAGCCAGAATGGTATCTTGCTTATCAATGACCTTTGTTTCGCTGACTACCAGGTCAAGCGGGAAAGAGAGGGACAGGCGTCCTATATGGATTTGCATGCCTGTCGCTTCGGTTGCGTATCGGGTGACCTGAGAAACCAGAAAATGCTGGACAGGTGGCAAATAAATCAGAATCGATAGCAAAACAAACAGGATGACAGGTGATAGAAAGACTATCCCGGTCCATTTTACATATTTCTTCATGTATAGCTCGTTTATCGTGCGAATATAGATAAAATAACCGATATCTTCGATATTTTGTTTTGCTTCTCTTTGGTAAGAATCATAATATTTTTTTTAACTTTGTGCAGTACTTAAATTTATTTAGAACTTATGAAACCTACATTATTTGTATTAGCTGCTGGTATGGGTAGCCGTTACGGCGGTTTGAAACAGTTGGATGGACTGGGACCTAACGGTGAAACTATCATGGATTATTCAATTTTTGATGCTATCCGCGGTGGATTCGGTAAACTCGTATTTGTTATCCGTAAGGATTTCGAACAGGATTTCCGTGAAAAGATAGTCAGCAAATATGAGAACCATATTCCGGTAGAAGTTGTATTCCAGGATATTCATGACCTGCCTGCAGGCTTTACATGTCCGGAAGAACGTAAGAAACCTTGGGGTACCAATCATGCTGTCCTGATGGGTAAGGATGTTATCAAAGAACCGTTTGCCGTAATTAATGCAGACGACTTCTATGGTCGTGACAGCTTTGCTGTTTTGGGCAAATATTTGTCAGAACTTCCCGAAGGTGCTACAAACGATTACTGTATGGTAGGTTTCCGTGTGGGTAATACGTTGTCTGAAAGCGGTACCGTAGCCCGCGGTATCTGTTCTACCGATGAAAACGATCACCTGACTACAGTAGTAGAACGTACTGAAATCATGCGTGTAAACGGTCCGGTATGCTACAAGGACGAAAAAGGTGAATGGGTGGCTGTAGACGACAACACACCAGTCTCAATGAACATGTGGGGTTTCACTCCGGATTACTTCAAGTATTCAGAAGATTATTTCGTAGACTTCCTGAAGGATAATATCGGAAACCCGAAGGCTGAATATTTCATTCCGTTGATGGTGAACAAGCTGGTGAATGAAGGTACAGCTACTGTAAAGGTGCTGGATACTACATCCATGTGGTTTGGCGTAACTTATGCAGCCGACCGTCAGAGTGTAGTTGACAAGATTCAGGCATTGGTTGATGCCGGAGAATATCCGAACAAACTGTTCTGATTGTCAGTATACGATTCATGATAAAGAAAAGCCGGGATGCTCACGCACTCCGGCTTTTGTGATTCTTGAAAGAGGTTATTTGATGTTGAGGGTTGTTATCGGTTGTTGTTTGACGTTGTCCAGCGGGACTGCCCGGTAAGCTACCTTTCTGAAATCGATACTGTTCAGGTCAAAGCAACGGATTTCACTGTTGTACATGGTCCGGTAATAGAGTTTCCGGTGTTTCATGTCGGCAGCGGTTGTCCATTGGGTAGCGCTTGGAATATCTGTCGGAGTCTGCTCGGCTGTAAATTCGATTCCGATGGGAATATCGAAGTTGTTCAATATCTGGAAACCGGTCAGTACTGCGGCTTGTGCATCGGCAGGACGTGGAGCGGTCGACTGGTAGAAAGCGGCGCGGACAAAGCGAGAGGGAGGGGTGATGTCGCCCGGTAATCCCCACAGGCCGTTTCCCATACCGAAGGGGGCCAGTTTCAGGTCATTCAGTGTCTGGGCATTGACCGGTCCGGGACTCAAGTGGACATAATTGTTGAGGTTTGTCCATTGCCATTGCAGGTCCGGTGAGTTGGTCAATACGCCCAAATGGTCATCATAGAACCGGCATTCTCCGTCGATGATTTCCAATACGAGCTGTTTGCCTGATGTGTCGGCGAAGCGCCAGTGTACGGTAGATGCCCGTGGGTCGATGGCAATGACCCGCACATCTGTCAAGGCTTTCTTTACATCGTCTACGGTAGCGCAGCTTCCCAGAATCCAGGAAACCAGTTGCAGGTCGGCGATGCTTTTATCTTTCAGTGCCGGATTGTATTCCGGGTATTTACCGTATCCCGGGAAATAGAAGAGGCCGGCAGAAAGACCGGTTTCGTTGAGGCCTTCGGCTACGAATTCTTTCTGTTCTACAGCCAGTCCCACATAGCCGTAACGGGCAGTGAATTTCATTCCATCCGTGCTTCCTCCGGGCAGGTAACTTTGAGCGGTGTAACCACGGGGAACGATAACGTATTGGCTGTTCAAGTCAGTGCCACCCCATTCGATGGTGCGTGCCACTACTTTCGACTGGTCTTTGGCGGTCAGTGTGATACCTGTACAGGCGTCAGCCGGTTGAATGGAAGTAATGGTGGCCGCAGCAAGTAGCACGGCGAGTGAAAAGTAATGTTTCATATCAGTTTGAAGTTGTTTTATGGATAAACAATTGAGGACGGGATTTAGTTTACAGTCGTTCAGATATAGTATTCCATCATTTCTACCAGACCGGCCCGGAGAGCGTACCGGGTGGCTTCATACACATTGTTCACTTCCAGTTTCCGGAAAATGTTTTTCTTGTGTGTCATGATGGTATGTACGCTGGAAAACCGGATAGCCGCTATTTCTTTGACGCTTTTTCCTTTGGCGATAAGTTTGAGAATCTCTGTTTCGGAGGGTGTGAGCGGTGTCTGTGTTTCCGGACGTCTGATATCTCCTTGCAGCAGGTTGGATACCTGGGCGCAGAGGTAGCGCCGTCCTTCGGCTGCTTCTTGCAGGGCCTTGCGTATTTCTTCTCCCGGACATTCTTTCAGCAGTATGCCGATGGTGGGTTCAGCTCCCACCCGGCGGATGATGTTTTCGCTCAGTTCGGACGAAAAGAGTATCCATATTGTCGAAGGGAAACGTTTGACGATGACCAGCAGCTCTTCCACATCCTTTAAATCGAACAAAGGATAATCCAGAATGACAACCATACGGCTGTATGGAAGCGTCAATGTGGTCAGCAGTTCTTTTTTACCGGTAACATTGCGTGTCGGTGACATCGGATAGAGGCGGGACAGATAGGCGTGTACCCCTTCCCGTGTAATGTCCTGGTTGTCTGCAAGAATAAATAAAGTGTGCATGCGGTGTGGAATCAGTTGTTTTGTCCTACAAAAATAGTTTTCTTCGGAGGTTTTTCAAAGATATAAACAAAGAAACCACACAGATAGTTCACGAAGAGCCGGATAGATGAGGAGACTGGTGTGTTATCCGTTTCCCATGAGCCAATCCTTCAGGTCGCCCACCCGGTTCTTGCTGATGACAATCTTCTCAGGGGTAGCCGTATGCAGATTGACTATCAATCGGTTGTTGAACCATAAGGTGATGTCTTTTACCGCCTCGCGGGCTATCAGGTATTGGCGGTTTGCCCGGAAGAACGATTGCGGATTCAGGCATTCCGTCAGCTCGTCGAGGGTCTGGTTGATGACATATTCTTTTCCTTGTGTCGTAACCGCCTTGACGATACCGTCGGCAATGTAGAAATAGGAGACGGAGTTGACCGCCAGCGGCAGCAGTTTGTCTCCTTTGACAGGTACCAGAAAATGTGTCTTGTAATTCTCTGCCCGTTGGAGATTCTGCATCAGTTTCAGAAAATCAGGCTCTGCAGGGCGGACGGGATGCAGCCGTTCCAGTTTGGTAAGGGCGGCCTGCATTTCCTCCTTGTCGATGGGTTTCAGCAGGTAGTCGATGCTGTTCACTTTGAAAGCCCTAAGGGCGTATTCGTCATAGGCAGTAGTGAAGATGATGGGGCAGGTGATATCCGTATGCTCGAATATCTCGAAGGCAGAGCCGTCTGCCAGATGGATATCCATGAAAACCAGTTCGGGCATGGCGTGGCAACCGAACCAGTCGATGGTATCGGCTACGCTGTCCAATACATCGATAAGTTCCATGTCCGGTGCCAGTTGTTCCAGCATCGCTTTCAGGTTACGTGCGGCTGCTTTCTCGTCTTCGATAATCAGGTATTTCATACAGTTATGCGATGTCTTGAGGTTTCACCAGCGGAATGTTGACGCGGAATTTCCCTTCCGCTTCTGTAATCTTGATTTCCTTATCCAGCAGCAGGGCATACCGTTTGGAAAGGTTTGCCAGTCCTACTCCGGTTCCGGCAGCGGTTGTCCGTCGGGGCTGCAGGTTGTTGTCTACCTGTAGAGAAATTTCTCCGTTGTCGGGTTGGCGGACGATTCTGATGCCGATGGTCAGCGGTTTCCGGTTGCTGATTTCATTGTGCTTGATGGCGTTTTCCACCAGGGTCTGTACCGAAAGTGGAGGCAGGCAGTAATCCATCCAGCTGGAGTCCACGTCCAGTACGAAATGCAGGTTGTCTTCGTAGCGCATCTTCATCAGGAAAATATAGGCCTCTACGAAATCCATCTCTTCGCGAAGGGTGACGATGTGCATGTCGTTTTCCTGAAGGGTGTACCGCAGTACCCTGGACAGTTCCCGGATATAATTCTGGGCTTTCTCCGGATTCTCACGGATCAGCGATTGGAGGGTATTGAGCGAATTGAACAGCATGTGCGGGTTCAATTGGTTTTTCAGAGCCTGGTATTGGTTACGCACATTCTCTGCCATCAGCTGCCCGTTCTGCAACAGGATTTCCTGATGTTGCCGGATGAGGTAGCTGATGTAGCAGCTTCCGGTTACAATCAGGCTCAATATGAAATCGCGGACCGGATGCAGGTAATGGTGTACCATCGCGTCGATGGCCGGAATATCGAAATGGCGGTGCAGGAAGACAAATATCTCGCCGGATATCTTGCTCAATATCCAGGTCAGGATGAAGGAAAGTCCTATCTTCCACCAAGGCATGCGTACCACAGGCCTGTTAAATCCGAACAGGACAGTGTTCAGGGCGAAAAGGGCCAGCAGGGCAAGGAAGGTATAACCCGCTTCAAACAGTACGTCGGCAGTCGACATGTCAGGAAACAGGGTCTGCTGTTCCCGTGAATCGGTGAGTGATACCAATTCAGGGAAATGTATCAGAAATCCGACGGTCAGTGAGATGATGACCGTCAGATAGATGTATTTTCGGTTTGTTATCAGCATGTCTGTTTCCATCGGGTACGGTTTTGCAAAGATACTCATTCCTGTTTCATTTCTTTCCCATTCGGGCAGAAACATACATGCCCGGTCGGAAAAGCGGGTTGTTTTCTGTCACTTCGGCATAGAGCTCGATGGACCGGTTGGTGTCATCCACTTCCTGTCCGATTGCAATCAGTTTGCCGTGGAAGGTCGTGTTTCCCAATCCGTTGATGTGGAACAGCAGCGGACACCCTACTTCCAGGTTCTCCAGGTCTTTTTCGTAGGCTACCAGGCGTACCATCATCCGGCTTTTGTCGATGATTTCGCAAAGCGGTTCGCCCGCATCGAGGAATTTGCCCAGATTAGCCTGCAGGTTGCTGACATATCCGCTGATGGGAGCTTTGATTTCCAGCGAAGGCGAGATGCCATGGCCGACGAGTTTCTCCGGTTGTATACCCAACAGCTGCAGTTGGGCAACGGCAGCCTGCATCCGGCTTTTCATGGACAGGTAGTCCGCTTTGCTCTGTTGGAGTTTCTTCTGCGAGGCGGCTTCTTCCTGTGAGAGGGTCTGCTGTCTGTGATATTCGGCTTCCAGGTATTCCAGTTGTGCACGGCTGTCCAGATATTCCTGTTGCAGGGTAATGAATTCCGGGTTCTCCAGGGTAGCCAGTACTTTCCCCTTCTGTACGTAAGTGCCGGGTAGCAGCGACAGGTTTTTCACGATGCCTCCCATCGGTAGGGTGATGGCTGCGAAATGTTGGGGTGGAATAACCAGCGTACCGTTGAAGGTGGAGGCGTTGGCTACGTTGGTAGCACCGGTGATTCCGTCTACTTGCAAGGAATCTGCCGATGGAGCTGTTTCTGTCGTTGCTGTTTCCGTCTGCGTCTCGGCAGTCTGTTGGGTGGTTTGTTTATCGGAAGGGTTGCAGGAGGCCAGAAGCACAGCTACAACCGGAAAAATCATCTTTTTCATGCGATATTAAGTATTATTGGTGATACAATTCATATTCCAAGGCTGCCAGGTTATACTGATAGACCGCTTCGATGTATCCTTTCTTGATTTCGAGAGCGGCGTTCAGGCTCTGTACGTATTGGGTGATGTCCGATTCGCTTTCACGGAACTGGGCATCGGCTGTTTTCATGAGATTGTCTGCTTCGGTCAGTGCGCTTGTCGTGTAGAACCGGATACTTTCTGCATAGCGGCGGATGGAAGCACGCAATTCCGAAACTTTCAGGTTCAGTTCACGGGTTTGGGCTTCTGCCTGTGTCTGGGCCTTGTTCATTTCGAATCTGGCCTGACGGATTTTGCTGCGTTGAGGCAGGAACCAGATGGGGAAGGATACTCCTATCATCCAGGAGTTCAATCCTTTGTCCGGAAGAATGTTCTGCCGGACATATCCGACTGAAAGCTCCGGGAAGAAGCGGCTTCGTTCGATGTTCAGCAGGGCCCGCTTTTCGTGGACTTGACTTTGGAGATAATCCAGATGGATTTCCGAGAGCGATACCGTGTCGATACTGACCGGATAAAGCTGGATGGAGTTGTCGTCCGGAGCAATGGGAAAGTCGGCATAGCATATCCATTGAAGACGCGATGCGGCCAGTTTCAGTTCTTCGTCTGCCTGATAGAGTTTGTGCCGCATGTCGGAGGCTACGGTGGTAATCATGCTTTTCTCCAGAAGGGAGATGTCTCCTTGCTTATAGCGTACTTCGCCGGCCTTTTGCATCTTGTCGGCCAGTGTACTCTGCTGTTTGTACATGTCTTTCAGGTTCCAGGCATACAGATAATAGGCCCAGGCTCGTTTCACTTCGGCTTTTACCTCTTTTTCTACCAGTTGTTTGTAGAGGTTTCCAGTCTGCACTTGTTTGTTGACCAGTGCATTCTTATAGAAAGGAGTCAGCAGGGAGCCTACCGATTGGGTGACTGCCAGTTCTTTGTCTTTTCGCTGGACACCGTTCAGTTGTCCCCAGGAATAGGAGAATTCCGTAGGGGTTGCTTCGAATACTTCTCCGCGGGTAGCACGGATGCGTGCAAGGTCTGTATCGGCCATCTGCAGGCGGGGACTGTGTTGTACGGCCATTTCCAGAGCCTGGTTCAGGCTGATGGATTGTGGCGCTTCCTGCGCATGGACTCCGGACGGGGTTCCGGCTGCCAGGCAGGCAAGAAGGCCGAGGCCAAACCATTTTTTCAATTTACCGGTTCGTAACATGACAGTTGAATTAACAATGTGATAGAATACAGGGATAATCAGTAGGGTCAGTACGGTAGAAACTATCAGTCCACCGATGACTACGGTAGCCAACGGGCGCTGTACTTCTGCTCCTGCCGATGTGGCTATCGCCATCGGTACAAAACCGAGGGAGGCTACAAGTCCTGTCAGAAAGACCGGACGGAGCAGGTGCGGGCAGCTGATACGGATGATTCGGGAGGTACACATCGGGTATTCCCGGCTTTTCCGTACTTCGTTGAAATGGTTAATCATCAGAATACCGTTGAGGACCGCCACACCGAAAAGGGCGATGAAGCCTACACCGGCCGAGATGCTGAACGGTAGTCCGCGCAGCCACAAGGCCAGGATGCCGCCAATCAGTGAGAGAGGCACTGTGCTGAATACCACCAGAGTATAAGTGACCGACTTGAAGGCAAAGAACAGCAGGAGCAGAATCAGCATCAGGGCTACCGGTATGACTATCAGCAGGGTGTCGATGGCATTCTGCAGGTTTTCGAATTGTCCGCCGTACGAGAAATAATATCCCGGTTTCAGTTGGATATGCTGTTCCAGTGTCTGTTGGATATCGTTGACCACCTGTTGGATGTCGGCGTCGCGTACATTTACACCGATGACGATACGTCGTTTGGTGGCGTCACGGTTTATCTGTAACGGACCGTTCACCAAGTCGATGGTGGCTACTTTGCTTACCGGAATCTGGATGCCGTCGGTGGTACGTACAAACAGTTTGTCCAGGTTGAGGTCTTTCACTTTCTCATAGTCCAAGCGGAGAACCAGGTCGAAACGCCGTTCGTTTTCAAAGACGACTCCGGCCGCTTCGCCGGCATAGGCTGTGCGGACAATGGTGTTCAGCTCTTCGATGTTGATGCCGTAGCGGGCTATCTTGGCACGGTTGTATTGCACGACCAGTTGTGGAAGACCCATAGCCTGTTCCACAATCACGTCGGAAGCGCCCGGTATCTTTTCGATGTAGCCGGCTGCTTCTTTGGCTTTCGCATACAGTTCGGCCATATCCTCACCATATAGCTTGACGGCGATGTCCGCTTTGGCTCCTGTCATCAACTCGTTGAAGCGCAATTGAATAGGTTGTGAGAAATTGAACTCCGCCCGGTCGGACAACCGTTCCAGTGCCTTTTTCATTTTCTCTACCATTTCGGCCCGGCTGGAAGCGCTGGTCCATTCTTTGAAAGGTTTCATGACAATCATCACGTCGGCATCTTCCACCGCCATCGGGTCGGTAGGTACTTCTGCCGTTCCGATTTTGGCTACCACATGCTTGATTTCGGGAAACTGTTCCTTCAGAGTCTTTTCGGCCAGTCGAGATACTTCGATACTTTCCGTCAGTGAACTTCCCGCAGGCAGGGTCATCTGCATGGCGAAGTCTCCTTCATCCAGTGTCGGGATGAATTCTGCTCCCAGGCGGGTGAACAGCCACAGGCTGGCTGCCAGTGCCAGGAAAGCGACCGATACCGTCAGCCGGATGTGATGCAGGCAGCCGGTCAGGGCTTTCTTATATACATGTCCCAGTTTCTCGAAGAAACGGTCCGCAAATACTTTCTTTTCCTTGATTTCCCGTTTCAGGAAGAAGGAAGCCATCATCGGGACATAAGTCAAAGACAGAATCAGGGCGCCGATGATACAGAATACCAGTGTCTTGGCCATCGGTGTAAAATATTTGCCTTCGATGCCGGTCAGTGTCAGTATCGGGAAGAAGACAATCAGGATAATCAGTACCGCAAAAGTGGCCGAACGTGCCACACGGGCAGCTCCCTTTTCCACCTCTGCATTCATTTCTTCTTTCGTCAGCGTACGTCCACGGAACTGGCGGCTATAGATATGGGCCAGTATCCCCTCCAGGATAACGATGGAACCGTCTACGACGATACCGAAGTCGATGGCTCCTAAGCTCATCAGGTTGGCCGATACTCCAAAAACCTGCATCAGGATGAAAGCGAACAGCATGGCCAGCGGGATGACAGAGGCTACAATCAGTCCGGCCCGTACATTCCCCAAGAAGATGATGAGCACCAGGAATACGATGATGGCTCCTTCTATCAGGTTACGGATAACGGTTGAGATGTTCCGGTCTACCAGTTCCGAGCGGTTCAGGTACGGCTCGATGCGGATACCTTCCGGCAACATCTTCTGTACCTGTGCCACCCGTTTTTCCAGTTCAGTGGTTACGACGTTGGCATTGGCTCCTTTCAGCATCATGGCGATACCGCCTACGCATTCTCCTTTCCCGTCTATGGTCATGGCACCGAAGCGTTTGGCGCTTCCGTAGCGTACCTTGGCCACATCGCTTACATGTACAGGAATTCCGTTGCGGTTGGTTACTACAATCCGTTCAATATCCTCCAGACTGTCTATCATACCTTCCGAACGGATGTAGTAAGCCCGGTTCACCTTTTCTATATAACTACCTCCGGTATTCTGGTTGTTCCGGTTCAGGGCTTCGAACACTTCGCCGATGGTGATGTTGAGTGAATACAGCGCGTCCGGATCTACCGCCACCTCATATTGTTTCAGGTAACCGCCGAAGCTGTTGATTTCCACGATACCGGGAATACCGGACAATTGGCGTTTCACAATCCAGTCCTGAATGGTACGCAGTTCCATGGCGTCATACTTGTCTTCGTATCCGGGAGCTACTTCCAGGGTGTACTGATAGATTTCTCCCAGTCCCGTGGTAACAGGCATCAGTTCCGGAGTTCCCAGTTCCGGAGGTATTTCTCCGGCAACGGCCTGTATCTGCTCGCCGATGAGTTGCCGGGCCTGTAAGGTAGGGACGCTTTCCTTGAACACGACTGTTACCAGTGACAGCCCGAAACGGCTGACTGAACGGATTTCTTCCACATTCATGATGTTGCTCATGGCAATCTCGATGGGGAAGGTAATGAGTTGTTCTACCTCCTGAGGGGCCAGGGTAGGCGACACGGTGACTATCTGCACCTGATTGTTGGTGATGTCCGGTACCGCGTCGATGGGTAGCGTCATCATCGCATAGATTCCTCCGATAAGGAGGAATAGGGTAGTCAGGCCCACGAATAGCTTCTTCCTGACTGAGAAACGTACGATTGCATCAAACATGGTTATCTTTTTTATTGACAAAAATAGGTGTGTCAGCTATCGTTTGTTCAGAAAAAGGAAGTGAATGGGAAGAGATTCGGGGTGAAACGGTAGAATTGAGAGGTGAGTTGAATGATTTCACCTGTCTATGGTGGATGGTTTGTCCTTTTGTATGTAGGTATTTCCTTTATCCTGTATGGAGTGTTCCGTATCATCCTTTCTTTCAAATGGAAGAAATTCAATGATAGAATCCGGAAAGAGGAAGAAGAGGAGATTATTGAGCCGGAAGTAGTGGAATAGCCGTTTAATTCTGAAATATAGGTAATCAGTGTAAAGTGCTCAAAAGGTGGACTTCGGCTTTTTCGGAAGCTGGTAAGTCTGCCTTTTCTGTTATTCGGGTAAGATGTAGGTGAAAAAGAAAACCGCTGATAAGGATAAGTTATCAGCGGTTTCTGTCGATTTGCATTTGGATTTGGTGATCCGCTTGGGGCTCGAACCCAAGACCCCAACATTAAAAGTGTTGTGCTCTACCTGCTGAGCTAGCGAATCAAACCTGTGTTGCAGTCATTTCCTGATTGCGAGTGCAAAGGTATGCCTTTTTTCTATATCAGCCAAATTTTAGGCTAACTTTTTTTATCTATTTTCTTTGATTATTCTTTATTCTATTGATATTCAGTGGAATTATCTTGTAAGAGAAAATCCCGGTCTTTCCTGTGTATGTAGCGTTGATAGTAGGAAAGTAGCAGGGTTGTCAGAGGAAGTGCGATAATCATTCCCAGCATTCCCATCAGTGATCCCCAAATGGATAGGGAAAGCAGGATAATGGCCGGATTCAGCCCGGTTATTCTTCCCATGATTTTAGGTACCAGGAAACCGTCCTGAATCATCTGTACGATGGCGAATACCAGTAGCGCCATGCAGAAAATCCACCAGAAACTTTCGCCGGTATCGGCGGCTTTCAGGATAGCCAGCAGGATGGTAGGAATAAAGCCCACTATCTGAAGATAAGGAACCATGTTCAGCAGTCCAATGAATAGTCCTAGTGGAATTGCCAACGGAAAGTCAATAATCAGAAAGCCGATGCAGAACAGGATTCCTACACAGAAAGCTACCAGTGACTGGCCACGGAAATATTGGTTCATACTTACTTTTACATCGTTCATGAGTCGGACCGTACTTTTACGGTAGCGTACAGGAACCAGTGTAACCCATCCTTCGGCTATCTGTTCATAATCAAGCAGGATGAAGAAGATGTACAGAATCATGATGAAGAAGGTGAAAATACCTACTACGACATTGTATGAAGTGGAAATGAGCGTCCACACTTTTGGCGCAAGTCCTTGTACAGCCTTGATGATGTTTTCTGTATTCAGATTTTTTTCCAGCCAGTCCGTATTGATATGCTGCTGTAGGAAATTATTGATAACCTGAGGAATGGCGGAATGTCCGCTTCCTTCGGTGAAATAGGTTTCTATCAGAACCCTGAGTCGGCTGCATTCCTCTATTATGGGGGGAACGAACACCAGACAGGCACCTGTGATAATGATGGCCAGTGTAAGCATGACGGCCAGGATGGAAACTACCCGGCTTTTTATACGTAGTTTGTTCTGATAGAAGATTACCATCGGATACATCAGGTAAGCTATCAGCCAGGAAATGAAGAATGGCAGCAGTACCCCGCTGAGGCGGTCCAGCAGGAACAGCACAGCGATAATGATAATAACGCTGATGATTCCCCGGATGAGGCTGTCGAATGTAATTTTCTTTTGTGTGAACATGTCTGTATTATTTTTTTTCGTCTTTCAGCGCTTTTTGGTAGCAGCAGCGGCAGAGGGGTTCGTATTCCTGTTTTTCCCCTAAAAGTACTTGTTTTTCTCCGGGGACTGTCCGATGGGAGATGTAGGCCAGGTCGCCACATTTCACGCAGACGGCATGTACCTTGGTTACTTCGTCGGCTATGGCGCATAAGGCAGGCATCGGTCCGAAGGGTAGTCCCTTGAAGTCCATGTCCAGTCCGGCTATGATGACCCGTATCCCGTTGTTGGCCAGTTTGTTGCAGACCTGTATCAGTCCTTCATCGAAGAATTGGGCTTCATCGATGCCTACAACATCGATTTCGGTTATCAGTTGCAGGATTTCTTGTGACGTAGCTACAGGGGTAGACGGGATGGAATTGTTGTCGTGCGATACGACTTCTTCTTCGGAGTATCGGGTATCTACAGTGGGTTTGAAAATCTCTACCTGTTGCTTGGCAAATGTAGCCCGTTTCAACCGGCGGATCAGTTCTTCGGTTTTTCCGGAGAACATCGAACCGCAGATGACTTCAATTCTTCCTCTTCGGCAGGTTTCTGCCTTGTGGTCTTCTGAGAAAACAACCATAGGTGTATTCGTTTTGCTATAATGAGTGTGGTTAGTTATTATTGGCTGCAAAATTACAACATGTGTTTCAATTGTCACCATCTTGACTGCTTGATTTTCTATCAGATGAGAAAAAGAGATAGAAAGGTGAAACATCTGTTAAATATTAACGCTATTTCATGGACGGATGCAAAATCTTTCTACCTTTGCTTGTAAAGACAATAAAAAGCCATGGGAAAACTATATGTAGTGCCTACTCCGGTAGGAAATTTGGAAGACATGACATTCCGTGCCATCCGTATCCTGAAAGAAGCCGACCTGATTCTGGCGGAGGATACACGTACTTCCGGTATTCTGCTGAAACATTTTGAAATCAAGAACGCCATGCAGTCCCACCACAAGTTCAATGAGCATCAGACGGTGGAGAAGGTGGTGGAGCGCATCAAGGCCGGCGAAACCGTAGCCTTGATTTCGGATGCAGGCACACCGGGTATTTCCGATCCGGGTTTTCTGGTGGTACGCGAGTGTGTGAGAAACGGTATCGAAGTACAGTGTCTGCCTGGGGCTACGGCATTTGTCCCGGCATTGGTCGCTTCTGGGTTACCCGATGAACGTTTCTGTTTCGAGGGATTCCTGCCCCAGAAGAAAGGCCGGATGACCCGCCTGAACGCATTGAAAGAGGAAACACGTACCATGATTTTCTATGAATCTCCTTATCGGCTGGTCAAGACCTTGACGCAGTTCATCGAATATTTCGGACCGGACCGTCAGGTGTCCGTATGTCGGGAAATCTCAAAAGTACATGAGGAAAGTGTGCGGGGAACGCTACAGGAAGTTGTGGCCCATTTTACCGAAACCGAACCGCGTGGAGAAATTGTCATTGTATTAGGTGGAATAGAAAACTAAATTATAAATCTAAACTGTAAATGTTATGAAGAAAGTTGTGTTATTTTCATTATGTGCCGCTGCATTCATGGCGTCATGTAACCAAACCTCTCAGACTAACAAAGATGCCTTGCAGGCTCAGAATGATTCATTAATGCTGGAACTTTCTAACCGCGATGCAGAACTGGATGAAATCATGGGCTCGTTCAATGAAATTCAGGAAGGCTTCCGCGAAATCAACGAAGCAGAAAACCGTGTTGACTTGCAGGGAGGAGCGATTGAGAGTCAGTCTGTATCGGATAAGATAAAGGAAGATATCCGTTTCATCAGCGAAAAACTGAAATCGAACCGTGAACAGATTGCCAAACTGGAGAAGCAGTTGAAGAACAGCAGTTATCAGTCGGCTCAGCTGAAGAAGGCTATCAAGAACCTGACAGATGAATTGGCTGCCAAACAGCAGCAGATTGAAACCTTGCAGGCTGAATTGGCTGCAAAGAATATCCGTATTGCCGAATTGGATGAAGCTGTAGTAGACTTGAATAAGAATGTGGATGAACTGAGCGCTGAGAATGAAGCCAAGACCAAAACTGTAGAAGCACAGGATCAGGCTTTGAATACGGCATGGTATGTGTTCGGTACGAAGTCGGAACTGAAAGATCAGAAGATTCTGGAAAAAGGCGATGTGCTGAAAAATCAGGATTTTAACAAGGACTACTTTACTAAAATCGATATTCGTGTAGACAAGGAAATCAAGCTCTATTCCAAGCGTGCGGAACTGTTGACCAATCATCCGGCAGGTTCTTATGAACTGGTGAAGGATGACAAAGGACAGTTGACTCTGAAGATTACCAATCCGAAAGAATTCTGGAGTGTATCACGTTATCTGGTTATCCAGGTACGATAAGCAAACGATGTCTGATTACATAAATGATGATAGTATGAGGCGTGTCTGGTTTCCAGGCGCGCCTTTTTTGAGCACCGATGGAGTATAGGAGTATTTTTATCGATCTGGACGACACCTTATGGGCGTTTACAGAGAATGCGCGTGATACCTTCGAGGAGATGTATCACCAATATCGGTTTGAACGCTATTTTCAATCGTTCGACCATTTCATGGAACTTTATGTGCCGAAAAATCTGGAGTTATGGGATTTGTACGGTCGTCATGAAATCAGCAAGGATGAACTGAATGCACGTAGGTTTTCGTATCCTTTGCTTCAGGTAGGAGTAGACGATCCGGCGCTGGTGAAGGCATATTCAGATGGCTTCTTTGCTGCAATTCCCTATAAACGGAAGCTTATGCCTCATGCGATGGAGGCATTGGAGTATTTGTCCGGTAAGTACCGGCTTTACATCCTTTCCAATGGATTCCGGGAGTTGCAGGAACAGAAGATGCGTTCGGCAGGTATCCTGCATTATTTCCGTAAGATTGTATTGTCCGAGGATATCGGGGCGCATAAACCTTTCCCGGCCATTTTCAATTTTGCGATGTCGGCTACCCAATCCGAATTCCGTACCTCACTGATGATTGGTGACAACTGGAAAAACGATGTGGCCGGTGCCAGAGATGTGGGAATGGGCCAAGGATATTACTGTCCGGATGCTGAACCGTCTGTGCTTGACTTTCAGCCCACTTTCCTGTTGAGGGATTGGAAAGAGATTAAGAAGGTGTTGTGACGTTTAAAGATAAAAAAGGAAAGCCCACGATGCGATGAGCAACGTGGGCTTAATATGTTTATTCCTTGTTTGATTATACAGTTGGTTGTGGAGCTGCAGGATTGTTGTCTTCTTCCTTGATACCTTTATTGGTCTCCATTTCACACTGCGGAATACGGTAAATCATAATTTGTGATTCCGGATCAATGTTGAACTGAACTATGGCTTCATAGTTTGTCCCTTTACGAATGATAGGCTTCTTCAGACGCAGGATATCAAACAATGCAAAACCTTCGCCCCAAAGTTCCATACGGCGCTGTAACCAGATTTCGTCCTGCATTTCCTGAGCAGAAGAAGCAGTACAAGCGTATGAGGGGTTACGATAAGTCTTCACGAAGTCTTCCAGTGTCTGTTTAGCCTTAGTCAGGTTACCCGACATAGCTTCACCTTCAGCCTTGATCAGATACATTTCTTCCACACGCATCAAAGGCCAGTCTTGTGAGTTGGTTGTATTCCCCATCACATCCTGATAAGCACCGAACTTCACGTTGGTGTAAGGAGACAAACCGAAGTATTCGATAACCGGAGTACCACCAACTGTTTCATTGTCAACCAATGTAGATGTTCCTTCCGGAGAGATGAACCATTGCTTACGGATATCTGTATCCGGAATCTGATCATACAAAGCTGAACTTACATAACGGAATGAACCCGTCAATGTGGTATAACCGTTACCAGTCAATGAACACAAGTGAGACGGCCAGTTGATAATACCTGTTGTTACAACATCGTTATCCGGAGTAATCACAACGCCCCATAACCAAGAATTTGCAGAAGCAGAGTTGAATGTCGGTTTAGAAACTGCTTCCAAAGACTGCGGAGTACCACCGGCAATAGCCTTTTCTGCATCACTGGCTGCTTCAGCCCATTTCTGCATCAACAGATTAGCACGGGCACGCAAACCATAAACTACAGCTTCATCAATTTTATCTTTCTTTGTACCATTCTCATAACCGGTTAGTAGTTCAACAGCTTGGTTCAAATCGCTTAAAATTTGCTCATATACTTGCTGTACTGTTGCACGTGGATTGGTTTGCTTTTCTTCTTCGGTCATGTCTTCTGTAACGATAGGTACGCATAAAGAATTTTCATGCCCTGCATATGTGAATTGATAGGCTTGTGCTAAGTTTAAATAATCGTATGCACGGGCTGCAAAAGCCTGACCTCTATAAATCAACATATCTGGGTCTTCTGTATCCTCAGTTAAAAGTAATACTTTATTGGCAGCATCCATGTGATTATAGAATGTTTTCCAAATCAATTCATCTTCAGAACTAGTATAAAGGCGGTCTGCATAATTCTGACAACGATTAAACCAATTATAACCAGATGTTGTACAAGGCATATCTTGTCCACCTTGTTCCAAAGCTTGATGGACTGCAGCAAGGCCATAATCGTTATGATCAGGATTTTCCGGTGTAGAAACCGTAGCAAAGGCATTTAACTTGGCAGCCATACCATTTACAGCAGCGACTGTCATATTAGGACGTTGTTCAATAACGCCTTCATTTTGTTCACCACCTATATATTGCCCTTCCATTTCTTTGTCTAGGTCGCAGGAAGTAAGCATTAAAACGGCGCTTGCGAATATTAAATATTTATTTGTTATTTTCATATACTCAAAATAGAATTAACGGTTAGAAATTCAGTGAGATACCGCCAGAGATTGTGCGAATCGGTGAATATACGTTATCAGCGGCTACATAACCCTGACGTGGATCCAGACCCTTACGGGCTGTCCACAAGGCTACATTGTCTGCAACGAAGTACAAACGGATACCATCAATCTGCAGCTTACGTGTCCATGATTTCGGTAATGTATAACCGAAAGTGATGTTCTGTAAGCTCAAGTAATCAGAACTTGTCAACCAGCGGTCTGATGTATAGCTTGTATATAAGTCTTTTACATTCATACGTGGAACATTCGTATTGGTGTTCTCAGGTGTCCATGCATTCAACATATCTACATGCCATGCAGAACCCATTGCATCTGTACTCATCAAAGATTGATAGGTATAATCTAGGATACGTCCACCTAATTGATATGCAAATGCAATTGAGAAATCAAATCCATGGAATGTCAAGCTGGTTCCAAAACCACCATATACCTTTGGCAGGATATCGCCCGTTGCAAAACGGTTGGAAGATGCTTCAGAATAAGAAGTTGTAACTGTTTCACCAGCCTCATTCGGTTCTGTCAGTGCCCACTGGCTTTCACCTGTTTCCGGATTAACACCTACATATTTCGGTAAATACAATTGATACATGGATTCACCTTCACGATAAATACGACTACCGTCAATTAGCTGTCCGTTCAATTCAGGAGCCAGTTCCAATACTTCGTTCTTGAAATGAGTCAAGTTGAAATTGATATCCCAAGTAAAATTTTTGGTGCTGATGATGTTTGAACTTAAATCCAATTCAACGCCACGATTAATCATAGAACCTACATTTTCCGGGAAGCGTGAATAACCCATAGACGGGGCAACAGGCTTAAAGTAAAGCATGTCAGTAGTCTTACGAGAGAAGTATTCAACACTACCACTCAACTTACCACCCCAGAAAGCGAAGTCAAAACCGGTATTGAAACTATGCGAAGTTTCCCATGTGATTTCCGGATTACCTTTATAATACAAAGAAGTAGCAAAGTCACTGTTACTGTTGGACAGTGTATATTGGTCCATGTAAGGATAATAGTTACGATACAAACCACCTTCATACATCAGGTTATCGTTACCTTGCAAACCGTAGCTGATCTTGAATTTCAACATATCAATCCAGTTCTGGTTCTCCAGAAAGGCTTCCTTATTCATTAACCAACCTGCACCAACAGACCAGAAGTTACCCCAACGGTTGTCCGGATGGAAAGCAGAGGAAGCATCCCGGCGATAAGATGCAGAACCGAAATATTTACCATCGTAATCGTATTGTACACGGAACAGCCAGCCTTCTGTCGCATAATTCTGCGAATAAGAAGCGTTGTTCTGGTTCAGGATACCATTATTTAATTCTGGAACATCTGGATTATAAATTTTCTCGCGTGAACCATATAAATACTGGTATTTATAGTTGTAGTTTTCATGACCGGCCAATACATCCAGATTATGTACATCGTTGAATGTCTTGTTGTATGTCAACAAATATTGCTGATTAACACTGAATGTACGTTGTGTAGCGACAGAAATCAAACCACCTACACCACTTGTCTCAGAATACTGTCCATAGAACGGGTTGGTCAAGTTGGTATAACGTACGTTGTTTGCATCTACACCGATGTTGATTTTAGCTTTGATACCACCCCAAATGTCAATATCAGCAGACCATTTACCACTGATTACATCACCGGCATATCTCATCATGTCCAGCATGTAGCTTGCCAGCGGGTTGGCATTCGGAATCACATTGTCACGAGAGAAGTTCGTATCAGAACCGTAGTCATAACGTTTGTATCCTCTTTCATCTATCATGATATTGCCTTCTGCATCGCGAATATACATCGGATAGATAGCACCCATGATATTGGCTGCATAGAATGCATTGGCATTGGATGTACCTCCTTCTGTATCCTGTTCACGGCTGTCGTAATGAGTAAATGACACATTACCTCCCAGTTTCAACCAAGGTTTCACCTGATAATCAGCCTTCAAACGAGCAGAGTAACGCTGGAATCCAGAGTTAGGAACGATACCTTGATCGTCCAAGTAACCGGCAGACATGTAATAGTTCATTTTTTCAGTAGCCCCACTGACACTCAGATTGTATTCCTGACGCATGTTGTTTTCAAACAATTCATCACTCCAGTTATCCGGTCTATAATAATACGTACCGTCAGAATAACCCAAAGTCGCATTTGGATTCAATTTGCCATCCATGCCAATCAACTGTTCTCCGTTAGGTACGGTGAAAACCTGATATCCTAAATAAGATGAAGACAACATAGCTTGGTTAGCATATTTATTGGCCGCTACCAAATCACCCGCAGCCGCATATCCTTTCAGGTCACCATTGTAAATGGCAGAATAAGCCATTTCATAGAACTTGCCCGGATCCTGCACGGTCTCATAAGAAGGAACTCCACGCTTGTTGACACCCCATTTTGCATCGAATGTCACACGTGCATCTCCCGTCTTACCACGTTTGGTAGTAATCAAAATGACACCGTTGGCACCACGGGCACCATACAATGCATTAGAAGCCGCATCCTTCAATACAGTCATAGATTCGATATCTGATGTGCTGATGGCAGAGATTTCACCATCGTAAGGGACACCGTCTACTACGTACAACGGAGTATTGCTGGCAGAGATAGAACCGATACCACGAATACGTACTGTTGCGTCTTTTCCTGGTTGTCCTGTGCTACTTGTAGTTTGTACACCGGCTACCTGACCAGCTAATGCATTGGTTACGTTAGAAGTTTGGCGGCTAGTGATTTTTTCATTTTTAATAGTTGCGGCAGAACCTGTGAATGCAGACTTTTTAGCAGTACCGTAAGCTACGACCATTACTTCATCCAACACTTCAGCGTCACTTTTCAAAACAACATTTACATTTGATTTGACATCCACTTTCTGAGTCTGGAAGCCGATGAACGAAATAACCAAAGTTTTCGCCGAACTTGGCACGTTTATTATCATTGATTCTTTGAACTTTGTGTTATTGTGAATGAAGCGTTTTTGAAACCTAATCAAAAGGAATTTGACAGATTGTTTTCAGAATAAAATAGCATATATACCCTGATTCTTCTTTCCATATCTACGGATTTACCGTTTACACCTTTTCAAATCATTTATAATGGTAGAAGGAAATACATTACTGTAACCCTCTGTTGTTTTGATACTTTGATGTCCCAGCAATTTTTGTACAGTTGTGATAGGCACCCCCTCATAAATCAATAAAGACGCATTGGTATGTCGGGCCGTATGAAACGAAAAATGCTTTTGGATTTGAGCAAGTTCCCCTATCTTTTTCAGTTCCTTATTGACACTGGAGTTTGGCTTTAAGCTAAAAAGGAGATTGGGATTCCGGGAATACTTATGAAGTATAGCCATCGCTTTCCCTTGAAACAATAAATATAAGGGTATCTGTATTTCTATATTCGTCTTGATGGACTTGAAGACAATCCATAAATTGTGCTTATCCAGTTTAATCAGATTATTTACTGAAAGTTGTGTGAAGTCTGAATATCTCAATCCTGTATAACAGCAAAAAAGAAAAGCATCAAGTGTATGTTGCAGATGATTATGACGTTTGGGTAAAGAGAGATTTTCTAGTTTCTGTAATTCCTCCGGTAGCAAAAAGGTATGTTTACTTGCAATGGTTCGAATCTGGTATTTCCGGAAGGGATTGGCTTCTGGTGTAATCAAGTCTTGCCTGACTGCTTCATTGACAAGTGTTCTCAAATGCCTCAAATGCTTGGCTATGGTGTTTACAGCTTGTCCTTTCTTTATCAGAAAAGATTCGAAATCCTTTAAATAAGTGTATGAAATATCTGGAATGCTTACATCCGGAGTGAATTCTTGCAATAACGAGAGGGTAGAGTAAAGATTGTTTTTAGTACTTTCTTTCCGGTTGGATTGTTCTACCCAATTTCTACCTAACCGGATAAACAGGTTTCTTATACTGTCTTGTTGACGTTTAGAGGGTTGTTTCAATAAATCCAAGGATATGACTTTTCCTTGCTTCCAATATTCCAACTCTTTCCATTGCAGATTCAATATGAATTCTTCCAACATCCGATTAAGGACTTCACTGTGTGGATGGAGTACTATCAATTGCTGCTTCTTATCCCATTGTTCAGGAGTTACATAGATATGTGTAGAGAAATATATCTTTCTCTTTTTGTAATAGGCCTCTACTTGAATAAGAGCCATTCCTTTGTCATTCAAACTGTTCTTACGGTTGTAAACCAAACGGTAACTAATCTTTTCCATATTATTATCCATTGATTGGTGTTTTTGATAATCTGTTGGCTCTATTTGTTGGGCAATTCTTTTATATAAGGTCCAAATATTTTAGGAAATTTTAGAATGAGGATAGCTTTTTTAAAGAAAAACTCCTTCCATTAAGCACATTTCTACAGAGAGTCTTGAACATTTTGCATATTTATAGGTTCTGGTTTGAGAAATTTGTCACAAAAGTGTTAAAAAACGGATTTTTTTATTGAGATTCATGCAGGTATATGTAATCTTTAAGAAATTATTGCTAAATTTGCGCCCCGTTAGAGTATATAAATTTTATTAATGTAAAGTTAAACTTTAAGAGA